>Ga0208553_1000432_pt1 | contig 15176 bp, 17 predicted proteins | sample 6_EtaG_FD_184079 | JGI IMG/M metagenome (GOLD analysis project Ga0208553, IMG submission 184079) | Marine viral communities from the Subarctic Pacific Ocean - 6_ETSP_OMZ_AT15160 metaG (SPAdes) (version 2) | ecosystem: Environmental > Aquatic > Marine > Oceanic | place: Pacific Ocean | collected...
TGTATTATATGAGTACACTATCGATGAAGTATGTGAAGGTATACGTTACGCCCATAAAGAAATTAGTAAGGCAGCACAGGAGATAGGATCAGAGGTACATAGGTGGATAGAACTCTACATTAAAGGCAAGATGATTGGTGTTGAGGTAGAAACAGACTATCCAGAGAGGGTCAAGGTTCCAATGCAGAACTTCCATAAGTGGGCAGATGCCCATGACATAGAGTGGGAGTCATGCGAGGAGAAGATTTACTCAAGAAATTGGGAGTATGCAGGTACAGTAGATGCAGTGGCTAAGATTAACGGTAAGCGGTGTGTCATTGACTTCAAGACTAGCGCCAAGATATATAAGGAATACTATCTCCAGGTAGCTGCTTATGTCAGTGCCATAGGTGAGATGAGAGGAGAACTTCCTGAACTTGGTGTTATCGTAAGGCTAGACAAGGAAGAAGATAAGGTTCAAGAGGTAGCGTTTGATCCTTGGCAACACACTGATGTCTTCATTGATGCTCTTAATATAAAGAGGTTTCAATCTGATAGGATCAAGAAGGTAAAGCTATGAAAGAAGAAGAAAGTATAGTATGGATGATGTGTCATCACTTGAGGGCTGCTTGTGCGCTAATGAATGTATGTATTAATAATGAATTAGTAGATGAGAAGCAACTGATGAACCATTTAATAGAGCAATCTAAGGAGGCAGAAGACGTATGGGAAGAGCAGATGTGGACAATCTTTTTAAGGAGAATTAACAGGCCGGACAACGTAGTGTTGTTCAGTCCAGACGCAAGAGGGCCAGACAAATGAATCTTTTAGTTATTGGTGATCCTCATGCCCATCCTGACTATGATAACAGTAGGTTTACCGCGTTGGGTAAGTTCATAGCAAAGGAAAAGCCCCAAGTAATTGTCTGTATAGGGGATATGGCTGATATGCCAAGCCTATCCTCTTATGATAGGGGAACAAAGGGGTTCGAGGGCAGGAGATATAAGAAAGATGTGAAATCTGCAATAGACGCACAGGAAAAACTATTCGCTCCTATTAAAAAAATACGTGGATATAAACCTAAGTTACATATGTGTATAGGAAACCATGAAGATAGAATAACAAGGGCTATTAATAACACACCGGAACTTGATGGTGCTATTGGAATAGAAGACTTAGAGTATGAGAGATTTGGATGGAAGATAACACCATTTAAGAAGTGTGTTACCATTAAGGGCATTACCTTTAGTCATTACTTTACATCAGGTGTGATGGGAAGACCGATTAGCTCTGTACACATAGGCCATGCTTTGATTACAAAGTTACATTGCTCTGCGGTACAGGGTCACTCTCACTTATACAACCATTCTGAACAGACTAAACCAGATGGTCAAAAGATATTTGGTCTGGCTGCTGGATGCTACTCTCATCCTAAGTACACTGAAACGTGGTGTCAGGATACTGAGTACCAGTGGTGGAGAGGTATCATCATGCTTGAGGGGCTAGATGGTGAAGGATATTACAATGGAATAAGGGCAATCACACAAAGAAGCATTATGAAACAAGTTTAATTTCCTCAACACAGCCGATGGGAAAGGCTGTAATAGAAAAGGGAGTACCTTGTGGATCATCTGCTGCATGAACCACAAGTGTACTCCCTATCTTTATTTCTTTCTCATCTTTGGAGATGAGCCACCCAACACTCATAAGAGTAGGGCAGTTTACTTCATTGGCAGGTGTCCAGTCTGCTGTCTGTAGTATGTCTCGCCATTTAACGAGGACTAACGCTTTTTCTTCTTTCGCTCTAACGGGCCTGGGAGTATCCAACCCAGTACCATCGGAACTATCAGTATCAGTATTAATAACCATCCACCTGTAGAAGTAAGTTTACCCAAGAGAGTCCAGAAATTATCTGGTGCTTTGTTTACCACAGTATCAGCAGTAACAGCAATCGGTTCACCCTTAATCGGCTCCGGCGCACTCACCGCAGAGACAGTTACAGCCGTCGCTCCCCCTGCTAGTGCTGGTACAATCGCACCCCCCGTCAAGGCACTCGTTGCACCAACAACTGCGGTAGTCGCTGCCCCTGTTATCAGACTGCTCTTTAATTTTGGCAAACTGCATCCTGCGATACTCAGTGAGAAAAGGACTAGCCAAAGAGATACATAACTACGATTAATATTACGACTGCCCATAAAGGTTTCTCCCTAATTTCTAGCCATATTTTTTTGATTATATCCATGTTGTCTCCGTGTTGTTAATCTAAGATTTTCCTTACAACTTCCCTACCTTCCCAATTATCTTCTACTGCAACCTCATGCTTCTCACACGCATACCTTGTGTTGGTGTCGGCGTTATCCTTCCATCCATTGCGACTCAAGGTTCTCTTCATAGCAAGGCATCCTGGCACTCCCATTTCTACCCACTCTCCTTTCTCATTCTCATGGTGACCCATGAACTCAATGACGTTACCATTAAGGAATAGCATCAGAACAAACATTATTTTAATAGTCATTGTGAGGTTCCATTGTGAGCCTTCAACTCAGCTACGGTGTCTTTTAATATCTCTACGTGACCCTCTAGACCCTCTATTCTTTGTCTGTAGAAGTCTAAGGTAAGGGCTTGCTGCTGATCGAAGGGTGCTTTACCTGTTTCGATATTGTGCAGAAGTTTGTCGAACTCCCCAGATAGGTGCTCGATCAACATGAACTGCTCTGAATCGGCTGGCAAACTGCCCAAATTTCCTCTAGGCCACTCTCGACTGAAGGTGCTATTCTCTGTGACATCATTCTGCATGAGAATATAATTTGTCTCAATGTTATTCAGTCTTTCAATAATCCCGAAGTAAGCCCAAACCCCTACACCTACAGACGCAATCAGTGAGATCAGGTTACGAACTGGCATTGCGAATTTAGTCTTATCGCTTACATCAATTGCGTCACTCATTTCCCAGTTCTTCCAGCGTGTCTCCCTCTGAATACTTTGTTAAATTGGTAGTAGTAATTCATCTCTCAGTAAGAACTCTATTCAGATGTTTAATTTTGTCAGAGACTATTCCAGTTAAAATGAATGGCAATAGTCCATGAAGAATGGCGCACCCAGTCAGTAGAAGGAGCATGGAAGAAAGTCTTATGGTAAACAATAAATGCCTTCCATAAGATTCCTTGACTATTTTAAGATGATGGAATTCCATTACTTCCAAATGATAAGTTAATAGCAACAGAAGCAGTTGCATCGCCACGCCCCCAGTCACTGTCGAAGTCAACACCCACGGATGGAGTAAGATGTATACCGGCAGCAACAGGTATAGAGTATCCAGCGCCAAGCTCCAAACCTTCATAAGATAGATCATCTATGTCCCACTTGGATACTACGGATGCCTTCGCACCGAACAAATCCATTGAAGTTCCTACTTTTCCTGTGATGTCAGAGGCGCTCAGGTTCCAATCTGCGGAGGTTGCAAGGTCAAAGCCCCCAACTGTGAGCGTAGTAGCTCCGCCTACAACATGGTCACCACTAGACATCCAATTGTAGTGAATGCCACCATCAAGAATACCAATTCCCGCTCCATAACTTACTCCTACATTCTTGGAATCAGACCTACTTAGTTCAACACCGTATGAACTGATTGCCATATCGTTACCATCTTGGTCGAAGGTGAATGTATATCCCTCACCAGCCAAACCAAGACTCAGGCTTCCACTATTAGCAATGCCAAAGTGAACACCTTGATCGTTGGAACCGGATACGTCTACACCTATCCTGTCAAAGTCTGCTGCGAACAGACTCATAGGTAAAGCAAGTAATGCAAATAAAAGTTTCTTCATGTTTCTCCTAGTCTTCAATTATCATGGAATCTAACTTCTCTTCCAATCGAATAAGGTGATCCATGATTTCACCAAACTGATCGTCTGTGCGCTGTACTACTCTTTCTAATCTATCCTCTACCGAATCTAATTGAAACGCCTGTATTGCTACACTCTCCCGTAGATCATAAATGAAGGCGAAACCACCTACTATTAAACCTACCGTGGCTACGATGTGTCCTACAGATATGCTCTTATTCAGTTGGTTTCCGTTGCTCATATCTCAATCTTCTCCTCAGTGGAAATGATTTCCCATTTAGTACCACCTGCCATAGCACATAACTTTTTCATCGTCCTCTAAGCATTGGATCAAACTCCTCCTGTCTTTGTACAGCTTCGATCAATAGAAGTAGTTGCTCTGCTCGTCTGTTTTCTCCTCTTGCTTGTGCCCACTTTAACTTACCTTTCAGGTCAGTCAAGTCTCGGCGCAGATTCTTATTCATAAAGTATCTCTGCTTGTCAAGGTTAATATCATATATTCTAACGCCAGAGAAGAACCTTAACCACCTGGCTGCTTCAGCTATATCAGAAGGGCCACTCTCTCTCATTGCTCCCCAGCCACCCCAGCCTCTAGTCACTGTCTGTTGACCAGTAACAGGATCAACTAACTGTTTGCCAAAGACACCACCAGGATTAAGCCTGTTTATCTCACCCAGTGGAACCATAAGCTGTGCTAATTTCCACAATCTAGGAGGAAGGGCTACACCAAGGAAGTCCTTACTCTGACCCTTGTATTCTGTGATAGGTCTTTGCCTAAAGGTATCATAGTTTGCAAGTTGCTCAAAGAGTTCCTTCGGTAAAGGAGATATCATCTCAGTTATTAGTTCTCTAGGGCTATGAATTCTTTGCAACTCTGCCAATGGAATAGTATTCAGAAGGGTAAAGGCTTTGATAACTCCTTTGCTTTCCTTGCCTAAGAATACAGGTGCTCGCTTACCCCAGAATGCACCATAGTCTGAGTAGTCCAGGTCACCAGTCTCATACTCGAACTGTTCTTTAGCAAGGTGTAGTTTCTCTGCCCTCTGGGGATTGAGAACAAGATGCTTAATCTGAACAGGGAAGTTCTTTCTCGACCATGTGTAAAATGGCATGAGCCTCTTCATCCAGTTCCTCTCAAACACAGAGAGATCAGAGTAATCAAAGAGTGCAGCCTTAACCTCATTGGATGCTATATCAAACTCAGCATCACGCCTACTCATCCGACGCCACTGTCTTTCAAACTTGCCATCAGGAAGTTCCTTCATATCTCTAGTCCAGAATTCATGCTTGGGATTATCGAACTCTGATATCTTTATCTTCCTGCCATCAGGCGCAATCCATTCCATATCGTCACCTGCTTTGAGTTTCCTCAAAGTATTCAAGAAGACAGCATACCTGGCATTACCCTCAATCGTACCACCGAAAGCAAAGCCAGCCCTAACAGCAGGGTTATCCATACCTAGTGCTCTTGCTATTCTTCCACCTTCTCCAACACCATAAGCTGCCTCTATCTTATTTACAGCATCTCTGTTTATATCTTTATGGTAGTGACCAGAGGTAATACCACGATTCAATGCTTCATCTGATATCTCACGCATAGAGTATCTGGTATCAGCATAGTTAGCAGCAAGCCAGTCTGCATCCTTCACTTCTGGCAATGACTCTACAAACTTTGTTTGCGCTCCCTTCTCCATATCTCTGAGACGATCAACAGTCTGTCTCCTCATTAGGTCACTGCCTTCCCATCGTGCATAGTATTGCAGTTTAGCTGCGTCCTTAAATGTGCTTATTGCCTTTGGTATATTCTCGCCCAGACCTGTAACAATATAAGCATTGAATATATTGCCAATAGCGTTACGAGTGTGGTAAGCAGGTCTTACTGCCAGTGTCCATGCCTTCCAAGGATTCTGAATACCATCATAGAACTTGAGGAACTTCCTTAATCCTTCGTGGTCAGGAACAGAAGCACCCATAATATCTAGTTGCTGCTCTATCTGCTTGGCTACATTTCGCGGAGCCTTGAAGACCATCTCTACCTTGTCTGTCTCAGCCCACCTTTTATTGAAAGCCTCTCTTCCCTTCTTGGCTGCATCCATTGCATTGTCGCCTTTAAGCAATGCCATAGCCTGTGCAGTATTAGCATCAAGTTCTGCTAACTCCTTAATTTTTGTTTCATTAACGTACTTATTTGGGATGCCTTTGACTGTCTGCCACCCCGCCATATCTTCAGTAAGGGGAACCCAGTCCTCAATACCAGCTGTTGGGCCACCCTTCTGCATAATCCTTTGTTGAAATAACTCAGGATTATCTGGGTCTTTCCTTACCCATCGCCCTACATTAACATAAGGTTTTACTTCAGTTGATGCACCTACCTTTCTTCCAGCCACAGCCCAGTCGGTAACCTCATCTATAAACCACTGTCTTTGCCTGGATGCTGCATCAGCAGCCCAGCGTAGCCCAATAGCAACAGTAGGATCACCATGGAAAAACCGCTTCTCAATAGGAATGTCAGCAGGATTAGGCTTAGCAGTGCCTTCAATAGTAGCGAACATCTCTGCATTTATATCATCATGTCCTACTTCTCCAAGTGATCTACCATGTTTGTAAGATTCTTTAGGATAAAATACAGCAGGATCATCAAGTGATCCTATCTTCTCAGCAGGAAAGAACTCTTCTGCCAACCTTTTTTGCTCTACTGCTTCTCGGCCATATGGTGCAAGCTCTCTTGGAAAGTAATGACGAAACATAGTCATAGAAACATTAATACGATCTGCTTTCTCTTTCCAGTACATCCTTTCTAGAGTATTTGTCCAGTTATCTACATACTCTACACCATCTTCACCAATATCTTTTACAGTACGTTTTCTTAAATCATCTATCTCTTTTTGGATTACAAGATTCTCTCTGCTTAATTTATCTCCATCTCCTGCATAGATTTTTCCATCCTTCTCGTACCATTTGTTTGTTAATTCCTTTTTTTTATGGTCAGTGAATAACTTGCGTCTATCCATCCAGTTACGCATGGCAGCATGGACAGTCTCAGTAGACCTACCTGTAGCTCTAGCCTTTCCCTCAAGCCAGTGCCTTAACTTTGGTATCTCTCTGGCTAACTCATGCTCTATCTCACTGCTGACCTTACCAGACTCAGTAGCTATACCCTTTACCTTCTTGGCATCTCCAAGAGGTACATTCAAAGCTCTGGCAAAGTCCTGCATCTTCTGAGATTCTTTGACAGACTGTAAAGCAAGAGCAACAGGTCGTGGAGTCATAGCCCTGATTCCTTTACCCGCAGTATAAATCCCCTTGCCTATCAGTCCACCTGAAAAGGTAAGGGGATCAGTTACTACATCACCAGCGAACCCAAGCACTCCTCTGTACCATCCTGGTAAGTCATCAGGGAGAAAGTCTTGAGTTCTTATTTCATCTTGACCAAGCCAGCCACGCTTGAGTCCTGTAAGAAAGCCCTCTTGTGGCGTAAGGTCTATCTGACCCAGTGCCTTAAACATACTGCCACCTAACAGGCTTTCCTTTATACCAACCTTAAGTGCTTGAGCAGGACGCTCAAGTAAACCAAGGGTATGGAGAAATCCTTTCTCTCCAGTAGGCTTCGCTCTAAGACCATGCTCACTTACAAGGTCACTTTCCAATCTTCTTCTCTGCTCCTCTTCACCAAGTTCTAAGAAGTCAGAAGTAACATTAGCCTTGAAGTCTTGCCCATTATATTTGAATTGAATATTAGGCATTAGGCTAAACTAATATCTGTAATACCTGATCCCGCTCCTGGCGCAGTGGGTGATGTCTCACCTGATGCAATTCCTGTAAGCAATGCAGTAGCAGCCTCCATTCTTACCTGTAAGTTTTCAGACATTGGTGCTCCACCTAACTGATTTGTACCCCAGGCCTGGACAAGCATAAGAGCAGCAGTCTGTGTATCACCTGCCATAAGAGTCTGCATAATCTGATCCCAGACTTGCGCTTTAGCACCCATAGAGGTTTGCTCTGCCTTCATCAATTCAACCTGATGCCCTGAAACTAGAGCGGCTTCTTCAGGTGTAGCACCTTCTCGTATCATAGCCATGTATCTTTCTCTTGGCGTCTGACCTGCCTTTAGTGCCACATCTGTTATCTTAGATAGTTCTACATCCTGAGTATATGCAGACATTTGCTTCATTGCTTCTGATATATCTTTATTAAAGCTTTCTTTTTTATCGGGATCAATCGCGCCTAATATACCACCATATGTTGTCGCAGTTTGAAGATTTTTCATCCATCTTTGTCTTGCAGATTCAGACCTTTCAAGAGCAGACGGAAGGAATGAACCTGGCCCTGCTCCACCAGCCTGACTAGGAAGGGGCATACCCATAGGAATTTCTTCATCACCGCCCATAATGAGAGGAAGACCCGCTGCTGCTCCTAGTGCTGCACCACCAAATCTCCACGGATGTGCTTGGGGATTAAGCGCACCAGCTCTACCTGTATTATAAAGTTTAGGGTCCATCAACGGGCGATTAACATACGGTGCTCCACGAGTCGTTCCTGCATATGCTGTTCCATAACGGCCAGTATCAGGATTATATGTAGTACCGCCAGGAGTTCTAAGAGATGGTCGTATTGGTGCTGCCGTTGTAGCACCTTCTGGAAATGGCTTACCGCGATAAGTTGGTTGACCGCCAGGACGAAAAGGATTAAACCTTCCCCTTCCCAATAGTCTCCATAAAGGCATTGATGCCCTTGCACCTGCCCCTATAAGGGGCCAAGTTGCCGGATTAAGAGCGGCAAGCATTATGCCATCCCCCCATAAGATCGTCCATAACGAAAGTTTAATAGATCATCCTGTCGTCGTTGAGGATAAGTCTGCATAAGGGAAGTAGCAACAGGTTGCCTAGCAGTACCAGCCCTTGTAGGATACCCAGCACTAGGTGCCTTTTGCCTCTCTATAAGTTTACTTAGGAATTGCATCTTCATATATTTATCAAAATCCGACTCTTCACTTTTATCAGCAGACAATTTATCTCTTAAATATTTATCATAACCACCAGTATATTCTGACCCTCTGGGATCTCCAAGCATTCTTTTAGTAACTGGTAATCCAGCTATTTCATCTCTATATGGAATTCCTGCCACTCTTTCCATCTCTTTTTGTTTTGCTATTTTACGTCGTATATCTTCTGGTGATCCTAAAATTCCAGACCAACCCATATTTTGACCAGCCCAATCCCAGCCAGTACCTAAAGCACCTTTTAGTCTATCTAAGCCTAAGCTCCAATTCATTGGTAACATAATTTATCTCCCGAACTGGGAACCAAACCCAGCCCCCATTAATGGACCAATACCAGGAATTTGGCTACCGATTAATCCACCAAGTAATGTACCAACAGGACTCTGCCCTGGTGCTGTTGCTGTAGTTGTTCCGCCCCACTCTCCTGAGATTGCAGCCATGTAGTTCTGGAGTGCGTTCTGCTGTCGGGTAGATTCATACTGGTGTCTTGCCATTGATTCATCAAGTCCAGCCTGTGTCATGGCCCTTCTCTGTGCGCCTACATCTCCTACTGCACCGGCCATACTTAGAGGTGCGCCCATCACAGATGGGTACTGCCCTAAGAATCCTTGCGTTGCTGCGGCTCCTTCTGGACCTAGACCCATGCCATACTGCTGTGCTTGCATACCTAGCTGTGCTGCTGGTACTCTTCCTTCCTGTGCTTTAGTGTAAGCACCACCATATAACGATGCTAGATTTCTATTTAGATCCTTCTGCGCCTGTTCAATTGCTTGGCCTGAAAAGATATCTCCCCTGCTTCCACCACCTGGCTGGTAAAGAACCTGCTTTCCTCTTACATTTGCAAGAGCCTTATTCATCTCGTCTTCGGCCTGTGTTCTATATGCTGAAGCCATCTCTCCAAATGGGCCAGCAGTATAATCAACATCACCTGATAATAGGCCACCATACTGACCCTCATCAAAAGGGGTTAATCCAGAATACTGAGCCTGTGTTAATGGTTGAGCAAGGTCTTCACCTCTTTGCATCCTACCAAGGCCATAACCTAGTCCACCAGTCAAACCTGTTCTTGCTGCTGCGCTTAATGCATCTGGTATTCCACCAGTAGCATACTCAGTGATAGCCTCTTGTGCTGCCTGTTGAGCAGGAGCAAACCCTGCATATGTCTGTGATGGAAAGTATGAGGGAGCATATTGCCCAGCATCATATAAATTCCTAGCAGCACCGAAAGCTCCAACAAGCGCAGGTAGTTGACCAATACCTTCTGGGTAATCTGAAGTTAGATATTCCTGATCACCAAACTCAAATGTTTCTCCTGGCGGTCCAGGCATTACGCCCCAAGGATCTGTTTGTGTTTTAGTTATTCTGCTTCCACCTGACATAATTTATTCCTCTTTATGAAGCCTCTTAATAATAATAATGATCCCGCCATTCCTGATAAGTCCACGGGAGGCCTATTCTTCCCCCTTGGGTAGTAGGAGGGTCCCGAAACCAAGTGCCCATACTGCTAGGAGTAAGTGAAGCATATGGATTATATGGTTCCCATCTAGGATAGTCTGAAGCACCAGCTAATTGTGTTCCAGCATCTACAGGTCCGGTACTAGCAATGCCTCCTGTACCAGGATACACCCATCCGTAACTGCCATCTGGCTTTTGAATCCATTGCGGTGTATTAGCAGCACCAAGGATAGTTTCGCCTGAATCATCAGGCTCTTGTATAGTACCAGAGTCGGGTCCAACCACGAGCAAGGTGTAAGCAGAACTTAAATCAGAATAGCTGTCTACATAAGCTCCAAAATTGCCAGGCAAATCTCTTCCTTCATTTTTACCATGTGATTCCCAATGTTCTCTACCCCATTGATCTTTATCTGTACTTATACTGGCATAAGCTGAATCTTCAAGGTTTTGTTTTTCTAAAGCTGCTGCCTCTTCTTGTCTTATTCTTTCTTCTTCTTCTGCTGCTGCTTCATTTCTCATCCTTTCTTCATCTTCTTGTTGAGCAAGGATAAGAGCATCCGATGCTGCTTGTGCATCCGCTATTTGTTGTGCGGCCAAGTCATCCGCTGCTTGCTGGTCAATTAATGCTTGTTCTGCTGCTAATGCTTGTTCTGCTGCCTGTTGATCGGCTAATGCTTGAGCGTCTGCAAGAGCCTGTGCTGTTACTGCGTCTGTAAGCCCTTGATCTGTAGCCCCAGGATAACCCTCTTCGGTTCCATCCACTACTGCTCCTGTACTTATACCTTCGATATCTTCTGTTCCTGTGCCGCCTGTATCCACACCATAGACAATAGATTCTCCCGTATCAGGATCGGTCCAAATTATATCTCCTGGACCACCATTAACAACAGTTCCATTATCACCATTTTCTCCATTGCCTTTATCAGGGTCAACCCATTCAGGAGCAACGTAAGGTGGTATTACAGGTATATCAGGATCAGGAGTTTCTTCTGGTATTATCCAAGGTGAAAGATAAGGGAGCCATTGAGGATTAAACGTAGGGTCTTGGTATCTATCAAGTAATTCCCATGGCTTAAACTTCATTATTGCAGACCAGTCTCCTAGAGAGCCACCATAGGTAGGCAAGGGAACAGGAGTCCCAGGATCATAAGGGTTAATAACTGCCATTATTGCATCCTCTCTTTCAAATCTTTAGTAATCACCATGTATTTGTGCTCCCAGTCTTTTAGCTTCTTTGCCATTCCTTTTCTTGTCCATGCTTCTAGGGATGAGCAGTTATTACTTAACGCGAACCCTTCGATAAGGGGAAGGAAGCCATACCACTTACTCATACCACGACCATCCTTACCTGCTATTGTGATTACTCTTAATACTCTTTTCCTTGGATATATTATAATCTCTGTAATCATAGCAGCAATTACATGATTATCTTTTAATGCAACCCATAGCTGCATCTTTCCAGTTTTCAAAGGCTCAATCAAATCTTCTGGAAGAAGCTCGCCTTCTGAATACTTTAAGGCAGCATTGATTAATGGAACTACCTCATCCCACACCATCTCCAGATCATCAGGTTGGATTAAAACAACCTTACAGTTTATTCCAGCTTGAACCGTACCAATAAATTCCTTCGCCCGATCCTGGATTCCAGTCCGATCCATCGGCGAATCTAATATCCCCTGTTCTTGGTCTTGACGGCGCTTCATGTATTCTCTCTAGTCTGAAGGTTGCTTGGTTTAACAGTATATCTCCCAATCTTTTAAGTTCATTCACAACATATTGGTCTAAATCTTCTTTATTTAACGGCAATGGTCCTGGCTCATAATGGGTTACAGACCTTTCTACCCTGTCAACATGAGTAGCCATCAGTTCATCTTGGAGCCTCTATTCCCTGCATTTTTTAAGTCCAGGGCATAGCCGTCCAATCTCCATGTTTGGTCACCAGTCGATTCAAATTTCACACCGATATATTTTCCCGTAACTCTAACAGGGACTTTTGATTGTGAATCAGGATTAAATGTATACGGCCCTTCCCATGTAATACTTTCCTCTGTTGACATCTGTGCGCCTACATAGACGTTCACAGTATTAGCGTCAGAAGATGACATCTTGGGCCATACAGATAGAACTTTCTTAACTGTTGATGGATTAGGCTGTCCTGACTCATCTACAGTTAGTCCTGTTCTTTCGATGTAGGATGTCATATTGCTTCCATCTTCCTGATTGCCGGTGTTATGCCTGTACATCTTTGTGTTAGTGGGAGATGCCATCACCAGCGACTTACCGGCGGTATTAAAGAAGGAAGATGCTCCCGCCGTACTCCATTGCTTTGTATTGGTAGTCCAGGTGGTGGTATCAGCGGCCCATGAAGCAGAGGCAAGTGGATCACCCTCAACACCGAATGCCATATATCCTAAGTCTGGAAGATCACGCTCTGTAAAAGTATTGTTCACCCAGTTCCATACTAATGCTTTATCACACTGCACATTAGTTACATTGGATGAAGATACATAGCAAGCATACATCTCAGTAGCACCATAGTCAGCAGCAACAAATGATTTCTCTGCTTCATCACCATTCATGCTGCTAAACAGGTAATCTCTCATCTTGTGCGGAAGGATGGATTGAACTTTCATTCCATCATTAACATAGATATCGCCATTCCCTAGAATAAAATGCTTGTCACCAAACTCTGCTATACAGTTCTTAGAGAATGCTCCTATATTTGGAGATAGTTGACGGAATGCGAAGATAAATGGTGACCCAACATACGACATAACATGAATTGAGTCCTGCTTATAGATCATAAACTTGTCAGCAAGGGGCAAGCCATCTACAATGGCCCCTTTTGAGTCAGCTAATTCATACTCCCCAGCATCTACCGTTGCGCTAGTTTCATCCCATGAGGATGGAAGTGCCTGAGTACCTGCTTCATGCGACCATTTAACTAGACTTGTATAAGCTGTTCCAGCCTTGGTTACATTAAGGGCAACCAAGAAAGATCGAAACGCTTTAACAGAGAAAGGGTAATGAGTAGATGCAGACCAGTTACTAAGATCAGCCATATTAGTGGTGATAACTGGAAGACCATTTGTTAATGCCCAGAACTGTGGGACATCATATCCATTAGACATAACCAGGACACCACCTAATACAGTAGATGTCCAGTTTTCCTTAGCTGTAGCATTATAATTTACATCAGAACCGCCAGTCTGCCTAGTAATATTAGTCCATGCAGAGCCATTATGCACGTATATCTTAGTTAGCCCTCCTACAACCCAGAAGGATGTAGTACCAGCTACTAAGTTAGTTACATAGTAAGGTGCAACAGGACAGGAAGCCATAACCTCCTTATAGCCGGGGGTTTTCTGTATAGCCCCATGCTCTGCTCTTATATTATTACCATCAGTCCAGACGTTGTTTGGCAGTTGCCAAGCATTAATATCCTTGACAATGCCTATCTGCCCTACTTGGTCTATCGGAATTAAAGCCATTCTTGGGATTCTTCATTCCATTGATATGCCTTACCATCTTCCGGCATAGGAACCGGAGGAACCCATAGGCAGGTATCTTCATTCAAGCTCCATGAATCATATGGTTTAGGGGAGATAAAAGCATCGCGCTCGGCATCATAAGAATAGCTGGTTCCAGCATAATTTTTTCTAAAATTGTTGTTATAACTAGTTTGAACATAAGTTCCATCACCCATCAACTGGGTTATAAACTCTATTCCTTTGGATTCCTGCTCAACTCCATCCACAAGTAATTCATTATTATGTATAACATAAACACCTGTGACTTTGCTGTCTTCATCTAATTTTGCAAAATGTGCCATTTCTTATTTCCTAATTAAAAAAGCAATATCAGTTTAAAGGAGGTACTTGATTAAAACTATTCCTGATCCACCATTACCGGCCTCTCCTGAGGTATAGTTTGAGGTACAACTTCCTGCTCCACCACCACCGGTATTAGCTTGCCCACTTCCACCATTCCCAAACTGGTTTGAGCCTCTATAGCCAAGACCTCCACCACCAACTCCAGCTAGACCACCAGCATTATTGGCGGCTGAGTTCCAATCCTCTTGACCCCCAGCTCCGCCACCACCAAACCAACCGCCATTAGCCCCGGTTGAGGCTACATTGCTTGAGTCAGTTCCATGGGCCACAAAGGTAGAGAACAAACGACCAACACCACCATCTCCCGCTTGTCCAGTTGCCTCTGTTGCTGCCTCCCCGCTACCATTAGTTCCATTTCCACCAGCACCACCTCCAGCACCACCATAGTGAGTTCCGTTACTACCTCTTCCGCCATCATTACCATAAGAGGTAGCCCCGGCAAAATTGGCTTGGGTTGACGATCCACCTGTATATCCAGAAGCAGAATTTGCGGATGTACCACCACCACTACCACCATCTTTACCATCGGAGTTAGCTGCGCCTATACCCCCTGCTCCACCCAGTGCTGTAAAGGCAAGACCGCTTCCCTCTGCATTTACATTCCATACGGTATCGCTTCCATTATCAGCGTTATTTGTTTGTCCACCAGTTCCACCCCCACCAACAGTTATGTCATAAACCGTACTTGGAACGACGGTGTAATCCGTATCATGCACAATACCTCCTGCACCCCCGCCACCTCCATATTCACCAGAACCACCACCGCCTCCACCAACTACTAAAATTTCAGCAGATGTGACTCCGGCTGGACAAGTCCATGTGTCAGAACTAGTGAATGCATCAATAGTTACCACACCAGTATTAGATGCTCCCATTAAAGCGGCTTTGTTTGCTCCTAATGGCATAGTATTATCCTCATGAGTTCGTCATACCCTTGCCAGCGACAAACCCGTAAAAGTTTGTCCCGCCATCAAAAGTTGTGAAAGTTACGGCATCAGTGCCGGA
>Ga0208553_1000433_pt1 | contig 15171 bp, 22 predicted proteins | sample 6_EtaG_FD_184079 | JGI IMG/M metagenome (GOLD analysis project Ga0208553, IMG submission 184079) | Marine viral communities from the Subarctic Pacific Ocean - 6_ETSP_OMZ_AT15160 metaG (SPAdes) (version 2) | ecosystem: Environmental > Aquatic > Marine > Oceanic | place: Pacific Ocean | collected...
CCCAAAAAACTCTCCCCAAAAGGGCCCGGTTGGGCTGAGTTTTGGCGAATCCCCGGCGACCGTTTCGAATGTTGGCGAGATGACCGCAGGACGTGAAAGTTCCTACCTGGTGGCCCGCAGGCGGCTCCTGGCACCGGGCCCGGTGTGCGTGTGGTGTCGCGAGCGCCCGGCCACAACGGCCGACCACGTTCCTCCACTATCCTCGGCTCCGAGCCCCGAACTGTGGGTCGGAGAGCTGGTCCCGGCCTGCTGGAAGTGCAACTCCAGCCGTGGTGCCGCCATGACGAACAAGCGCCGGTCCAAGCCGAAGACCTCGAGGGACTGGTAATGCGCCGCCACGAGGAAGCCGCCCAGGTGGTAATCGCATCACTTGACACGCCCAACGCGGTGCTCGCCGAGTCGCTCCTGGGCCTCGCCCGCGGCTGGGACGCGATCGAGACGAGCGGCAGGGGCATCGGCAACATCGCCAACATTGCCAACCAGATTGTCCGCACGCTCAAGGAGCTCGGCGTCGACGACGATGCCGACGTGTGGGACCAGCTGGTCGAAGACCTGACAAAGTGATTGCGCCCAGGTGGGGCACTCCCAGGTCGAAACGTAAGACGCTCGGCCACGCCCTCGCCAGGGTGTCCGAGGCGTTCGACCTGCCGCTGTTCGAGTGGCAACGACACGTCGCCGACGTAGCCCTCGAGCACCGGGGCGGCCAGTACGCGTACCGCACTGTCGGAGTGTCTGTCGGCCGCCAGAACGGCAAGACGGCGCTCGCTGCGGCCCGCATCGGCCTCGAGCTGTTACAGCCCGGCCACGTCTGCGCGTTCACCGCCCAGGATCGCAACATGGCCAGGAACAAGTGGGAAGAACACGTCGAGGCGATCTTGAACTCGAGCCTGTCGAAGCGGGTTGCCAGGGTTGCCAGGGCGAACGGCATGGAAGCAATCCACATGAAGAACGGCTCGCAGTACCGCGTGGTTACACCTAATCGGAAGGGTGCCAGGGGCCTCACGATCGACCTGGTTGTCATCGACGAGGCGTTGACGCACACAATGGAGGTTGTCGCGGCCCTGCAGCCGACGATGGCAACCAAGCCCAACGCGCAGCTGTGGATCTTGTCGAACGCAGGGGACGCGAACTCGACGATGCTCGCCCACTACCGCAACCTCGGCCATGAGAAGACCACGAAGACGCTGTCCTGGCACGAGTGGAGCCCAGCTGCTGACAAGTTCGACCCGTTGGACCCGGACGTGTGGGCTCAGGCCATCCCGACGCTCGACGAGGCCGGAGGTGTCACCCTCGACGCCGTAGCCGACGCAGCTGCGACGACCGAGCCTGAGCTGTTCGCCAGGGAGTGGCTGAACGTGTGGCCCGCCCTCGAGGCTGTCGCCGTTATCGCGATGGGCGACTGGGAGAAGCTCGAGAAGCCCGACGTGGCGATCGGGTTCGAAACGGTGCTCGGCCTGGACGTGTCGCCGCAACGTGACTCGGCGACGATCGCGGCGTGCGGCCGCAACGGAGCGTTCACCCCTGTCGAGGTCGTCGACCACCGCCAGCACGTCGGCTGGGTCGAGGAACGCCTGATCGAGCTTTACAAGAAGTGGAAAGCACCCGTTGTGATCGACGGCGGCAGCCCGGCCGGGTCGTTCATCGTCACCCTCGAACAGGCCGGTGTCGAGGTGATCGCCCTGGGGATGCGGGATTATGCCAGGGCGTGCGGGTCGTTTTACGACGGTGTTGTCGACGGCACGATCACGCACCTCGGTGACCGCCTGCTGACCGATGCGGTAGGGGCTGCGTCCAAGCGCCGCCTCGCTGAACAGTGGGCGTGGAACCGGCGATCGTCCGTGAATATCACGCCGCTTGTTGCGGCTACTCTGGCCCGATGGGGCGTTGTATCGGCCCATCAGAGAAAGCCGACCCCAGCCATCCACTAAAGGGGCATCAATGTCATCGTTTGCATCGTTGCTGCAAGCTGTCGGAATCGTCGCTGTTTTCTACGCCTTATGGATGATCGGAGGCATCTGGATCCTGGTCCTGGCCGTCGGGGGCTTCGCCACCGTTCTCGGCCTGGCGATCGAACGCACCTCGAGGGCTAGCAGCTGATGTTCCTGCGACTAGCACAAGGCCCGGTCGAGCACCGGGCTGACAGCTTCGTCCTACCAACCAGGGGGCTGATGCCCCAGGCGCTCAACGGGCCGCTCACGATCACCGAGTCGACGATCCTGTCCATTCCGGCCGCCTACCGGTGCATCCAGATCATCTCCGACTCGATTGCGTCCCTGCCGATTCAGGCGTTCCGAGGCGGCAAGCAGATCGACACGCCGGACATCTTGCGACAACCCGACCCTGCCGAAACACGCGTCGACACCGTTTCATCGATCTGCACGTCGGTTCTCATCGACGGGAACGCATACGCGGTGCTCGGCAACCGCGACAGCCTCGGCTACCCGCGCAGCCTCGCGGTCCTGGCACCGTCGGCGGTGTTCGTCAGTCCCGAGGCCGGGCAGGTGGTCTACCGGGTCGGCGGGCAGCAGTACGCAGCCGAAGACATCCTCCACATTCGGGGCCTGACCCTGCCGGGCCACACTGTCGGCCTGGGGCCGCTCGCGATGCAGCGCCGCACAATGGGCCTCGCGATCGCAGGCGAGGACTACGCCGGGGAGCTCTACACGACCGGGGCCATGCCCAACGGTGTCATCACCGCCGACACGGAGCTCTCAAAGGCCGAATCCGAGGACCTCAAGAACGCGTTCGTTGCCGCGCATGGTGGGCGGCAGCGTTCACCGGCGGTCCTGTCCGGCGGCGTCGGCTACCAGGCGCTGTCGTTTTCGGCATCGGACCTCGAGCTCCTGGAGTCGCGGCGGTTCAACGCCCAGGTCGTCGCAACGGTGTTCGGTGTGCCCGGTTTCCTCATCGGCGTCGGTTCGGCCGACTCCAAGACCTACTCGAACGTGCAACAGGACACGCAGCTGTTCGCCAGCTACACGCTGAGGCCGTGGCTGTCGCGCATCGAGGCGGCGCTGTCGCAGCTGCTCCCCAGGGGCCAGAGCGCCAAGTTCAACCTCGACGGCCTGCTGCGTTCGGACACGATGCTGCGGTACAGCGCGCATGAGGTCGGCCTGCGGGCCGGTTTCCTCACCGTCGACGAGGTGCGCGCCCTCGAAGACCTCGACACCGACCCCGACGCCCAGGAGGCCGTCAATGTCTGAACTAATCACCCGCACCCTCGAGGTCGCCGCCCTGGAGCTGCGCGAAGGCGACGACGGGCACCACCTCGTCGGCGTTGTCGCCCCGTTCCACGCAACGTATGACGCAGGCACGTTCGTCGAGGACTTCGCCCCAGGGGTGTTCGACAAGTCCATCGCCGAACGCGGCACCAGAATACCGCTCCTCGAACAGCACGATCACGGCCGCAACCCGATCGGCATGGCCGTCTCCTGGGAGAAGACCAGCGACGGCCTCGTCGGCGACTTCCGACTGGCGCGAACGACCCGCGGCGACGAAGCCCGGCAACTCGCCCTCGATGGGATGGTGACCGGCATGTCGGTCGGCTTCCACCCGATCCGCAACAAGACCCAGAACCGTGAAGGCCGCCAGTACGTGACACGCCTCGAAGCGCGCCTCGACCATGTCGGCTTCGTCACAGCTCCGGCGTACTCCGAGGCTCAGGTCGTATCGGTGCGGGCGTTCGACCCCGATGACCCGGAAGTAGCGCCACGGCTCGCCAGGTGGAGGCACCTGCTCGCCGCCGAATAAACACCCGTGTGACGGCTGCTACAGTCGTCGATGAGCGCCGCGGACCACGCCGCTCCCAGCACCTGGTCTGCACCCTCGGATGAACCCACCTATCCAGGAGTGCAAGATCATGAAGTTGCTTGACCAGCTGGTCGAGGAACGCGCCGAACTCGGCGACACCCAGGAGACAATCGTCAACCTGGCCGCCGACGAGACGCGTGACCTCACCGACACCGAAGACAAGAACCTGAAGGACCTCAAGGCTCGAGGCGACGCCCTCGACGAGCGCATCGCCGACCTGCGGTCCATTCAGGTTGCGAACCTCGAAGCCGCGAGGCTCAAGGCCGAGGTTGCCGCAACAGACGAGCCCGACGAGACGCGGGCCACCGGCATCGTCACCGTTACAGACGAGCCGCTGACGTATTCGGAGAAGGGCGAGCATTCGTTCTTCCAGGACATGTACCGCAGCCAGGTGCTGTCCGATCCGTCCGCGCAGCAGCGCATCGCCCGCCATCAGAACGAGATGGACATCGAGCACCGCGCCGATGGCACAAGCTCCAACTGGGCCGGGCTCGTGATCCCACAATATGCCGTCGCTCTTGCCGTTGCGAAGGCCCAGGCCGGGCGCAACTTCGCAAACGCCTGTCGACGCCTACCTCTGCCATCGTCGGGGCTTACGGTAAACGTGTCGAGGGTGACGACATCGTCCTCGGCCGCTGCCCAGTCATCTGAGAACGCCGCGATCAGCGAGACGACGATCGACGACACTCTGATGTCGGCAACCGTCGCTACCTATGCGGGAGCTCAGGACATTTCACGCCAGGCGCTCGAAAGGGGCGACCGGGTCGACGAGATGATCTACGAGGATCTCAGCCTGTCGTATGCGACGAGCCTGACTGCCGACCTGCTCGACGGGCCAGGCACCTCGGGTCGCCATACGGGCATCCTGCGGGTGTCCGGTATCGGCGATGTCGACACCGACGACGGTTCACCGACCGGGTATGAAACCTGGCAGAAGATCGTCAAGGGCATCGGTACGGTCGCATCGGCCAAGTACCTCCAGCCGACCGTGATCATCATGGCACCTCGCCGTTGGAGCTACCTGGTCGGATCGTTGGATTCCCAGAACCGGCCGCTGCTCACGCCCAACACGCAGCTCGGAACCAACGTCATCGGCGTCGGCGACGCGGCAGGCATCAACGCTGTCGGCAACATTGCCGGTGTGCCCGTCATCGTCGACGGAGGAATGCCCACGGACTTGGGCGCGGGCTCGGACGAGGACGCAGTGGTGATTATGAGAGCTGACGACGTTCTCCTCTGGGAGGACGGCGGCGGCGCACCGATGCTGGCCCGCTACGACTCGGTCGGATCGGCGAACCTGACGATCAAGATCATCTCGTACGGGTATTCGGCCTTCATGGTCAGGGACCCGAACAGCGTCTGTAAGTGCCACGGGACGCTCTACAACGCGACCCTCTAATCCCCCACTGGTCGGGGCGGTCGGTCGACTCGAGCAGACGGTCGGCCGCCCCTACACCTGGAGGCAAACATGAACAGCTATAAGGACCTGTGGGACAAGCAGGCACCGGCACGCGTCCACAAGGACGGCGACGCTGAGAAGCCCGCTAAGGCTCCCGCGGCGAAGAAGAAGACACCTGCGGCCAAGAAGGCCAAGACGGCCTCGTAGGGGCCTCTGGGGGCGTCTGGTGGCCGACTACACCTCAAGAACGACCGTGAAGGAGTACCTCGGCATACCGTCTGGGACGGCGACGGAGGACGATGCGATCGACGCCGCCCTGGCAGCTGCCGAAGACGAGGTCGACAACATCTGCGGGCGCACTTTTGTGGTGCCGGGCTCGGCGACAGCGAAGGTGTTCGAACCAACCAACGGCGTCGTAGTCGAGGTCGACGACATCGCCCAGACCACGGGCCTCGTTGTCAAAACGGACACCGCCGACGACGGGGCCTACGACAAGACGCTGACGCTGACATCGGAATACGTGCTCGAGGGCAACGCCGCCCCGTACCGGATCATTCGCCGCGTCGACGGTTCGACGTTCCCCAGGTACATGTCCGACCGGCCCACCATCGAGGTGACCGCTTATTGGGGGTACGCAATGGCGGTGCCGGGGCCGATCGTCCAGGCCGCCACGGTCCTGTCGGCGCGCCTGTACCAGCGACGCAGCTCCCCGCTGGGGTTCCAGGCGGGCATGTCGACCGAGTTCGGCCCGGTACGCATCAGCCGCATCGACCCGGACATCCGCACGTTGCTCTACGGCTACCGCCGCATCGGCGTCGCATGAGATGGCCGACTATGCAGCGATCCGCGACGGCCTCAAAACAAGGCTCGAAACCATCTCTGCGCTTACGGTGGTTTACGACAATGTTCCAGATCGCGTCGTCGTCCCGTGCGCGGTCGTTGCACCCGGCAGCCCGATCGCCCAATACCACCAGAGCGGCAACGATTCCGGGGCGCTCACCCAGTTCAACTTCGACATCATCGTCCTCGTCCAGCACTGGGAACCAAACGCCGCCCAGGACAGGATCGACGCAGTGATCTCGGGCGCGGGATCGGTTGAAACGGCCATCGAGGGAAACAAGGTCCTGGGTGGTGCTGCGTCGACGTGTCAGGTCGTTAGGTGCCTTGATTACGGCCGAATCCTGGTGGCCGATACGGAATATTCGGGAGCAAGATTCACCGTGGAGGTTTATGCAAGATGAGCAAATACAAGGTAATCGGAAACCACAAAGTCGCAGGTGTTGAACCAGGCGGTTCTCTCACCGAAAAAGACCTCGAGGACTACGCCGTCGACGCACTTGTCGAAGGCGGTCACCTTGCGGATACAACCGGCCCAAAGTCCACGAAAACGGAGGAATAAAACATGGCCGTATACATGGGAAACGACGCGAGCGTTACCATAAACTCAGTCGATTTGAGCGACCACATCGCCCAAATCAGCTTCACCGAGTCAGCTGCAGAGCTGGACACAACCGCTATGGGCGACGCGAATGTCACCCGGATCGGCGGCCTCAAGGACGGCTCAGCGACCATCGAGTTCCACTCCGACTTCGCTTCAAGCGAGGTCTACGCGACGCTGAACCCGCTGCTCGGCACGACAACCACCGTGCTCGTCGTTCCGACGACAGACCCCGTCGCTGCGACGAACCCGTCAAAGTCCGTGAGCTGCCTGGTTACCGAGGTGCCATTCGTCGACCACGCTGTCGGCGACCTGGCGACCATCTCGGTTACCTGGCCATTCAGCGGGGTAGTTACAACAGCGACCAGCTGATGATCGACCTGACGCTTACCGTCGAGCTCGAGGACGGAGAAAAGTGGCAGGTCCGTCCCAAGCTCGGGACGTTCATCAAGTTCGAGAGGGAATACAAGACGCCCGTCTCGACGGCGTTCAACGAACCCAGCCTCGAGCACCTCGCGTGGCTCGCCTGGGAGGCATCGCGCAAGGAAGGCCGGGCGGTGCCGCTGTTCGACAAGTTCGTCGACAACCTCGTCGACCTGGATCTGGAGAACGATGACGCCCCTTTAGTCGACACGGCCTGACCTACCACATCGCCGAGCTCGCCCTGGCGACTGGTCAGCCGATAACAGCTTTGGTGGATGCACCACCGGAGCTGGTGAAAGCACTCAGGGCGGCGCACAACGAACGGATGAAGGACCAGGAGCGTGGCAGGCAGGCAGGTAAGCGTCGAGGGCGCTAGGGAGCTGCGGAAGGCGCTGAAGACTGTCGGCGATGAAGCCAAGGCCGGGCTGAAGGACGTGAACCTCGAGGTCGCCGAGATTGTCGCCAGGGCGGCCGTGACGAAGGTTCCAGCGCGTTCCGGGGCGCTTCGGGAAACGGTGCGGGCCGCCGGGGCACAGACCAGGGCCTCGGTAAAAGCCGGATTCAAGAAGGTGCCCTACGCCGGGGTGATTCACTTCGGGTGGCCTGCCAGGGGAATCCTCCCTCGGCCGTTCCTGTACGACGCCCTCGATGCACGCCGCGATGAGGTCATGGACGCCTACACCGACGGCATGGCTGACCTCATCAAGAAGAACGGCCTCGCCTAATGGCCAAGAAGTCGTCGATCATCAACGTCGCCGTCCTGGGCGACGCGAAGAAGCTGAAGAAGACCCTCGACGGGGCCGAGAAAAACGTCGGCAAGTTCTCCGACAAGGTCGGCAAGTCGATGAAGATCGCCGGGGCCGCTATCGGCGGCCTCGGAATCGCCGGAGCCGCAGCGGTATTCAAGCTCGGCTCCGAGTTCGAAAAGGTGGAACGCACGCTGCGGGTGGGTACCGGTGCGACCGGCGACGCCCTCGAAGCCCTCGTCGAGTCCACCAGGAACCTCGCGACGAAGGTTCCAGCGGACTTCGAGTCCATTTCGAACGCTGTCGCCGACATCAACACGCGCCTCGGGCTGACCGGCACCGAGCTCGAGGACTTCTCCGAGCAGATGCTGAACCTGTCGCGCATCACCGGGTCGGACCTGCAGGGCAACATCTCGTCTGTTACCAGGGTGCTCGGCGACTGGGGCGACATGGCCGGCACCGCCGGCGGCGCAGCCGACTTCCTGTTCTCGGTCGCCCAGGCCACCGGCATCGAGTTCGCTTCGCTGTCGGACCAGCTCGTCAACTACGGCGCACCGATGCGCCAGATCGGCTTCGACTTCGAGCAGTCGGCGCTACTCATCGGCAAGTTCGAGAAGGAAGGCGTGAACGCCGAACTGGTCCTCGGGTCGCTTCGCCAGGCGCTCGGCAAGATGGCCCGACAGGGTGAACCCGCCATCGAGACGTTCCAGCGGACCACCGAGGCGATCAAGAACGCTGGAACAGCGTCTGAGGCCAACAGCCTCGCCCTGGAGCTGTTCGGTGCCAGGGCAGGCCCGGACATGGCCGCAGCGATCCGGGAGGGCCGCTTCGAGCTCGACGACTACTTCAACCTGATGGAGGGCGGCGGCGACCGCATCAACGTCGCAGCGAAGTCCACCGAAACGCTCCAGGAGAAGTTCACGCTGTTGAAGAACCGCCTCACGGTGGCCCTCGCTCCGGCGATCACAAAGGCGTTCGACGTGATAGTGCGGGCAATGGACTCGGTCGGGCCGATCACCGAAGACGTTGTCCGCTGGTTCAAGGACTTCACCGCCTCGGAGCGGTTCCAACGGTTCCAGGCGTTCATGGAAACGGCGATGGAAGAAGTGCGCGTCATCATCGGCCGCGTATCCGACCGCATCCGCGAGTTCGCCGACTTCTTCAAGACCTACATCTCGCCCATCATCGACGCCGCCGTAAAAGCGTGGATGGTCGTCTTCTGGTCCCTGTGGGACGTAATCAAGGACGTGGTCGGACTCATCCAGGCCATCTTCCGCGGCGACATGGCCGACGTGTGGAAGCACTTCAAGGACCTCGTCGTCAACACGGTCGGCCTCATCATCGACCTGTTCATCAAGCTCCCCATGAAAATCCTCGACGCGGCAAAGCCGCTGATCGGAAAGTTCGCCCTCATCGTCTCCGACTTCGCCGTCCACCTGGTCGGCAAGATCATCAAGCTCGTCGCCGCCATACCCGGCGAGATCGTGGAGCTCCTCGCCGCTGTCGGCAAAGACCTCCTCCAGGCAGGCAAGAACCTCGGCGGGTGGCTCCTCGACGGCTTCGTGTCGGCAATCAAGGGCGCAGCTTCGGCAGTCGCGGACGCCTTCAAGAATCTGATTCCCGACTGGGTGCCAGGGTGGATGAACCCGTTCGACGGCGGCGGCTCATCGAAGAGCTCCTCGAGGCGAACCAGCAGCCTCCGACAAATGAGCACCGCTACAGCCCCAGCCACGAACCTCGGCGGCGGCATCGCGTCCCAGCTGGACCTCAGCCGTGGCTCGACGGACTGGTTCCAGAACCCTGAAACCATCATGGCCTTTCGGGGAAAGGGCCTCATGGACCAGTTCAACAAGTTCCGCTCCAGTGGCGATGTGGCGGGAATGGAAGCGTTCGCGGCGGCCGGGTGGAAAGACCCTGCGGGAAGCACCGTTGTTGTCAACGTCGCCGGGTCGGTCACCACCGAGGGTGAGCTCGTCGAGAACATTCGCCAGGGGCTACTCAAGAGCCAGCAATCCGGTAAACAGCTGGTCCTCTGATGCCGCCAGCGCCGACGCTCACCGTGACGCTGCGCTACGCGGGCGGCCCAGGGTTCGGCCCGACCCTCGAGCTGGGTTCCGCGGTCGCCACCCTCGGCACAGGCGTGTTCGGCACGTCCACGAACGATCCGATCGACATCACCTCAGCTGTGCAAACCGTCACGATCCGGCGGGGCCGCACCAGGGTGCTCGACAAGTTCGAGGCAGGCCAGGCGAGCTTCACCATGATCGACACGACCGGGGCGTTCGACATCGACGCCGGAACCGACGGCACACCGAAGCCGATGCTCCAGGTTCGAATCTCGGCGAACTACAACGGCGCAGACCGGTACCTGTTCAGTGGATTCACCCAGGAATGGGACTACCGGTGGCGAAGAGGCGTCGACGCCTCACTGATCACCGTTACCTGCGTGGATGCGTTCAGGGCGTTCACCCTGTCCGAGGTCGACTCCATAGCGGGCACCTCCGCGGGCCAGACCAGCGACGCACGGATCGACGACATCCTCGACGACATCTCCTGGCCCAACTCGGTGCGTGACCTCGACACCGGGAACACGACGCTCGTAGACGACGACGGCACGAGCCGCACGGCCCTGTCGGCGATGCAGAAGGTCAACCAGGCCGAGATGGGCGGCTTCTGGATCGACACCGACGGCGACGTGCGTTTCATGAGCCGCCACAACGCAATCAAAACCGGGAAGGGCACCCCGACCGAGTTCGACGACGACGGCACGAACATCGACTACCAGGGCATCGACTTCGAGATGGACGACCAGGTGCTCATCAACTCGGCGTCGATCACGCGAGCTGGTGGAAGCGCGCAGACAGCGTCGAACGCGGCGTCGATCACGGACTATTTCCTGCGGTCATACCAGAAAACCGGGATGCTAATGGAGGACGATACGCAGGCCAAAGATCACGCTTTGTCGATAGTTGCGGCGAGGAAAGATGCCGACATAAGGGTGAAAAGCATCACGCTCGACCTGTCCGAGGATGTCACGGCCCGCGTCGAAGCCGGACTGGACCTCGACTTCTTCTCACCGATCAAGGTAACGAGGACAGCTCCAGGGTCTAATCGGGTCACCCGTTCACTGGTCGTCCAGGGTGTCGAACACCGGATTACGCCCCAAAGTTGGAGCACTACGCTAATGACCGCCGAGCCCATTGCTGACGGCTGGGTACTCGGAACAGACAAGCTCGGAACCGGCGTCCTGGGCTACTAGGAGGAACACACCATGACCTACAAGGCCGACTGGAGCACCGGGGACATCCTCACCGCCGCCCAGCAAAACGCGCTCGCGGAGCAGGCCATTTCGAGGTTCGCCGATTCGTCGGCCCGCGACGCCGCGATCACGTCGCCGACCGAGGGCCAGTTCTGCTACCTGACCGGGACGAACGCCCTGCAGTTTTATGACGGCAGCTCCTGGACGGCTACGAGTTTGACCGCCGACATCACCGAAGTCGCAGCAGGAACGAACATTGACGTGACCTCGGGCACGGGGCCGGTGCCATCGGTGGCTTTGGCAATCGACGCTGCCGTTGACATGGGAACTGACGGATCTGGCGTGGATGTCACCTTCCACTCCGACACCGCAGGCGACTACGCCCTGTGGGACTCATCTGAAGAGAAGTTGATCCTTGAGGGAACCAACGGCGCGACAGTCCTTGATGTCACCGATGGCAATGTTTCTATCGGTGACGGCACGCTCGCTGTTAGCGGGACGGTGACGGTTGGTACTGACGGTGCTGGCGCTGATGTAACTTTCCATTCCGCTACCGCTGGCGACAACATGCTCTGGGATGCCAGCGATGAGAAGTTGGTCATCACGGGCACCGACGGGGCGAACGCCTTGGAGGTCGCCGACGGTGATGTCGAGATCACCGACCAACTCACAGTCTCAGGCGGTCTAGTAGCCCCACTCCAGATCAACGCCCAGACAGGCACCACCTACACGTTCGTTCTGGCCGACGCTGGGAAGATGGTCACCTCGTCCAACGGCTCGGCGCAGACGTTGACGGTGCCGCCGAACTCGTCTGTTGCTTATGCAACTGGTACTCAGATCATCGTTCAGGCCATCGGGTCGGGTACTGCGACGCTGGCTGAAGGCAGCGGTGTGACGATCAACTCCAAGGACTCCAACAAGGACATCGACGGACAGTATGCTGCTGCGACGCTGATCAAGACCGCTACTGATACTTGGTCGCTTATCGGCGCTTTGGCCTGATGGTTATTCGTCCTGTCGATCACGGGATTTTCGCTAGTTCCGGTGGTGGTTCCGCTGGTGCTGCCTATTTCGGCGGCGGCTATACGTCGGTAACTTACGTCGACACGGTTGACAAGTTTGACTTCACTGACGATTCACGAACGACGTTAGGTACTGGCTTGTCGTCGGCTCGCTACTACTTGGCTGGTGCCGCCAACTCAGGGACCGCTGGCTATTTCGCTGGTGGTGCAGACCCAGACACGGCAACGGTCAACAAGTTCGCTTTCTCAGATGACAGCCGCTCGACGTTGGGTACTGGCCTGTCGGCGAACCGTAAAAGCCTCGCTGGTGCAGCGAACTCTGGGACAGCGGCATATTTCGCTGGCGGTGAGTCGGCAGGGACCGTCGACACGGTGGACAAGTTCGCGTTTTCCGATGACGGCCGAACCACGCTGGCGACTGGTTTGTCGGCGGCTCGCGACCGGTTGGCTGGTGCCGCCAACTCAGGGACCGCCGCATATTTCGCTGGTGGTGGCGGGCCAGTCTCAACGGTTGACAAGTTTGATTTCTCAGATGACAGCCGCTCGACGTTGGGTACTGGCCTGTCGTCGGCCCGCTACGGCCTTGCGGGTGCAGCGAACTCTGGGACCGCCGCATATTTCGCTGGGGGTGTGGCGGCAGGGAGCGTCGACACGGTCGACAAGTTCGCGTTTTCCGATGACGGCCGAACCACGCTGGCGACCGGTTTGTCGTCATCCCGCTACCACTTGGCTGGTGCCGCCAACTCAGGGACGGCTGGCTATTTCGCTGGGGGCAACTACCCGCAATACGACACGGTGGACAAGTTCGCGTTTTCCGATGACGGCCGAACCACGCTGGGAACTGGTTTGTCGTCGGGCCGCTACGGCCTCGCGGGTATGGCTAACGGGAACGTCTGATGAACATCACCGACGCCATCGCAGAAGTCCAACAGCCACGGTCCCGCTACCAACTCATCCATTTCGTCATCGGCCAACATGACACCCCTGAGATGCGCTTCTACCAGTTGTGTCTGGAACTTCAGGACATGGGCTACAAGTTGCGAATGGCGCAACTCGGCGTCCGTAAGGCAGAAATAGAGATCACCCGCCTGCTGGAAACGGGTGATGAACTGGATGCCTTGGAGGCTGAAGAAAAGCAGGTCGGCCTTGAACAGACCCAGATCGTCATGCGGGGTGCTGAACGGGAACTGGCGGTCCTGACGGACCTGTTCGATGAGTCGCAGAAGTTCACCCGTGACGAGATCGAACACGCCCAGCCCGAATACTGGGAGAAGCGCCTGACAAGGCAGACGAACCTGCAAATCATGTCGGGTGGTGTTCAGTGGGCGCAGTTGGATTCGATGCGGCAGATCGGCATGTTGGATGAACTCGTTGAGGCCCGTGAAGCACAGATCGCAGATCAAGCGAAACTGGAGTTGGCCGAATGATCTACCTGAAGTGGAAACTATCCAACGATGGGGTGTGGGGTACTGGCCCTGAGGAAACGATTGCCGACCGTGGTGGCCTTGCGGAAGCCTCATGGGCTGTTGACACCAGCGGCTACCGCATCGGCTACCTGACCCAGACAGCGAACCTCGACGACCTCGACACCTGGGACGTGTCCGAGCAGACCGAAGCGGAGGCGCTCACGTTCTGCCAGGCCCTGTACGTCGACGCCGAGGTGCTCCCCGACGGGCGCATCTCCGGGCCGCCACCACTGGACGATGACCCGAGCTGACGACCTCGAGCTCCTCGAGGGCTACCGGGACGACGGCAACGAGAACGTCGACCTGCTCGACCCGCTGCTCGTCTGGCGGCTCGCCTCGGCATACCGCACCAGCGACCTGCTCGCCGAAAAGGTCACCATCGAATCAGGCGTCAGAACCGTCCAGGAGCAGGAATACCTCTACGACCGCTACCGGTTCCACGGCGGCGTGTTGGCCGCTGATCCGGCGCGCATCATCGGCACCGGGAGCGGCGGCACCTGGAAAGGCTCGTACCACATGGCCCAGGCGTCGGGCCTCGGCTATGCCGTCGACCTCACGCACCACGGCCTGGCCTCCTGGTCCGACATCACCAAGGTGCTCAAAGGGTGGGGCCTGCATCGAACGGTCGACGGGGAACCCTGGCACTACCAGGCCCAGACAGTCGACGGTCCCCTCGAGGGGCCGTTCCCAGAATGGTGGAAAGGCGACATGCCCGTGAAAGATGAAACAGTCGACTGGCTTCGCACCGTGGAGGCGATCCTCCACGCAGGCGACCAGGTGGCCGCCAACCCTGTCCGCAAGGGCAGCCGCGGCGACGAGGTCGCCATCATCCAGGCGCACCTCACGCTTGCCGGGTTTCCCCTGGGGACGGTCGACGGCATCGCTGGGAAACGAACCGACAAGGCGATCGAGGACTACCAGGCACTCAACGCGCTCACCATCGACGGCATCGTCGGAATCAACACCTGGAACAAGTTGTGGAGGACAACGTGAACGACATCCTGACCCGCGCAGGCAAAACATGGCTGCAAACCTTCGTCGGGCTCCTGGTCGCCTCCTGGGCGTCCCGCACCATCAACATCGAGACACTGGATCCGCTCCAGGAGCTCTCCACCATCGCCGGGTTCGCGTTCGCGTCCATTCCGGCCGCGGTGAGCGCCCTGCAGAACAGCCTCAAGTTGGCGAAGCCCGGTGCCTGAGCTTGTCGCCTCGATCGGGATCATCGCAGCTGCGACCATCTCGGCCATCTCGGCGGTCCTGGTGGCACGGCTGCGCCTCGACTACCGCAACCAGAACGGCACCCAGGCCGTCCAGGTCGACCTCCTCCGCGAGATCAACCGGCGCACCACCCGCATCGAGGACCGCGTCAACGACCACGCCGAGCGCATCGCCACCATCGAAGGCCGACAGGACTCGCGACCGTGTGAAAAATGATCTCCCCAGCAGATGGCTTCGCAGCTGGTAACGATCTCCCCAGCAGATAGGCGCAATAGTGGAACGAGCTACAAAGCTCATCGCCGCCGTTGCAGCGTTGGCGGTTGCGTTGGGCGGCCTCGCGGCAGCGTTCGGCTTCGGCAGCGAACCCTCGCCGACCGGCACCCTCATCAT
>Ga0208553_1000434_pt1 | contig 15162 bp, 30 predicted proteins | sample 6_EtaG_FD_184079 | JGI IMG/M metagenome (GOLD analysis project Ga0208553, IMG submission 184079) | Marine viral communities from the Subarctic Pacific Ocean - 6_ETSP_OMZ_AT15160 metaG (SPAdes) (version 2) | ecosystem: Environmental > Aquatic > Marine > Oceanic | place: Pacific Ocean | collected...
AGATGTTGAGGTGTGATCCTCGTTTGAAAAGATTGTGATGGTTGTCGTTGCTGACATCTCCATCACCGCAACACCAGACTCGCCCCATGTGTCGCTGATGATCTCTGCCATTCGTGACATGGTTGGAACACAGTAGAGTTTGATTTGCACCACCCGTGGCTGCACATCATCGGGTGGTTCGATAGCCATTACAGGTGTGACGATCAGGGCTAGTATAAATAGAATCTTTCTCACTTAGTCGCCCCTGAAATTTCTATTCTTATGGGTGGAATAAGATGGTTTAATTCTCTTCACTTTTTTATAAGTAGGCGTTTTAACCTTTACCGCCTTCCCACCGGAAGAGCTTTTAAAACGAGGAGACCCTCCGGGGGCCGCGCCAAGGGTCTGCCCTTTTTTGGATTTTACTTTGGTGAATTTAGGCATTAGGAACCTTTAGCCTTCTTCGCCTTCTTTCCCTTCTTTTTGGCGTACTTGGCCGCTGCCTTTTTTCCTGCTGGCGTATAAGCAAATTTCTTCTGTCCTACTTTAGGCATTTCAATCTCCCTCTATTAGTCTAATCCTAGTTTTTTCATCATAGAGTCCCAAAATCCCGGCATATCTTTGCCCTCGTCCGGCATATATTCTTTCTCGTATTGAGAGAGGTCTCCAGAAGATTTAGCAAGTCCTCCCTGACTCTCTAACACTCGGTTAGCATACTTATCCTCAATAAGAACTCGTTCTGCTATCTCTCTTATTTCCTCTGGAGTATAGGGAATATCCCTTCTGTTATTTTGTAGCCACTTATGAGCGTTCTCGTAAGCGGGGTCTCCGGGGGACGACATCATTATATCCCTAACACGCTGCTTTTCTTCTATAGAGCTTTTTCCGACTCCAGATGCTTTCCATTCTTTCTGGCTTATACCAGCTTTAACTCCAGTTCTCCTGAGAATATACTGCCCGATATGACTTAATTCATGCTCCCAAGTTTCAGGCTGCAAAGGATTCTTGCCTTGGATATACATAGCTAATGCCTCTTCCTTTCCCAACTCAAGCATATCTTTTTCCCACTCATCAAACCCCTTCTCTACCACCTCCGGTCTTAGTTCTCCCTTAGCTTTCATGCTATAAAACCAATCGGCCCCATCTTTATATCCTGTTTTTTGCGCCCAATTATCAGCCGTATTAAAACCTTTAGGCTTGTTGGTCCCTCTACTAAAGGCTGACCCCCTATTCGACCAAGGACGAGTATCGAATGGCTCTCCAGTATCGAATATCTGGGTTCTCTCTCCCTGCGTGTCCCACCACCAGTTCAGGCCCAATTGCAGAGCTGGGTCTGTATTCCCAAACCTTCCAGCCTCTACCATGAACTCAGTATCGGCTAAACCACCAAACTCAGACTTGTTTAATTCCGCAGTTAATGTGGGGATATTCTTAGGATCAACCCCAGCATCCAAAAGTTCTTGTGCGGTTGCCATTCATCTACCCTTTTTTGGTCTAACACATTCCAACCCATCTACAGCCAAAAAGTCTGGTAAATAAACAAGTACTTCAGCTTTGCAACTTGGGCAGCTTAGATTGGAAACTAGCAAAGACTCTCCTGAATCATCTTCCTCCTCATAATCTGAACCCCAAATAAGCTCAGTCTTGCAATGCCAGCAGTTCATCTGCCTCTGCTTAAGTTCTGCTGTTTCATAGCTCTGATCTCGGCAGCATGTTTCCTTCTCTCTCGGTTTTTAAATTTATCATTCATGGGAGACCACTGGTTAGGAAGAGTCTTGGTACTCCTATGAGTTTTCTTGTCCTTCGCCATTTATATGCCCCTCAGAGGCTCTGTAATGCCCGTCACGGGCTTTTAAGACTATACCCTATATACCCCCACTGCTACCCCCGCCCCACCCGTATGATCCGGGGCCGGTAGGAACTGAATTTAAATCAACGAGCGGGTCCTGAGTAATCGTCGGATTATTCTGTGTAGGGACAGTAGGCATATTATATTCCAACACCCCGGGTTGTTCGTGCAGTGGGAAATTCCTACCAGTATCCATTTCAGAATTGTGCAACATATTATACTGATCGTACTCGTACTGACTTATAAGGCCCAAATCCCTAAGCTGTTCGTAGTGAACACGCCCAAGATCGTAGGCTCCGGGTTCAAGAGAATCTAAATGAGGGTTATGTTCGTATTGTCCTTGTGGGTCCCACGCATTGTACAAAGACTTTATATTCTCTTTATAATCTGTATACGCTGGGTTTTCCTTTGCTTTAAGGGCAATCTTACTGAAGGCATCGTCCATGTAGAATGCTATTCTGTTAAATCCCTCTTCTCCCCCGAATGCGTCTGCTCCAAGTCCTTCTGGCCCTGACGAATCAAAGCCTCCCCCCATTCCCATAGGCATTAACGGTGTCCTCCGTAACTTATCATTCCCATTCCGCCACTTGGTCCATAACCTGCCTCTACACCTAGACCTTCCACTCCGAACAGATTATCAAACCTTGCACCAAAACCGTAGTTTTGTGGCCCACCATATGTAGCGCCAATATTAAAGTTTCTGGTTGGGTTGGCTTCCAAGCTAATGCTTGGGTCAAATTGACCTTGCGCTGCAGACCCCTGTAAATTCAAAGCCGCCCCCACGGGTGTACCTTGGACTGAGTAACCCAATCCAGTAACATCAAAATTTTGTCCTTCAACAGAAATATTAGGATCAAAAGAGGGGTTAAATCCCCAACCTACCCCACTGGGATTTAATCCCGCATAACCACTCCCCCAAGGGCCATGGTAGTCAACAGACAGGGGGGAATCTGTCCAAGCAAAAAAGTGCTGGGGAGTATCATCCATATAGAATGCTATTCTACTAGATTTCCCTTCTCCTCCGAATGCGTCTGCTCCCAATCCCTCTGGTCCAGAGGAATCTTTACCGCCTCCCATTCCCATAGCCATTATATTTTCTCCTTTCAGAGGGGACTAACGCCCCCTCCCTCCATAAGGTCCTAAAACTCAGCCTTCCCTCCATAAGGACGGAAGACTCAGCCTTCCGTCGATTCTCTATCGTCCTCAATGATGTTGTAGTGAACGCTGCCGTTAGGCTGCTCCTCTACCCGATACCGAACTGGGGTCATCTTATAGACAGTGAACTCGTTACCATTCTTGTGCGGTGTCGTTTGTTCCAGCATCTGGTCCATAATAGCAAAGGGTGTGTGCCCTTTTCCCATAGCAGACTCAAAGAACCGATCCAACGCACGGATGTGTGTGTTTTTCATCAACATATTTTTACTCCTTTATTTACACCTAAAAATTAAAGCGGTAGTTTATCATTACCGCGCCATCATCTCGGTAGTTAATACCTACCGTAGAATTCTTCATATTCTTCTGAATCCCGATCCTGTACGAGTCCTCTGTCGCTCTCAACTGAAGGGGTAGGTCGAATCGAGATACGGCGTAGAGGGTTGCCATCACGACTCCAGCAACGACTATCTCCGTTTCGTACTCCTTGTACCAATGAATCTTCTCTCTCTGACCGCAAATATTTACTGACCTTCCGTTCCCTGTGCCTACGGCCCCCATTTCGCAAGCAATATCCCCTAATGCTCTAGCGTATGCTGTATCTGATTGTAGGGAATACTCACTGACAATCACAGGCTTGGATGTGGCTAACAATGTAGCCTTCACTTTTTCTCTGAACTGTTCCTGAGTTAGACCAAACCCAGTCTGAAGATAAAGCACATCCGCATGAGTTACATATTCTAAGGGAGTCGTTGGGGTCAAATGTACCCCGATAGGTTTGTTCGTGTGTTGTTTTAAATCTTGGATTAATTCGTTTGTTTGCGCCGCTGTCCAATATTCATCAACCTCCAATCCGATAACGTATCCATCAACCTTTGAGTCCAACCTCCGCACCATCTCTGCGTTATGGGCTTTATGGGTGGACAGGGGCAGAGCCGCCAGAGAAGGGGAATCATCTGCCATCAGCCACATGATAGGTTTTAGACCACGGCTGTTAAGATGGTCTATCCTTTGCTCCCAATCTGGTTGGGGTCTTACATTGCCTACATCATCATCATCGTTTCTGGTGTACAGGTAGATATGAGTATCGCCATTGTTTAATAACGAGTTCTCCATATTAGTACGCCACTGGTCATTAACATTCTGGCTAAGATAGGACAGACTCATGCCTGTAGTGTTCATCTGGAGAAAGGACGCCCTACTTCCGTATAGGTCAGAATAGGCTAAACTGCACCATAATAGTGCAATAACCCCCAGAACTCTTAAATAAGGAAGCATACTCCTCTATAGTTTACCTTACTTCGTTCCTGCGCTTCCACCCGGACCACCACCCCCTCTTCCTCTACCAGACCCTCTTCCACCCGGACCACCACCACCCGAACCTCCTGATCCTCCTGATCCTCCACCTCTTCCTCCACCTCTTCCTCCGCCAGGTTTGGCTTTAGACGCTCCAGCCCAAGGTTTTCCACAAGTAGGGCATTTCCCGGTTTTCTTAGTTCCTCTTGGCATAATTTATCCTTCTGGTTGTAGTGTTTCTAAAAAATCCCCCAAAAAAATATAGGGGGATAAGCTATGTGTGGGCTTGTGGTATCCGGAACGGCATGGGGGCGGGGCGGATCGTTCCACTGAAATCTGGGTTCGGATCGCAGTCTTTGACCCCCTTTTTTCCACTGCAGAACTTGGTATGTATTGGTATGGGGGCAGAGTATTCCCCCTCTCCCGCTTGCATTAATCCTTGCTCATTGCGTAAGCCTTTGTAGTTCCGAACTGGTTTGCCTAGTGTGGCATGCGTTGCCTTGCAAGTAACACAACGAGACTTGTAGCGATACAAGTCCCAATCAATAGGAACTTTATAAAACATTATGAAAGCGAACACTAAACAAAAGAACGTTGTTCACGCCCGCAAGTCCAACGCCAAACTATCCGAGTCTATTAAACGGGTACTCAATGATCGGCAACCCGACATGACCGAGTTAATGTTAAACGATATCGACGCGTTCGCAGGATCGGACAAACAAACCGGCCCGAACGGTTGCACGTTTCGACTCACCAGTTCCGGCGAATACTTCACGACCGGCAAAGGAAAAAATCGTACTGTGCAGTTGTCCTTTTCTGCAAAGAAGCGCTTAACCCTGTTGACTGGTGGATCAGCCCGCAAAATCAAGGGCAAAGATACGCTGGATTTCGGCGCGTTTAGTGATCAGGATTTTCGCCGGTGTTTCGATTACATAAAATCATGCAGTGACTTTGAAATTGTCAACAAAGAAGAAAATCGTGAAGAATACATTGTTGACACCGACGAAGTTAATAACGCCATGCGAAACGGGGAGCGCTGGGATAGCCTGCATCGTGACCCAGCAAAGAAGTCTAACCGCAAAGGTTCCAAGTCTATTAAGATTTCCCACTATGAAAAGGAACCGGAGTTCAAAGACAACGGTAATTTTGCCGATAAGCGCAAAGCAAAAAAGTATTATCTCACTTTGATGCAACACGTTATCACGCAGTGCCGGAAAGGCGGGATCGAATTGACCGCGAAACTTGACGGTAGCGCAGTCTTAACCGAGGTATAACATCAATAATCTGGTAGCCGGGGTTCGCCCCGGTTGCCGGATGTTTTTTTTGTGTCGATTCGCAGGATCGGCTTTTCTAGGGGATTCCCCCCACACTCAGGGACTTGTAGCGCTACAGGTCTTGGGATACACTGAACTGTTGTGCCTTTTCCCTCATCAATGATGCCAGTATTTAAGAGGAGGGGCGCGGGACAGTTCAAACCAACCCGGTTCCCGAACCGGAGGAGCAGAGCAATGACTGACCTAGAGAAACTGGAGTATATCCACTCGACATTACGAGATATGGAACACATATTTGGTATTGAGGATGACATGGTGTCTGAATCAATAGCATTTGTTGAGGAACTACGCGAACCTTTATTACAGGAGCAGAGCAATGACTGATGACAAACTACTTAACCTCAGCATCGAGCCGAGACATGGCCGATACAATGTATATCAGTGGTACATCAAGGGGTCAGGGAGCGTCCTGACTGGTACTGAACAGAAGCGCTGGCTTGACGACTTTGAAACAAAGAGTGAAGCCATTGCAGCGTTCCCCAAGGCCGAGGTTTATGCCTGCTGGGTTGCGCCTGATGAGTTGCCCGAGCAAGCGCCTGCTGGCTACTATGGCAGTGGCGGAGGCTTTTACGATGCTGGCGAATACTGGTCAGAAAACGATTACTAGGAGAAGATTGCACCATTGAACGAGTCGAAAGACGGTATAAAAAAACTACCCGTATGATGGACGATGCGGGAAGGTGCAACTAGCCCCGGGCATGGCTTAAAAATGCCTCCCGTCATCTTGTTTGCCGTGGGGTGGGTCGGGGTTGTATTAACAGGGTGCCTTCGGCATCATTGAAGGGGCTAATCTACGCTTAGATCGCTACTATGGCGTGGCGCTCTCTAGTTATAACGGCTAAAACTCGCTGATCAACACCTCAACCACGGAGACAACTGTTATGACAACCATCAACCTATCCGGCCCGCAGGGCAACGCATTTGCACTAATCGGTATCGCCAAAGACCTCTGTCGCCAACTGGGACAACGAGATCGAGAGCGTGACATCCAAGCGGAGATGATGTCCGGCGACTACAACAACCTGCTCGACGTGTTCGAGAAAAACTTCGGCGAGTATGTGACGCTGACCAACCGACCGGAGGAGAACTGAACTATGACATTGTCAGCGTTCGGGTTCTAAGTATTGGCCCGGGCTTTGATGAACAACCAACTTAAAGTCCTAGATAAAGCAAGGAGCAACGCCTATGATAATAGAAGCGTACAAGTTGTTTATAGTGAGAAAGGACGGCACTCTTGGCTCGCTATTTATTAATCGCCGACAACGCATACCAATAGGGGTATGGTTGAAAGCGGAAAGTCACCCGACTAAGGGGTATAAACTTAGACCTTATTGGCATTGCACAGTTGCGCCTAGCGCACCACACCTAACCATGAATGGAAGGGAGTGGCACAAGGTTCTGATTAAAGGAGTAACTGTAATGCAACGCTCTCAAAGTCAGGGAGGTACTTGGTATCTCGCTGATCAACTTAAAGTCCTAGATTAGGACGGGAGAAACACTATGGACGTAGTAGTAGCACCACGCATTGCTGACAAGCCCTCTGAAGGCATCGCAATCTATGACAACGACTCCCCCGGGCCACCTCTCTTGGTTATCGAGAATGAGCATGATATAGAGAACCTTGAGTGCCAACTGTATGCTTGGATTAAGTGGTCAAGGGTGGCCAAGAATGTCGTTGACGCTGAAGAAGACCAGATGCCTGAGTCATACGGAGGTAGCGAGTAATGTATGATCCGCTATCACCTGTATCTTGGGACATCGAAGGGTATGGCACTGTACATGTAGGTGACTCATTCTTTAATGACCATGAAAGAGTGCTTACTTGGTATGGTATTGACGAGATAACTCTAGAGCCTGTGTCTGGTGATCCTAATGAGACTAACCTAGAGCCTGTATTCTGGGTGTCTAGCGAGGATGACACTATGGAGTTAACCGAAAGCGAACTCGTAACGTACTTACCCAATAAACTGGAGAAGACTGATGACTGACTTAAAGAAAGATGAAACCGAAGAACAGTTGGATCAAATTCTAGAAAGGATTCAACTTTGGATAGATTCCTCACCTAACGAGGACACTGGAATTCCTTTATCTTGGCTAGATAACTTACTCTCATCTTGCCCGGCAATAGTAGCGCTGGTAGATGAAGAAGGAAAGCCTGATAAATGAGTTACCGCATCATTGCTGAGATCGCTGCTGGCAAGATCAAAGCGAAGGTCAATCAGCGCAAGCGCGAGTCCAAAGCGAAGGCCGAACTGGTCGGTCTTCTGGACTCATTCAACCAACACCAGCGCGACTATGACCTAGAAGGGTCGAGTCGTGTCTGGCTCGAGGCAGTTGACGAAGTGTTCTATTCCGGTCTCCCCGTGAATCGGAAATTCCTGCGTAAGGTCTGCTTCCCGCATGACCGGGACACCGAGTCACCAACAGGAGAAAATCATGAAAAACACTGAGCATCCTCATGCTCCTATGGACTATGAAACCTTCAAAGAACTGATAAACAGTCTGCTGATTGTGGAGGAAACAATTGGGAAGTATCTTCCAAACTTGAACGAAGATGACTTAGTAGAATTGGCCTATGTCCATTACATCCTAGAAAGAGAATACGCCGGGTACACTAAGCATTTCTGGGATGAGTATACTTATTCTTAAGGGTGTAACCCAATGGGGGTGCATGTATTGGCCCCCATTCAGATGCATCCTGCATCAATCTGGGGAATTATTCCCCAGTTCAGTAGTATTCATATAGGAGAATAAAGTCATGAAAGATGTTATTAAAGGCAGACGGCACTGCCATGTTATTGTCGAAGCCGCAAACCCAGAGGCCAGCCAAGAAAAATGGGGTGGCTATATGCCCAGCATGGTGATTGAGGGCGAGTCAGGACACTATCCCATGCAAGGTGGTGACCACAAGTGGGCCGTGCCTTGGATATGGGGCAAGACAAAGGACGAAGCGAATAAGGCTTGCGATGCATACAACAAGCGCCGTGGGTTGTCGGAGAAAGATGTAAATGATATCGTGTACTCATCTATGGGCAACTGGTAGTACCTACGAGTCTACCTACAACAGGAGAATAAGTCATGAACGAAAAATTTGAACCAGTAGGGCTCATCGAAATAAGCAGGCAAATAAAGTCCAGCCTTAAAAAGGTTGGTGAGAGGCGGCAGTTTGACCCAGCGAAAATCGAAGAAGCAATGAAGCGTAACGAAACTGTATGGAAAGCCGGTTACGATGTGGGTTACACCGAAGGCTTCAAGGCAGGGTCTATTACATCAACGGAGCCTGCCCGTTGGAATGGTGATGTATTCGAGGTTAATTACGACGATGTAAATGAATCAACCAGTGTGCAACGTGATCGTGACCTGCTTGAGTCGCATGGCATCAATGTTAATAAGTTGTACGCCAATGTGAAAAAAATGATAGAAGATCACGAGGCGGGTTACTCAGACAAAGACGAAATGGTCGAGAAACTCAGTGGCCTAGATTATATTGTAGATGATGACACTGATGAAGATGAACCCGATCAGTATCCCGATAACTATGGAGGCACAAAATGACCAAGACTGAAATGATCAAAGTGTTCACCGAGATTACAGGTGGCTTGTCTAACGAATCAAAGATGCCGTCTAAATCATTCAGCCTACCGGCCAAGCGTTGCCATGTTGGACAAGTGTTGGCTGATATCAAAGGCACAGTCTGTTATAAATGCTATGCTGATGGTCGCGGCCACTATCAGTACCCTGTAGTCAAAGACGCACAGGAGCGCAGGTATCAGAAACTGAATCACCCATCGTGGGTTACAGCAATGACCATGCTCCTCTGGTTACAGGTAAAAGATTTCTTTCGTTGGCAGGGGAGCGGTGACCTCGACAGTGTGAAGCATCTGCAAAACATTGTTGAGGTTTGCGTAAACACCCCGCACCTTAAGCATTGGATGCCGACCAAAGAAAAGGGAATTCTAAAAGAGTTCCTGCGTAACGGTGGCGTGATACCCGATAACCTTGTAATCAGTATGTCCGGTTACTTTGTTGACGGGGGGAAAGTCAAAGGATTTGACGAACAACCCCAGATTGCCCATCATCTGACGTACAACAAACGGAATAAACACGGTGTAGAAACGGAAGCCTACATCTGCCCTGTCGAGGATGACCTAGGTTTTAAGTCATGCGATGAGGCAACCTGTTCTGCTTGTTGGAATCCTAGCGTCCGGGTTGTTGCCGGTGCGCTCCATTAAATCTCTGGAGAAAACATTATGCAAGATAAAGTACCATATAATATTTATGTAAACGACCCCACTCCTTTCCGTATGAGTGAGAAACCGCACACTGAAGCACGGTCAAGTATCAACTGCCTAGATGATATTAAGGTCGGGCAACAGGTAATCATTATCTGCGGGGCTAGGGTCAAGCCTCACGACCCGTGGACTGGTACTGTCTACAGGAAGTACAAAAGCAAAAGCCTTGCAATCTATCAGAAAGATCGTAAGAACCAAGCCAAGGGGCGTAAGTTTCAAGCCGAGTGGCGCACGGTTACGTCTGATTGCTATGTAATGGGAGTAAAGAAACTCAGGAACAATCAACAACTTGTGATTCAGCGCGTATCCTAGCCCCACCTCCTTAAGGGTTGAGCGATAGCATCCTAACCAAACGATAGATGTGTGCGACACCGGGGGCAGCCTGCAAATTATCCACGCGGGTATTAGAGCGGTTAATCTATCGAACTATCGCATACTTTCATTCTTAACGAAGTTCAACAACACATGGAGAAAAACATGAAACAAGGAAATGGTAACAAGTCCTTTGAGGACTTAAAGGCTGTCGCTCGTGATCGAGCATCTCGGAAGTTTGATGTGATCCAAAACGTGCAAGCGCTAGAGTTCTACTCTGTCGCGGGTAAACCTCAACACATGATACTTAAACTGCCTGACGGTGCGACCATCGACGCGGTTGCTGATAACCATGCAATGGATTTGATCTGTAATCATTTTCATATGCCGTCATCGTACCACAGGTATTGCATGAAAGAAGGCAAGCCGGACTTGGCCACTCACAATCTTAATGTATGGGCTGATAACCCAGACACAACCAAGCAAAGGCGTATGTTTAGGTTCTGGAAACCTGAGTACCAATACCCAGAAAACATCAGGTCGGGTCACTTACCGGGTGATTATCGGTTGCGCTCGTTTCATTCCGACAGGTACATGAGGTTCGATGATGAGGTTCTCATGGACGCTTGTATCCCGGAAATTGAGAAGTTCAAAGGCGGAGCGTTAAAGATTGCGTCGTGCAACCAGAGCGATCACTTCCTCAATCTTAAATGCACAATGCCCGGTATGAGAAAGGAAGTCAAGATTGGCGATCCTATCGAGGCCGGATTCAGATTAAAGAATGGTGAAACCGGACTAAGTAAGATACTTGGCGGAGGTTTCATAGGCCGACTCATATGCACCAATGGCATGGTGCTTGATGACTGGATTGGTGACCCGTTCAGTAGGAAACACCTTACCGGAGTACAACCGATAGGGATCATGCCTCAGTATTGGGATGATCCGTCACGGTTTCCGCAGGGCAATCCCGCTTATGGGGATTACGTTCATATCATACGCAAACAACTTCAACAACTACTTGAGAAATGTTTCAGCGAGGAACAGTTCGAGAGAGTTGTAGAGCGTCTTGCCTCGACTGCCCATCTGTCCACCACCATTAAGAACCTCGACCCTCACCCTGAGTCAAAGAAGCGTACCATACCAACATTGCTTGTGGTTGGTAAGGAGTTTGGTATATCCCGTACCGCGCAGCAGAATGTCTTTGATGCTCTGCATAAGGATGGGGATTTCACCCAGTGGGGGTTTGCCAATGCAATAACACGCACGGCAAATGACCGCACCAACTACGATGAAGCAACTAAACTGGAGGAGATAGGCGGAAATGTTCTGTCTTTCCCACAGCGAACGTGGAGCCGTTACGCTCAGGCTGATTGGCCTGCATCTATGGCAGCCTGAGTCCTATGCCATGAAGTACGACTCAACCAACGTACCCAAGATGTTCAAAAAGGTAAGGTGGCGATCCTATAGCGTGAACCTAGATGTCGGAGGTGGTTACCACGAGGACGCTACCTTGTACTTGGCTGAACGTAAAGTCCACAATGTAGTTTATGATCCTAACCACAAGAGTGCGGAACATAATGCTAAAGCAATATCATTTGTACTGGGTATTGGTGGATCGCATTCTGTGACTCTCTCTGATGTGCTGGACTTGTATCCGTCTTGGAAAGATCGAGACGCGATACTATACTACAGCAAATTCCTTGCCCGAAAGGGTGCGCCAATTTACATAAGCGTGTACGATGACGTTGACAAATATGCTGACGCAATCGCAAAGAAGTTCAGGATTATAAGCATATCCTCAGATATGATCACTGCTGTTAAAGCAGATTAACCTTCCTTATATTCGCCCCCCTTTTTGGGGGGCATTTTTTTTTGTGCCTAAATTCCCCATACTTCAGCAATTCCGGAATCGTAATTCCGAAACTCTCCCTCAAAATCAACAGACCTGTAGCGCTACAAGTCTCCCCCCCCCCGATCTGGGGAATAATTCCCCAGTTTACCTTTCATACATCCTTTCCTGCCAATCCTCATCCTCTTGATCAGCGGGGATCGAGTAATCCTTATCTGGATCATCCCCCCTTTGTTTTAGGAGTAAACGTGCTTCTAAATCAAACTCGCGCATCTTCTTTCGGATCGCAAGCCCTTCATCTTCCCCGTAATAATTCTTTCTTGATCTTCCCATACTTCTATCCTCTAATTGCATTATACCATATTGGGGGGTAAAAGAGATGCCCCCCATCATCGAATGATGACAGTATTTACAAAAAGGGGCCGATTCACCAAACCAGTTCAAAGCCTTCGGCCTAGTTCCTTGCTGATCTCAAACTCGAACACATCAAAAATTCCCAGAACATGACGGCGGAACCTGTATTTCCATAGTCTATGCCATGTCGTCCTGTTAATCCCCATGAACTTTGCTCTATAATCTTCTGTTCTTCTTAGGATTCCTGACCCCTTGCAGCTAAAACAGTCCATGCTTTTGTATCCAGTGTGAATTGTACCTCTCCCATTACATCGTCTGCACCTATCAGACCCCACATTTTCCTGTAATGCTAATTCTGCCAGCCTAAATGCAAAGAGCTCATCAACGCCCACAGGCGGATCATTTGATCGAGACCCTTTTGGCCTGTGTTTCCAACCCTGCTCCTTAGCTATCTTTACAACCTCCTTACAGACATAGTTGGATAGTTCTGCATAATGAGACGTTTCATTCGCGTATTTAAGTCGAGCGTATCGGGCTGTTATGCGGTCCAGCCCAGCCAATGCAAAGCACATATCTTCCCAAGAGCGGCGAGGATTGTGAAAGATGCTGGATGACTGGGCAGTCAGTGACTTAAAATTCTCCTTCGAGTTCTTCCTCAAAGTAAATCTCCATGAATATTTCTTTTGTTGGTGTTTTCGGTAAGACCAATTCTACTTCACCAGTCTCTACATAGTTTTGAAACCGTTCACATGCCAGTTCATGGTCTCGGCATGTGTCATGCTTCTCACATCCAGCGCACGGACTTCCGGAAAGCGACATCATTCTGCTCCAGACTAGATTTACCATGAGCGTGGTAACTTAACGAAAATCTTGTGCATAAAATTAATAGCTGTTCCATCGTTCACCATCGTGGTCGGGAACCTATACACACTCCAGCCATCTAGAGCGGCTAAATTATACTTCTCGCAGTCCTTGGCAAATCCGGCTCCAGTCACATGTCTGCCTTTATTCCAAGTTCCACCTTCTATCTCTACAGCTATCATGTGCTTAGGCCACGCAAAGTCGAACCTAAACCGCCTGTCTTTTAGAAAAACGTATTCCTCTTTCCATAGCCCAAGACCCAAGGTGCTGAACTTCTTCTCCTCAGTACCAAAGGTCGCATCCTTGAGTTGTTGCGAAAATATTAGTTCTCCCTTACTACGGGATGTAGCCACTCTCTAACTCCTTGCTTGTAGGCTCTATGAGTTGAGGAACTGGCGCTCTTCTGCCTTCCTTAAACGAGAAGGGCTTCCCACTAAACCACAACGGTAGCGTAGGGTGCTCAGGATCATAACGATTCTTTAAACAGTTCAAGTAGCCGTCCGGTTTCCTCTGATACTCTTCATTATCTGGGTTATCCCTCAACATCTTCTGCTTCTTTAAGTCTTTAAATATGGTAAAGGCATAGTCAGCTAAATCTGAAATCTCGCCACACCCTTTTATATCCATCTTATCTGGCATCTTATACTCGTTCTCGCCTTTCCTCATATGAGCGACCAAGTGAATATGCAAACCAGTCGTCCTCGCTGCCTCTTTCAGCATACGAATAAAGTTCTTTTGACCAAGGTTTAGGTTGGCCTGATCCGTCTGAAGGTCTACCATCATGAGGGAGTCTAGCACAAGATGCGTAAAGTTGTTTGCAGATGCCCATCTAGCCAAGGCTATTAGTTCATTTGCTCTAACGTGTTCCTCTTTCCCGTAGATATAAACCTTTCCCTCTAAGTAATCCATGACATAACTGGCTGCTTTGGCTGTAGGCTCACCAACACCTAGAGCCTGTTTCACCATTCGTTCAATCTGAACATGGACGGCCATCTCAGGTGACCAGAAGAGGACTTTCTCTTCCTTGTCAGTATACTTTCCATCTGCCCACCAAAGGCAGAACTGCTGAATCAGGGCTGACTTACCATGCCCGTTGATCCCAGCCCACACGGAAAGAGTGCCGGGAATAATTCTGAGATCAGTATCCGCAAGACATGGGATACGACAGCCAGATTTATTATTCCTATTCTCTATCCATTCTAGGGTTTCTGTCCTAAAGTTATTAGGAGAGAACACATGGCCTGATACATCCACAGGCTCCATAAAATCTTCAAGATCAGGCGTAATTAATTGCATCAGTCTTCCTCGAATTTAGCCATTGGATCATCAGTGTACTCGATCCATCTCTCTTGTTCAAGAAATTTCTGCGCCCCCGGAACCCACTTCCCCGAATCACTGGTCCAATCGGTTGATTCCTTATGGTCTTCCACACAGCGGATGATCTGGGGGGCGATCTTTTCCAATCCATTGAGCGTCCAGTACTGGTGCAGAATTCTTTTAACACCCAAGCGGTGACGAGGGTAGGTAAAACAGAATCTCTGATACCCCGGTTCCATCCCATTACTTTTATTTTCTTTTAAGGATTCTTTTAGTTCCACTACAGTGGTGGAGTCTGAGTCCACTACAGTGGTGGAGTCCACCACAGTGGTAGGGTCAGAAACTAAGCGGTAGATATTGGTATCCCTGTACCGTTGCTCCCTTTCTAGAGTGCCAAAATTCACCATCTCAGATATCATCTTGCTGCAGTACTTGGGCGTATGCCCACTCCTCTCAGCTATTTCGTTAAGGCTGGGAAAATATGGCTGAGGACAACTCAGGATAGCCCCCATCACCCTCAGATGACCTGACTTATGCCTGTGGTCTTGAAGGATGTAGACAGGCAAC
>Ga0208553_1000438_pt1 | contig 15116 bp, 5 predicted proteins | sample 6_EtaG_FD_184079 | JGI IMG/M metagenome (GOLD analysis project Ga0208553, IMG submission 184079) | Marine viral communities from the Subarctic Pacific Ocean - 6_ETSP_OMZ_AT15160 metaG (SPAdes) (version 2) | ecosystem: Environmental > Aquatic > Marine > Oceanic | place: Pacific Ocean | collected...
GCGTCCTTACGGTAAAGACAACACCTTCAGTTCCCCAGATTCCGACATATCTTGACCGGCTAGACAGCCGAAGGATGTCCAGCCGGTCCCCCTAGGTGCTCCGAAGGAGCCTATGAAGACTATAGAAGTACTTATGTTTACCTATTAGGTGAATAATAATATAATATAACCTAACAGGTAACCCTAGGTGTACACTAGGGTAACCTATAATAATAATCTTATATATATCTATCCTTGAGTCACAAAGCAGCGACTTATGAATACCCGTGTATACTTATGGCCCCAACTATAGATCAAACAACTGTTTGAATTAACCACCACTTATCTAAAGAACCGGCGAAGCCTGCGTTGAATAGGGTCCACCCTTACCTCATAATGAGATCAAAAAAAAAGAGCTAACGCTCTCCTCACACACCCCTTAGGATGCATGAGGAGAGCCCCCCGGAGACTCTCAGAACAGAAAGATCACATGATCGCATCGAGGATCTCATCCTCGCTCGCAACCAGACTTTCGGCCTTTGGTCGATTCAGTGAGACCACCTTTGTCAGGTGCTTCCACTTGCTGTCCCACCAATTGGTGTCGGCCTCGCTTCGCGTGACGAAGATCTCAGATTCAAGAGAGATCTCCTCATACGTAACCCGTCCGTCTTTGAAGATCGGCCAATTGACCACGACCTTCTTGACGAATCCCTGTGAGGCCTCCAGCATTTCCTCACTGGTGACCTCGATGTTGGCAAAGGATCGAGGATTGAAGTTGCTATTCAACTTAATAGCATCCTTCTTTGCGAGTGGCTTCATGCCCCAAGACTCAACGATCTCAGGGATGAGGGCCTCGTCGCCACCGTTCGGGAACCAGAACTTGCCGTCATTATCCCGTTCGCAATCAGGCGTGGACAACCACCACTTGGAGGGTGCTGTGGGATTGGTGGGGATGAGTCGCACCTTCCGTGAGGTCTTGCGATTCATCACTACGATGTGACCGACTTGCTTTCCATCGGTCATTCGGATTGCTGGGAAAGCAACCCATGATACTCCATTACCATTCATGGTAATACTCCTGTTCTGCCAACCCCCGGCCTACACCATGTAGACCGGGGGATTGGTCAAATGTCAAACGTCGAGGAAACAGGACTTCGGGTTGATGTCCTTGGATCCAATCCTTCGGGCGGGGATACTCGTACCCATGACTTCAGCCCACCGTTCGAGAGGCCAACCGTTGGCCTCGAAGTGCTCCACGTTCTGGATACACGCTCGGGTGTGGTGTTCGGGAAGATGCCTCATCCCATTGCAGTCAGTGAGGTAGTTGTCGAAGATCGTGATGATGTTCGGGGATACCTCTTCGGAGAAGGACAGTGTTGTCCTCAGGGTCTCCAAAGACTCCATGAAGTGGATGTACATTGTTCCCAAGTCAGGGGTTGGATTATACGTGGTTCGCATCATCCGTCCCTCAATGGAACGACCATTGAGAGAGCTCTTGATTGTCTCGACCTTGTGCTTCGAACGCCGCCAAGGTTGAGGATCGAGAGTGAAACCGAACGGCCCAGTGATTACTGGTAGTGGAAGAGGCTTCTCACGAAGCTCCTTTCCAATATATGCACGGTTATTCATCAGGTTCCTCAGTGTCGAGGTACTCTTGTTGAGCCATGAGTACCGTCGACCAATCGAGCTGATGATGAGCTTTGCCTTCTCCTTGGCATGCTCAACATGCTCTACTGGAGTCCAGTTCTCATCAACAATGTGCTGATAGACCTTGCACCATTCGAGACGCTCATCGACTGCATCCAGTCCTTCGAGTGAAGTGATACACAGTCCGTCTCGTATAGGGTCAAGACCCAGCAGTCCGTAGGCAGCAGTGTTGGCCGCTGCTCCGAACCCATGCATTGTACCGACCGTCTTGACTGGCGGTCGGATAGCTTTCAGGTCATCCGGGTTGTGGATGTCGAGATGCTTCAGGTCCGGATCCCTCAGGATCGTGTCGATGATCACCTGTTGCCACACATCAGGCAGGACAACCCCATCGAATGGAGTGCCTTCCAGATGGAGACCGACATCTCGATATCCTTCGAGGATACCAAGGTAGATCACAATCAGCCTCATCAGGGAGGCACGTTGATCCATGCCCCAGAGAGCAGAAGACTTACCAGTCTCCTCCATCTCTAGAAGATCCAGAGCTGCGGCATAGGTCTCAACATCACCCTTCGAGGAGATCTGCATCTCCTTGAGGATGTCACGATAGTTGTCCTTCGTAACACCTCGTTTCTTGAGAGAGTACAAGAGTGAAGGCCAGCTCTCATCATCCACTTCAACCGGCTCGGCAAGCCGGAACAAAGAGCGGGAGAGGACATTCCCTTGTGGGTTCAGGCGGTCCTTGGTGACTGCCATAGCCCGCATTCGCCACTCCCACTTGTACCACGCGATGAAGAACTGTTTCCAATTCTTCACGGTAGCGAGTTCATGAGCAGCATGATTGAGCCAGTCCACCCATTTGTCTTCTTGAGCCAGTGGACTGCTCTTGAAGCGATCAAGTAGTGCTTGGCTGTAGTTGTTCCAACCAAACGCAACGTTGCTCATCACTTGAGATGCTTTCTTCATCTCAGATGTGATGACCTTCTTCTGAAGGCGACGGGTGATCCGTGGGACGAATTGCTCGCTGGAGAGATCAGGCGGATCTGGGAATACCCATGTCTTGATGACCGGGATATCCTCTTTGATCCACACTGGTTCGTGGATCTCTTTCAGCCGAAGGATGACCTTCGCGGTGTGAGACTTACGAACCTCACGGAGTTTCCAGTCACACATTGACGCTTGAAGATAGTCCTCAAAGCCACCGGGAAAGAAGTCCCGGCATGCTTCAGAGTACTTCTTCGAGATGTGAGCCCACTTCTTTGGGATCACCTTCTCGTTGTAGTTCTTCAAGATCAAACACAATTGGACCTTGAAGTTTCGGTCTTCCAGCAATGACAAGGTAACTTGCTCGTTAACCTTAGGCATGCTGTCTTCCCTGTACAACGAGTGAATCGTATCAACAACCTCAGGGAGGTTCTGAACGACCCACTTAGCCAGCTTTGGTGCTGGCTTTGGAGGACCGGGCAGCAGATACTGCTCGGTCGGTTTGAATGCAGTGCTCATAAAGCACTCCTTTCTGTCCCGACGAGGGACAATGTGCTGCCATTGAAGGCTGGCAGCTTGCCTCAGAACTGTTTATATTTTCTCGCCCGTGTGCCGGGCCAGACTCATTCGGCCTAGCTCCGAAGAACAAGACCACTGGCAGAACATCTCAGGGGTTAGTCTCTTCCAGCCGATGTTCATACAAAGAAACCTTTCGCCATTAACACAAATAATATCCCCGGCACACAGGCTGGGTAAGCCGGAGATGTCCTTGTGATTGTCTTGTTGCCGAAAGAACACGGTCTCAAGGATGGTGCTTGTTTCAGTCTCATCCGTGAGAGCGGTAAAATTGTGGGTTGAACCATCCCACAGACTTATGATGTCTATCATAACGGTGCGCATAATAGAACCTTTCTGTCCCGACGAGGGACGATTAGTAGGCAGTTTTTCGCCCGCCTATTTAGCGATACACGTACACCTTGTAGAGAGCAAGGTACACCCTTCGGTGGGTGTCCTTCCTTCTCTCCTCATGACTTCCAAAGTCATTAGGAAGAACACATGAAACACCTCCTTGTGTTAGCTTACCGCGAAGAAACCATCCTAAGGCCGTCAAGCTTTAGGATGGTGAAGTCCCCGGAAAGAGATCAGTCCTCCCGGTCTAGCGGGAATTCCTGTTCATCTTGGATACGTTGCTCCATGATTTCTTCTAATCGTTCAACGTGGTCCTCGTCAATGAGGTGTACCCAGCCACCATCCTGCTGACTGCCACAACGCTGCCGAAAAGCATCTATGTCGCTAGGTCGGATCTCCTTGCGGTAGTCACCCTGACCGTGGATGACAAGAGGCTCATCGTTATCATCAAGATCCCTGTACTTGTAGTACTCCTTCTCATCCTTGCGTTTGATGATGTTCTCAAAGAAGTCAGTACAGAGTGCCATTGCAATCAACACCAGCCCAATGATTGGGATGATAAGGATTACACCAATAATGAAATAGCTAAGCATGCTATTCCTCCTAGTAAGGAACTGCCTCATCAGTGCCGTGAGTTCATCCACGACAGACTCCCATTGCTGGGAGTTTCGGCAAAGGTCACGCGTGAAGCGTGCCTTCGTTGTACTGGGTGCGGAGAGACTCGGCGGCCCATTGGTCTGAATCTTCGTCGCCCACGATAAAGCGGAGGCCCAAGATTATATCGTCTGTCTCTTTCTTATAGGCCTCAAGCTCAATGGACTTGGCATCCATCTTCTCCTGAAGCTCGCAGTGGAGAGCATAGGCATCATCGAACTCGGCTTGTGCCTTGTGATACTCAGCGAGAGTCCTCGTCATCTTCTCCACATCCATCCCACGGAGGGCGGCTATGAACAAAACATGCATCTGCTGACGCTTTGTATCGGCCTCGCCAAGCGGCATTCCGAGATGCCTCTGTGCAGTCTCAAGGGCGACCTTCTCGATGGCGAGCCGTTCGAACACTCTGTTGCGTTCGGACAGGATCTTGAATGCGTATGCGGTAATGTCAAGTGTACTCATTGGTTTGCTCCTTTCAAGAGCGGTGGGGGTAAGGTTCTGCCTCATCAGTACCGTGTGAACAATCACGGTAGACTCCCATTGCTGGGAGTTTCGGCTAATGTCAGACTGGGATCTGACTCATACATTTATGAAGGCTAACGTAACCTTGGTGTTCCTGTAGCGTATCGCCACGGACACCAAAGTACACGTGCGTTTCGTGAAGGCGGATCGGGTCACAGAGACCTTCTCCACCATCGAATCTGTGGATGTAGGAGTACGTGTACCGACGCTCGTTAAGCTTCGATTGAATAACAACGACCTTCCTACATACTACTCGTTCAGGATCATACTGCGGCAGATCGCCAGCTCCAACTGCGAGACCTAAGGAAGCACACTGTGTCTCAGTGCTCTTAGAGATCAGGATGAAATCATTATGATCATTGTGCATGCTCATGGTTTTGCTCCTTTCGAGCAAGGGGGTTAGGGGGGGGATACATTCCCATTATGTGTTCTTACCCTCGTGTAAATTCGTGACCCCCTAGTCGATTCTCTTGTCATCATGATCGAGTTTACCCAGTACATCCCAGTTCAGGAATAACCAGAGATTTGTCTTATACTTTAATTTCTATGCCAGTCCTCCGGGCATCGCCAGTTTCACTGGTTGCTCTTCTATAGCAGCTACTAGGTCTGTACTCCTAGCTTGCCCTGAGGGGGCCGGAGGGCTCGTCTGAGGGCTTTGTTTTTCAGGCGGGGTCGGAGACTCTTTGGGTTCTAGGGCGGCTCTCCGCTGCTCTAGGAAGCTCTCCTGCATATCGTAGGGTAATTGATGCCAGATATCCTGAGAAGACCTATTAGAATCCAGAATTCCTACCTCATTTAGTATCTCTCTGAGGAGATATCTCTCATCAGCCACATTGCTTGTAGCTGCCTGTGTTCCCATGTGATTAATAGATTTTCCTGTACCCTTAGACTGTCTCATATAGTCTTCACCTAGAATCTGATATAATACAATTCTCATTTCTGCTGGGACAAAGGCTCTTAGAGCATTGATTACTCTATGGGGTTCGATATCCTTTTTAGAATCAAACCCTTGCTCGGCTATCTTCCAAGCATTCCCACCATATCCTAGAGTAGCACCGAATGGGATTACTTGCATAGTACCGCTACCATATCCCCATCCTACAATAATAGCTACCATCTCAGAGACCATTCCAAGGTAACGACCCAAGTGAGGTAATCTAGCCATTGACATCAACAAAGTTTTCGTAGGTTCCTTTGCCCATTTTTCCATCAAGTCTTCTAAACTATGTCCTACAGCTAACATCAAAGAGGACATATATATCATATCTAATATAGCGTATGAAATTAAATTAAACACCATACGACTTGGGCTGAATCGTGCCATTTTTCTATAGATCTGTTGAGATGCAAATAAGACTGGATATCGTCGGAAGATTTCAATCATTGTATCCCATGAACCATTGCCTGTATAAGAATCGAAGGGATTAGGATTAACAAGAACCTCTTCAATGAATCTTCTTTCGGCTCTCTTAAGGGCCTGAATTAGTTTCATCTTATCTCTCATATGACCATCTATTAACTCATTCGTATTTGTATGAAGAATCATTTCTCCAAGGTGATAGGTTCCGTTGGGTTTAATATCTACTAATTCCTTCAACATCTTTAGTTTATTGGGGTCTGAAAAGATTCCTTCTGTTACTAGATAAGATAATAAAGCGGTGTCTGGTGTTGCTATACCAACACGCTTCATTACAGCCTTCAGCTTCTTTCTATCAGTTGGTTTTATATCTTTTATTACTTTTGCTACCTCGTTCAGTTTCTTATTATCCAGATTATCTCTAATCCAGTTTCTAAAAATTATAGCCCTACTAGTAGCAATCATCTCATGAATATGTCCAGCCAAGTGCATATTCCGTTCTCCTAACCATTTTATAGCTTTCGCACCAAAACTCTTTCGTATATCTGAAGAAGGTGTTGAGAAATCAGGAACAAAGCCTTGTGAGAAAGCTCTTAAGATTTCTGATTGATCTCTCGCTACAGTTTTACGAACTTCTGGAGATAAACGTCGGGGTAAAGCTAAGACAGATTCCATAACCCCACTTAGGCTTCGACGGCCAAAGATATTATCCATAACATTCATCATATTCTCTACAATCATAGTAGCCATAGTTAAGTTTGTACCATAGATAATACGAACTATATCTGGGGAATACTTACCTAAGAAGTTCATCCACGAATCGGCACCATCTATTTTACTAGAAGCACGCCCCAAAACAACATCTAGTTTTTCTTCTAGTGTATCTAAACTTGTGTCTAAATTCTTTCTATCCGTAATAGAAATCAAGGTACCATCATCATTAGCTAGAATGGGATGGGCTGTATCATTAAGTGCTTTCTTAAATAATTGTATAACTAAATGAGCGGGGGTGTGTCTTGAATTATTAGCAGTAATACCAAAGGTCTTACTAAACATTGATTGAAGCATAGTATCTTGTCCAACACTACGCATGATACCATCAGCCAACTTATCTGGAGACCACACTAAGAATTTAGCAATCTCAGGTATGTCCATAACTTCTGTTACTTGGGGAATACTCCAAAGTTTTGGGAAGTGGGCATTTACGCCAGCTCCATCAATAATATTCCGTAGATGAACATCCATAACTTGTTGAACTTCAACAGGGAAGTGGGGATTAGTATTTTTAGATAATAAAGAATCTGATATTCTAGAGTTCTTACTAGTAATATGTGCTAATCTTGTTTGCTGCCTGCCCGTAAGCTCACCTAATACCGTATCATAAGCCGTTGTAAAATCAGCATTATCGTGAACTTGGAAGAATAATCTTGTTCCTGTTTCTTCGTTCAGGCTACCCATAAGATTAAGAAGATCGTAAACCGCAGGAATAACAAAAGACTCATAGTATTCGCTGTCCTTCTTCATTAATCTTTCTTTCGCTCTACCTTGAGTTCCATCTTTATCATCTCTTAATTCGGCAAATAATTCTCTAGGATCTTTATTTGGATTTTCTTCTTGTCGCCTATGTTTTTCTGCATATATTAGCAGCTCTGAATAGACTCCCGGATATAATATCTCAATTCTTTTTAACTCTTCCAAACCTTCTTTTGTATTTTCAGGACTAACTGTAGGTAGAATACCCGCAACATATGCCGCAAAGGGATCTATGCGATCCGTCTGGTGTAAGATTTTATCTCTAACTTCTTTTCTAAAAGATTCCGTAAAATTAGTTTGGTCTTCTGCGGTAGCTCTTCCAGTCGAGAATAAACCAGTAGCAAAGCGATAAGGAACGATACTAGTTACATTAGACAATACCCGTCCGCCATTCTCCATGCTTACATGTTCTAATATCTCCATCATACCTTTATAATTTTCAACAATAGCATCAGCCAATTCAGCTAGCTCAGGATCTTTTATAAGAACATCATCAGTAAACTTAGTAATAGTACCATCTATCTTTTTTAATATCTGGAGTCCAATCCTATCTTTGATTTTAATATTCTTCTCGTCTGGTATTATATCAGAAATTGCAAGGTGTGTTTCTATAAACCCAACTATTCTACGTTCAATAGCCATTTCTAAGTTTCCAATTTCCGTCGAAATCTGCTGTACTTCTCCTAAAGCCGAAACTACACTAGGTAAGCCATCAAGATTACCCCAGTGTCCGGGTAGTGTAGATAACGAATTATCAACCAAATTTGATAACCATACAATTAATTGGAATGGAGAGTTCCAAGTAAAGTTAGCTCCAGTACTACTTAGTTGTCCAGAAGCTAGTAGTTTTTTTCCTTTGGTCCTTTTATCATCAAAGAAAGGTAGATTATCCATAGCAGAATCTGCCAAGATACCAAACTCTCCATCCTTACCCATATAGATATTTCTCATTTCTCGGGTTATTAAACTAGCCAAGGCTCTGATTTCCATACGACTTGCTTCGTTTATTACCTTAGCTATATCTATTTCTCCCTCAGAAGAATATTTATTTTTCACAGATTCCTTGAGTTTAACGTATTGACTAAGAGACAAGCCCCATGGATCTAACTGGTTTCCGCCCAGTTCTTCCATTTGGGTCTCAAGTTCGTCTATCTTTTGAAGAATTTCTGCCTGCTCTTTTTGAAGCTTACCAAGTTCTCCCGGAACAGGTTCTTCTATTTGGTTTTCTAACTTCATTATTCTATTAGCTTTTTCTTGTTCTTCTATTTTATAACTATCTAATTCTTTAGATATTCCAGCAATTGTACTTTCTTTTGGAGCTTCCTTTGGCTCAGTAGTCATATACATAGGCCCAGTAGGTAAATTGTTTACTAGATTTTCATCTACTCCGTGTCCCATAGTACGATATATCAATCTTTGTAAAGCCTTAAATTCTTGAGGAGCCTCACTTTTAAAACTATTAAATACAGTAGATAGTCTAGACATCATCTTAAAGATATAGTTTAGAACTCGTTTCATCAGACCTTCGCTACGTTCATAAAGTTCAGCTTCTTTAGCTGTTAGATCTGAAACTAAAGGTAGGGAGTCATTTAATATATAATATCCTGTAATAGCCGCAATGAATTCTGTGGGATCTGGGTCACCCTTACTATCTGTTTTATCTAAATAATATTCATATTCTTTCTGTGCTTCAGGAGACCACACACCACCTCTAGCTGCCAAGACCACCTTCTTTAAAAGACTTCGTCCTGTTTTACTGAGATATAGCCTACGCCACTCCTTCCACTCTCTTCCTCCATATTGGATAAACTTAGTCATACCAACATGGGCAAACTCATGTGCTAATATATAAGCCAGTCTTGCGGCTGGTAGATCTTTATCTACAGCTAAACCAAGCTCATATTTATCTTCCTTTGTTTTTTCTGCAAACCCAAGACCATTGTCTCCATGCTTCTTTAAGAATGATCTCATATCTTCTAATGTAAAGTCTAAGTTTACAATAATACTGGGTTGAATTTGGAACACTCTTGCAACCACACTTCTTAGCATCCTAGCCTGTAAAGAATTCTCTGGGAAAGCATCATTGATTTTCTCTGAGATCTGTTTTAGTTCAGGATATTGTTTGCTAAACAGATCATGTGTTCTTGTGTTTACTCCTTCAGAAGGAACATCGGTTAATATTGGCGGGGCTTCTTGAGCTTGGTCTTTAGTAGCGGCTGCCAGTGCTAACTTAGCCTGCTGGATTTCGTCGCTAGTTAGATCTGCTTCCTTTTGTTTTTTTGCTAGAACTAAAGCAAACTCTATTGACAAGTCAGAGTCTGCGGCAAGCGGAATAGTCCCGGCTACTATTCTCTCCATAAACAATCTAGCATCCCAGTAGAATTTATTAAACATTTCTGCTTCTGGTAACTGAGCAAGTCTTTGAATTTTTCTATAGTTATTCCGAGCTGTTTGATAGTTTTCTCTAACCTTAAGCAACTTCATTTCTAATTCCGCATCACTGATACCTTCTTTTACTAACCCAAAGAAAATAGCCATAGACTCAGAATCAAGATCAGGATCTCTTAAAAGTAAAGCCATCATCATAGCAATTTGAGTATCGCTGTTTTCTAAATTATGATATTCTACATTTGCTAAGACCCTATCTATCATAGGTAATACATCGAAGTCCGGATCTATATGACCAACATCTCCAACACCTGTTACTATCAGTTTGTTTCTTACAGATCGTAAAGTAGTAAGAACAGAGTCTACGGAATAGGTTCTGCCCATTTCATCCGTCCTATACTGAGTCCAATCAACAACCGTAGGATGCTCTCTACCAATTATACGAGTACCGTCAGTCAAAGTTTCTAGTCCCTCGTCTAAATTTCTAGAGAAAGGCTTACCTTGAATTCTTGCCAACATGAGTTTCATGCTATCGCTTTCTAACATTCTTCGTTCAACTTCCGCTCTCATATTAAAACCAAACTCATTTTCTAATACTTGAGACTCAGACTCCACAGGAACAATGTTTCCACTTTCGTCTTTCCTAACCCCTAATCTTTTATTAGCATGATAAGCTAATTCGAGGCGACGTAGTAACGGATAGTTTGTATTACTAGATAACATCATTAAAGCACCTTCGGCAGTTAGGGCCATTTTTATATTAGCACCCTGAATAACTCTATTAGCCTGTACTAACATTGAGAAAGCCCCACCAAAAGCGTGTCTAAATACTTCGGGCTTACCTACACCCTTTGCTTGCTTATCTTTAGAAACTAATCTTACTATATTATCATCATCAGTTTCTTCTACAAAAAATTCAAACTCTACTAGTGGGTTATATAAATCAGTTCCAATTTCTCTAGCTAGGTCTATAATTTCTTGTCTATCTTCTGGATGTAAACTATTCCAATCATCTACAGTATTTATGTGGGAATACTTATTATCGTTTTGTGTATTAAATTTTCGTATAGCTTTCCAAATATAAGAGTCCCAAAGAATGGCAGAAAGATAATTGTTAAAGTCATGGTTCTGAACAAGCAAAGGCCAGATATCAGTTTTACCTTTTTTCTGTCTAATACCTTCTCCGCGATTTATTCCTTCTTGTATTACTATACCTTCTCCTAATACCATCCCAATACCCAAAGCTTTGTGTAGTAAAGTAGGAGACATCATGTGACCTGTAACATTATTTATAGGATCGAAGATAGAGGTGAGAATTTTTACTACAGTTTTGTTCCTAAGATCTGGATGCACAATCCCAATTTGATGACCCTTAGTTTCTAAAGAAAGTCCATCCATTATTTTGTATAGAATGTTTCTGCTAAGTTCCATCATCTCACTGAGACCAAGATGCCACATATTACTTCCATGTCCCAGCCTTGCCCTGAAACTCGCCTCTTCTCTAGCAGTACCATGTACCCCTCTCGTCAAAGCTCTAGTAATATTAGGCAAGTCTCTTTCTAGAAAAGCATCAGCTTTCATAGTTAGATATAAATAAGGAATATTATCCTTATTAAATTCCTCGTGATTAGGATCTAAAAGATGTTCTCTTCCTTGATCTCTTAACCACTTTCTTAATTCTAATTCCATCATGGCCGACTCTCTTAGAGCAGGGTGTACATGAAGTCCTGCTAGATTTTCAAGAAGACTGATGTCTATGGGAAAAGTAGCTGGTAAGGATTCTTTGTCCCACGGCTTCGAGTGATTACGATGCTCTGGTGGAATAATTGAACCCTGCTCTTCTTGTCGTTTAGCTAGATGTAAGTCTTGCTCTAATGCTTCCAAGGGACCAAAAACCTGTTCTCTTTGGTGCTCATATAATCTTCTTTGTAATTCCAAGTTTCCAAGACTGAGATAAGGTGTCTGCTCCATTTTTGGTTGCCAAGCGAAAACTCCCTTCGGATTATCCGTTCTTCTAAAGATAGTCTTACCATCTTTTGTCATAGCTTCACTAGCACTCTTTTCTACATTACCTCTTTCTGAAACAGCGGTTCTACCATCTGGATGAGCCAAGACTCCTACCTTAGCTTGTCCTAAGACACGATCAGAATTTCTTAACGCCTTGTTTCTTTTTCTTGCTTTATGTTCTGCTCCTCGTCTTCGGCTATATCCAGCCCATCTACGGGCTTGCTCTTCTTCTAACTTCAGTTGATTTTCTTCAGCCATATAACTTTCTATAGGTAAAGAATCAAACATAGCTAAGCCCATTAGGGTATCTTGTAACAGCAAAGCCTTAACTTTATTTCTTAACTTCTGTTCTCTGGCTTGTAATTCCTCGACCGTCATTGCTGCCGGATCTCCAATAAACTCAACATTATCGGTAGCTTGCCAAACACCCAAGGGACTTTCGCCTTCCTGTTCTTCAACCCATTCCCAAATAGCTTCCATAAGTTTATCGGGATTACTGATTAACTCGGGATTATCTCTCAGTACCTTATTAAACTCCTTGGCTTTTTCTGGATCGCTCATTATCTTACCCCACTTAACAGTGTGGTGGTGACGTTCCATCGAGGCTTCTGCGGCATATGTTCTATGACTATTCTGTCCCGGAAGATAAGTTTGATATAGGATATAATCCTGAAGACCCATGAACCAATTCTCATCAAACTCAAACCCCATCATCTCTGCTTGTAGTTTCATAGCATCTATAGCCATTTGATAACCAGAAGAATTCATAAGATTCAAAGCATAGAAATATAGATTCTCTTTCCAAGCTCTATGAGGAGTAAGGATAGATAGAATTTCATCGTTCTCGTCTTTAGATAAATCTCGTCCTTGTTTCTCTGCTCGTTCAAAGATTACTTCTACTTTATCTAGTTTTTCTTGGTATTGTTTTCTAAACTCTTCGGGATCCATGTTCTGACGTTGGGCCATTCTTAAAATGTTATATTCCATCTGCTTTCGTAGTGTTTCGAGTCTTTTGAGTTTGTGATTTTTATCTAGCTTCTCGCCTGCCATTGCTTCAACACGACCGGCCCAAACATCATAAGCACCCTCAACATGTCTCTCGTCCATTTTTAGAACTTCCAAAGCTATCTTTTTATATTTCTCTAAAGACATAGCTGCGTTTAATAGACCAGAAATTTGTCCAAATTGAGTATTATGGAACAACATACCTATATCATATAGGAATTCAGGTATGCCTTCTTTTGCAATTTTTCTCATATCTGGAGTAACTATACCTGCCTCTTCTAATATATCCCATTCACCTCCCGGCTCCATACCCGGACCATTCTCAGACCAATACTTTTTAAAGGAAGGAAATCCTGCTGAATATAGTTTAGTCATTACTGGGTTTTTTAAAAACACTCTTAAGGCCTCAGCTTTTTGTCTAAGATCAGCACTTGCTTCGTCCTCAGTGTCCATCAAACGATCATAGTCTTCTTCAGAATTAATACCATTCTCATTTAAGTATCTAAACACTTCTTGTAAAGGCCCGAACATGTGTGTCTTACCAGAGTCTCCAGCTATTCTCCAAGCCTCCATCCCAGTACGAATATACATATCCGGCACAAATTGTTGTAAGATATCATCTACTAATCTATCTAGAGCAGATTTTGCTTCTTCTGAAGTGAGTCCTAAAAGTTTACTTACAAAGTAACCGTTGAATTTTCTATCTTTTTGATTCCTATAATCTAGAATATCTTTCCAAAAATCTGGGTTTTCCCAATAAGGCCCGTCCTCAACATCCCATCGACCATCTTCAATACCTTGTTGATGCCATTCCCTTTCTAGTTTGATACCTCTTTCAATTACTCGATCAGGTAATGGGGCTAAATATGGATTCATTTGAGCCAAAGCTAAAACACTACCTATATTAGACATGGGTACTACAGTAGGATCTCCTAATGTCAGATATTCGTCTACAGTCCCACCATAAACACTGTCTTTATACATCATAGAAAACTTACCGCTAGTATACCTATTATCATGAATATAATAGTAGCCTGTTTGAGCGTGGTTCATTAACATGTCTACAAGGATATCTTCAGTTTCATCCATTGTTAAGAAGTTTCCACCCATTTGTGCTTGTTGTATGTGTGGTCTTAAACGTATACCCGGTTCTAGTTTTACACTAATAGCCCTAGGCTCGTCACTAAGTTCAATACCAGAATCAACCATATCATCCCACTCTTTTTGAAGTTGATGATACTCTTCTGTCAGTTCTCCAGTTTTCTCATCCACTAGTTTTAGAGAAGTAACAAACTGTATTCTTGTTCTTAGGAGATCGTCTTCTAAGATTAGGGCAATATCGGCTATACTCTCAGGAGCAACTTGATTTAACTCGCCTAACAAATAGGGCAATACTCTTGTATGCTCTCCCCTAATATTAGACAGATCTTCTGTAGCTTCTGTAACCTCAGACTCTCTAAAATCTCTCTTAGTTTGATTTTCCAAAGGTCTTAAACCTTCTCTAGTTAACAGGAAGTCTATAACCTGAGAACCTAGTTTATTAGCTGGTTGGTAACTGAGTTCACCGTTTCCCATCTTAATCAGATCTTCTTTAGTAATCCCATAATCTTCAGTTTCTAAAGCTGTTAAGATCGTATCTGACATTGTATCAAATTCTGTTACCTCATCAAAACCGAATGTTTCTTTTAGATAGTTCCAAATAGCCCCTCGTCTATATCCATTCTCATTTAAAACTAAGACTTGAATCCTGAGATTCAGGCCATTACGAACACCCCCTAAAAATTCTTCTTGGTGTTCTTCAGACGTAATGTCTTCCCCAATCGTATTGCGAGTGGTGGTATTAAGATTGTGATCATTGGTTTCAATATCCCAATCCATACAAAAACCATTATTCTTATAAAGGCTAATGTTTACTGCTTTAGTTGCAAGACCTAATCTATTAACTAAAGCAAGAGCCTTTAGAAGACCGTGCTTAGACCCACGCTTGCTTGGGTCTCTTAGATCCTTAAGAATAGTTTTTAAATCAGCATCAATTAAATGGGCTATATCTTTATCTGAGGTAGCGATTACTCTAGCCACCTGTTGTAAAAGGACATTTAAGTCTACTGTTAAAGCATCATATTGATAAAGG
>Ga0208553_1000440_pt1 | contig 15092 bp, 20 predicted proteins | sample 6_EtaG_FD_184079 | JGI IMG/M metagenome (GOLD analysis project Ga0208553, IMG submission 184079) | Marine viral communities from the Subarctic Pacific Ocean - 6_ETSP_OMZ_AT15160 metaG (SPAdes) (version 2) | ecosystem: Environmental > Aquatic > Marine > Oceanic | place: Pacific Ocean | collected...
CAGACGCGGGCCGCACGCGCAACAATAACGACGCGACGGCAGGTTACGAGCCGCCCGACGCGGGCCGCACGCGACCGGAACGCGGCGCTGACGCACATATAGAGACAGGTCTCGTAGAGACACGGAGAGGAGAGACACATCCCCCCTCTATCCGTCCCCCCACTCAGCCGCTCGAGTCCGACGGCCTAGATCAAGAGGGAACGGAGGGGAGTTCGGACACCCGTCCCGCAGCACCGAGGCAGCGCGGCGACCTGATCGACCGCCTTCTGATACTCACCGATCTCCAATACTTCGCCGCGTGCCGATCGGTCATGGCCACCGACGGCGTCGTGGAACTCCGAACGTCCGACGAGATGGCCGCGATGGTGATCGGGAAGAACTACGCCGAACTCGCAGCGGGCGTCGCTGGCCGCCTTGCCGACGAGGAGATCGCCGTGCGTGTCATCTGGGAGGGGCCAGGCGGCGACGTCGAGCATGGCCGATACCCTGAGCCAACCGAGGCCCGCGCTGATGCGGGCGATTGAAGACCAGAGGAGAAAGCAATGACACAGGCAGAGCGGATCGAGATAGCAATGGGGATGATCGCGGAGGAGATGCGAGAACCCGTGGCGCTTCGGTGGGTGCGCGCAGTCGAGGGTCACGCGCTTCGGACGGCGGACGCGGCGGCCATTCTTGCGGCGGTGGAGCACAGCGGCGGCTGGGCAGCATGGGGCGAGCCGCATTCGATAGCGACGGATCGAGGCACATCCACCGGCGCCCGTGGCCGAGCCTGCGCAGTCCGTGCACTCGTCCGCCATGGCGTGATCACGCAGGCCGATGCTGATGCGATCGTGGGGCCTTGACACCCTCACCGAATGACCGCACTGTCACCAACAGACGCCCGAACGTTGACCGGGCTCACAAGACATCGCCGACGACGCGCTTCCAGAGCACCCGTCGGCTGCCCGCCCCCGAGTCAACGCGGGAGGCGGGCGCATGGAGACGACATGACCACCAAGCGCGACCGCGCACCAAGGCGCCCCGCCTACGAGCACCAGATCGAGTCTTGGTGGCTCGCATGCCCTGCGCGACAGGCCGACGCTGAAGACTGGATCTCGCCATACGACTGGCAACCGTACCGGGGGCCGTATCGGAGCAAGGTGGTCGAGCGGGTGTGCGACTTGGAACACACCGGGCCGCAAACGCGCCTTGGTACGCGACTCTTGCGCTGGTGGGGTGAGCGGCCGGTGCCGCCGACGCCAGAGGATCAGCAGCACCCGTCTCCAGTCGTCGAGGTGCCGCTACTCGTGCCGCAGGCCGAAGGCGCTGCCGCCAGATACCGGGAACCCCCGACACCGGGACGCTTCCGCATGGGGCGGGCGTACCGGCAAGGGCACTGGGGGTTGGCATGAAGCCGGCGACCAGACGTAGCGACCGCGCACCAAGGCGCCCCACCTACGTCCGCCAGGTCAACCTGGGCCGCTTCCGCGTCTGCCGTCACCGCGCACCGTATGGAGCGAGGCAGGGCCAGTGGCTCGGGTGTCGAGAGTGCCGTGCTGCGTGGTGGGTCAAGCACGAGGGATCGTTCTCGCCGAAGCTGCGCCGCCTGTACGCCCGCACCGAGTTCCTCGACATCGCTGGCGACGAGTACGGAGATCCGGTGCCTGCGCTCACGTCGCCGAGCGACTACGCTGTGAGACTTCGCAACACGCCCGCCGCCGGATCTGGGTCGAACGCTTCGGCCGGCGGCGGGCCAAGCCAGTCGGAGCTGCTGTGACCCCGATCTCCTTCCGCATCGACATCGACCCCCACGGCAAGGGGCGCGGTCGCGTCATCACAGTCGCAGGCCGTGGCGCGATCAAGACGCCGGAGAAGACGAAGAACTGGGAAGCCGCCTTCGCGCTGATGTCCGCCCGTCATCGCCCCGCCGGGGTGCTAGACGAACCGCTGGTCGTCGAGATCGTCGCCGAGTTCGCCAGACCGAGGCGCATGTGCAAGCGGTCGAAGCGCGACCCCGCCGAGCTCCTCGGGGGCTACAGCGGCGAGCGCGTACCGATGGCCGCAAGACCCGACGCCGACAACGTGGCGAAGGCGGTGCTGGATGCGATGGCCTCGTGGTGGCGAGACGATGCGCTCGTCGTCGATCTGCGAGTGCGGAAGTTCTACCACGCGATCAACCGACGGCCATGCGTGCGGGTGATCGTGCGTTCGCTGGCTGCGGACACACGAGATGACACACGAGGAGATCGAGGCGGCTGCGGCTGCGGCGGGTCGACAGCTCCGGCCGGAACGTGCCTGGCATGACCCGCACCGCTTCAGCCCTCCTCGCCGCCCTCCTCTGCCTCGTCATCGGGACGCAGGCAGCGAGCGCGCCCAAGCCCGCCAGCCTCTCGCCGAAGCGCCCCGGACCCGCCGAGGTCGAGATCCGCACCGTCTGCTGGCACGCCGTGGCCCTCGCCGACGAGATGCGGCGCTTGGTCCCGCACCCGCAGAAGGGCCGCGCCGTCTGTGAACTCGCGCTGTCTCACGCCGCCCGCGCCCGCTTGCCGTTGGAGGTTTCCGCCGCCGTGCTGATCGCCGAGTCCGGGATGAGCGAAGGCGCGCGGTCGTCCGCTGGGGCGGTGGGGCCGTGGCAAGTGCTTCCGAGGTACTTCATGCGCGACAAGGCGGCGGACGTCTACAACGCCGGACCGAAGGCTTTGGCTGGTTGGCTGGCTAGGGGCGACACCGAGGCGCACGGACTGGCGATGTACAACGCAGGATACCGACCGGGGCCTCGTGCCCACGCTTACGCAAGGCGCGTCCAGAGGTGGGCGCGGGAGATTGAGGGGAGACGAGGATGACGACACGGGCAGAGCGAAGACGCGCCGCGCGCAGGCGACCGCTGCCGGGGTTCCCGATCGAGGAACCGTTCACGGAGCCGCAGGATGTCTGGGACTACCTCGCAGGCGAAGGCCAGTACGGTGCGGAACCGGGCAAGATCCTGTGCCTGTTGTGCGGCAAGGCGTACCGGTCTGTCGGTATCCACCTCAGAACCCACGACATTTCGCCCGACGAGTATCGCGACCGCTATGGGTTGCCGTGGAGCATCGGGCTCGCGTCTCCAGACTGCCGGGAGGCGTACAGGCAACACACGCTCGGGATGCTCGCCGACGGCTATGTCCCGCCGGTTTTGGCGGATCCCAGCATTCAGGCGCGGGCGCGCTCTGCGGCACGTCGTCCGCGCGCGCCGTACCGGGGCAAGATCAACAACTTCCCGCCGCCCGATCCGGTGAGGATCGCCGACGAGGTGTGGGACGAGTACCTCGCACGGGTCGGGTCGGGTCGCGCTCCATCCGCAGTGACGGCGGACGAGGACATGCCGGGCGGCACGACGGTCGTGGAGAAGCGCCAAGCGGATCCGGTGTTCGCTCGCCGTTACGACGAGGCCGTTGACGCGCTGCCGTTCGATGTGTTGGCGGAAGCGGGGAGTCTGGGGCCAGCGTTTGACGCGGAGTGCCAGCGACTCAGGGATCAGGGCATGATCTACCGAGACATCGCGGCAGAGTTGGGAGTCTCCACGATGACCGTCTTTCGGCATCTGGATCGGAGGCCGAGAGCGTGAGCATCGATCTCCGACAGGGCCGCTGGCAAGACACGCTCGCCGATGTCGAGTGCGACGCCTTGATCACGGACTGCCCCTACTCCGCGCGGACGCATGGCGGGCATGATGGGGCGCCGACGGTGGGCGGCAAGAGGTCGGGCGTCGGCGATCCCCGGTACGAAACCTATAACAGCGGCAGCGCGAAGGCAGGCAAGACAAAGGGGGAGTGGACCGTAGAGCGCCGCGCCATCGACTACGCCGGTTGGCACCCCGAAGACGTCCGCGAGTTCGTCGACCACTTCGCCCCGCGGACCCGTGGCTGGTTCGTCACCATCACCGATCACGCCCTCGCCCGAACGTGGGACGAGGCCCTTGCCGCTCACGCTCACGATCGCTACGTCTTCGCCCCGCTGCCGTGGTTCGCTCCCGGTTCCCGCGTGCGACTCGCTGGCGATGGTCCATCATGGATCGTCGTCGCCCGCCCTCGCACCGGGGAGCATCGCGACGGGACGAAGTGGAGCAAGTGGGGCACGCTGCCGGGTGGGTACAACATCACGAGTGATCGCGGTTCGCCTGTGGTCGGCGCCAAGCCGATCGACCTCATGCGCGCCCTCGTCCGCGACTACTCCCGCCCCGGCGATGTCATCTGCGACCCGTGCGCCGGCGGTGGCACGACTGGCCGAGCCGCGCAACTTGAGGGCCGTGGCTTCATCGGCGCCGAGACGGACCCCGACACCTTCGCCAAGGCGCAGGAGCGACTCGCCCAGCCCTTCACCGCGCCGCTACTGATCGACACCGAAGAGGCAGAACAGGGGGCGCTACTGTGAGAACCGAACGCGAGCAATCCGGCACCTGGCGCGCGACCAATGGCGACGGCGCGTACCTCGTCGGTTACGAGACGCGAGCCTTAGCGATGGCTGCGGGTACGCGGGAGTGGCTGGGATTCCAACACGGCCACGAGATCAGGGCGAGCGACCCCGAGCCGGTGGACGTGTTCGCGCCGCTGCGGTGGACGCTGGAGAATGCGCAGCGCATCGATCGCGATCTGCGCAGTGCCGGCGTCGATGTCGCGGAGAATGCGAAGGAGCGGTGCGAGGAGCAGGCCCGCGCCATGCTCGCCGAGGTCGCCCGGTTGCGGGAGGAACTCCGGCGCGCCAACTATGACGCCGCGATGTTCGAGCGGGACGCCGCGCGCAAAGGTGACCGCCTCGCCGACCTCGAGCACGCCCGCGCCTGCCTGCTGGGGGATGTCGAGGAGCCGCCGCCGGGGCCAGCGATGACGGAATGAGCGACGGCATGCTCATCAAGGGCAAGAAGTGGGCGATCATCGAGCGCACCGGCTCGGGCCTCACGATCCTCCCGCTACGCGCCCGACGCTTCGCCGACGTCTCGGTGGGCATGCGGATCGACTTCGACGGCGCCGTGTACCGCATCGACCGCATTGAGCGCGCCCGGGTCTATCTGGTGAGCGACGGGGGAGCAAGTGGCTAAGCGATACCGCCCAGCCAATAGGGGAACCTTCCTCCCCAAGCGCCTCCCGTCCGAGGTCGTGGACGTCGCACGCTTGCGAGATGCCGAGACCCGCACGTTCGCCGCTGAGCGTGACCTGCGCTTTTTGCGCACCCTACTCGCAGAAGCCGAACTGGACCGCGACTTCTGGAGGGCGATGCGATGCACGACGTGACCCCGGCGATCCCGATAGCCGTAACTGCGGCACAGATGCGCCGCGCCTCTGTGGTGGTCCACCTCGTCGCCCACCCGGACTGGTCGAGCGCCCGCATCGCCGCCGCCTGTGGCGTGGGCCGCCGCACCGTCGACCACATCGCCAAAGAGTTCGAGATCCACCGCTCGGAGGTGCGCCGCTTCATCCGCCGAGGCCGCGAGATCGCCGTCCGCGTCGCCGCCCCAGCGCACAACCGGAAGCCCCAGACCCCAGCATCAGCCCGCCGCGTCGCTCACCGCACCGATGAACGGCGCTACCAGACCCGGAGAGCAGAGGCAGTCGGCCGCGAGGTCTCGGACCGCGTCGCCGGCTACCGCATGCGAGAGGAGCGATCGACGTGGAAGCGCCTAGCCGTGCTGTCGTCCCTCGCCCTCGGACAGATCGCCCCCGCCGGGGTGTTCGTCGAGCTCCTGCTCGGTAACGACATCGAGATCGGCGTCATCGAGCCCGACCGCCTGGCCGGCGACGTCTACACGATGACGCTCCCTGCCGAGCTGGTCGCAGTGGTGCGAGAGGTGTGCGGGCTTTGGGAGGAGATCGAGGACGACCCGAAGATCGCCGACATGGAGCGCGCGTTTTGCGCGATGCTGGTGGAGCGGGTGAGGAGGGGGGGGGTGGATGTCTGAGCGCGGCAGGAAGCGAAAGGGGGCGAAGGAGACAGATGGCGCGCGCGTGCGCGTCGAGCGGATGACGCTGGATTCGCTGACTCCCGCGCCCTACAACCCGCGCGAGATCAGCGACGCTGCGCTATTGGGCCTGCGTGCGTCCATCGACCGCTTCGGCCTCGTCCAGCCGCCGATCTTCAACGAACGCACGAAGCGCCTCGACGGTGATGACCGCACGTTCGCGGAGATCGAGGAGGAGCGCCGTGGCGAGTCGTAAGCGCAAAGCCGACCGCACCGACGACGAGATCATCGATGCGATCATCCGCGCCCACGGCATCAAGACACAGGCGGCACGCATCATCGGGTGCAGCCGCTCGACGCTCGACGAGTACATCAAGACGCGGCCCGCTGTCGCTGGTGCCCACGAGGAGGCGCATCAGATCCTCATCGATGCCGCGGAGTCCGTGCTCTTCCAAAAGGCGCTGATCGAGAAGGACGGGCAGTCGTTGCGCTACCTGCTGGACGTCAAGGGGCGGGAGCGTGGATATGGGAAGACAGAGCATAGCGTCGAGGTTTCCGGCCCCGGCGGGGGTCTCGTGATCTACGTGCCCGATGACGGCAGCGGCCCCGTTGACCCAGCATGAGCGATCCCCCTGCCCTCAAGCCCCAGCCCCGACAGGCAGAGTTTTTGACGTGCCAGGCCGACGTGTGCCTCTACGGCGGAGCGCGCGGCGGCGGCAAGTCGTTCGCTCTCGTCCTCGACGCGGTGCGGCACGTCAAGATCCCACGCTATCGGGCCGTCATGGTCCGCCGTGAGTTCGTCGACCTCGACGGCGAAGGCGGGCTCATCGAAGAGGCCGAGCACATCTATCCATCGATCGGCGGCAGGCTGAACCGCGCCTCTCACCGGTTCACGTGGGACAACGGCGCCCGCATCGGCTACCGGCACATGCAGGACGATCGGGCCTTGCAGAAGATCCAGGGCCAGCAGTTCGACCGGGTCCTGCCCGACGAAGCGACCCAGTTTCCCGAGCGGTACTTCTGGGCGCTGCTCCAGTGCGCCCGCTCCGGCCCCTCCGGCGTACACCCCCGGGTGCGCATGGGGTGCAACCCACCGGGCGACAAAGACCACTGGCTCCTACAGTTCGTCGAGCCGTATCTGGACTCCGACGGCTACCCGAACCCGGAGATGTCCGGCGTTCTGCGCTGGTTCCGCAACACCGATGCCGGGATCGACTGGGTCCGCGAGGGCACAAAGCACGCGATGTCGTTCGCCTTCGTCCCGGCCCGGGTGGAGGACAATGCCGCCCTGATGGAGCGCGATCCGACGTACATCGCGAAGCTCGAGAACCTCGTTAGCTGGGAACGGGAGCGCATGCTGCACGGCAACTGGTATGCGGTCCCGAGGTCGGGCATGTACTCGCGCGAGCAATTCAAGGTCCTCGAGAACAGCCCCCCGGGCGTCCGGTGGCTCCGATACTGGGACCAGGCCGCCACGGAACCGTCAGCCCGAAACCCCAACCCCGACCACTGCGCCGGGGCGCTCGTCGGGCTGTGGGAGGAGCGTAACGCCCTCGTCGTTGCCGACATGCGGCGCTTCCGCGTGTCCCCCGGCGAGAAGCGCCAGCGGATGAAGAACACCGCCGAGGCCGACGGCGAATCGGTGGCGGTGTGGATCGAGCAGGAGCCAGCGGCATCCGGCAAGGAGGTCGCAGAGCGGTACGTCACCGAAGACCTCCGGGGCTTCACCGTGAGGCTCGATCGCCCGACCGGCGACAAGACCACCCGCGCCGGCCCGTGGCTCGCATGGGTGGAGATCGGCCGGGTCTACGTGGTCCGCGGCACATGGAACCGCGAGTTCTTCAACGAGCTTGAGGGGTGGCCCTCGGGCAAGCACGACCAGGTCGATGCCGTCTCTGGCGGATTCGCCGCTTTGACCCGTCCGGTGCCTGACTCCACGGTATTGGCGGGGTCTGCAACCGGTCGACCTCGGAGCCCTCGTGGCCGCTCTCAAAGCACCTATTCAACATGACGACCCCCGGCGCGCTCGCTAAGCCGACCATCCGATCGCGACTGGCCCACCGCATCGCCAAGCCCGAGATCGATGCGCTCGAGTCGGCGCTACGGGTCGAGCGCGGACGGGCCGACACCGCCGAGAGGTCACACCGCGAGTACGTCGCCGGCCACGTGTTCGCCAGCTCCGCCGAGGCGCAGGCCGATAAGATCGCCCGCAAGATCGAGCGCGCGTGGTTCCGCGAGGACTGCCCCCGCGATGCCGATGGGCGCCCGCTCTCCATCCCCGTCCGCGTGACGCGCAAGGGCGACGTGCGCTTGCGTGCCTCGTCCATCACCGGCAAGCCCCCCGCGTACCTCGCCGGCGCCCTGGTGTGGGACAGCCCCGAAGCGCGGCAAGGGTGGCCCGGTCTCGACTTCACCGGCGCACTACCCAACGCCGAAAGCCGCAAGGACTCGAAGCCCTACAAGCTGCGCGGGCTGGGCATCAGCCACGGCTCAGCCTTCAACATGTACCGCGGCGACCCTGCCGTCAGCGACTCCATCGACACGCGGGTGAACTTCCTGATGGCTGGCTGTGCGGAGTTCGGTATCCCCGAGGCTATCGGCGCCCTGCCCCCGGAGACCATCGCCCGCCTTGGTATCGACCTGGACGCCATCGCCCGCCACGCCGACGAGCTCAATTCCGAGATGGCGATCAACCCCGCGATCAAGGATCGGGCGTACCTCGGCGAGATGTACCGGCTCGGCCACATCGCCGGCTTCTGCCTGCACGAGTTCTCGATCGACCCCACTGCGGCGGACGGTCGCCGCATCGTCTTCGTTGAAGCCCGGCACCCCTCGTCGGTGCAGTTCTGGGTGCTCGACCATCTCGGCCACGTGGTCGGCTTTACGCAGGTTGCGCCGGGCGAGCGTGGCGACGGTGGCACGGTGCCCGTGGTGGATATCCGGCGCTGCATGCACTTCGCCAACAAGGGCGACGCAGGCAACCCCGAGGGGCTGTCGATGGTGCGCCCTGCGTGGTTCTGGCACACCTTCGGGACCGAGTTCGCACAGAGCGCCATGCTGCACCGCCAGCGTTTCGGCCCCGGCGTGCCAATCTTTGAGCGCCTCCCGGTCGGCGAGGGTGGCGGCGAGGAGATCTCGGAGACGATCAACGAGGCGGCGAAGAACTTCTACTACGCCGCGGATGCCTTTATGAGCGTCCCAAAGGGCGTCATCGTGAAGTTGCTACAGGTGCAGGCCGAGGCCGGTCTCGACGCTGTGCTCCGCTTCGTCAACGAGCAGAAGCGCACAGCTCTCGGAGCCGACGTGCTGGCCTTGGGCAACAACGGCGTCGGGGCGTACAACCTCGGCGACGTCAAGAGCCAGATGCTTCTCCGCTCGCTTCAGGGCTTCGCTCGCGGACCCGAAGAGGCGCACGACTCGCTCGCCAAGGCATACGTGGATGCGGTCCACGGCGAGCAGATGGTCTACCCGCAGATGCGGATCCGGGGGATTCTGGACCGCTCCCCCGGCGAGGTGATCACGATCGCGGATGGCGTCTATCGCATCGAGCGGGAGAACACCGACATGCCGCTTCCCGAGCGCAACGACCTCCGCCGCCGGGCGGGGCTCCCGCTCATCGCCGAAGACGACCCGCGCGCCGAGAAGGCCAAGGACGTGCGCGAACTCTCCGGCGTGCTGGTCCAGAACATCGCCGCGATCGTGGAGAAGGTGCAGCTCGGGGCGATCCCGGAGGACGCGGCAACCGATCTCCTCGTCACTGCCGGCATCGACCGCGAGATCGCCGAGCGCATGACCGCCGCCGCTGCCGCCGGTATCCCGGTCGAGACGCGAGCAGTCAGCCTCCGCCGCGCCCTGTCACCAGTGCGGACGCTGGCCGGGCCGATGCTGCTACGCCGCGATCTGTCCTTGCTTGAGGGGACCGTTGACCTGCGGGCCGTCGCCGAGACCATGGACTCGTCGCGAGACAAGGCGCTCGCCGTGGTGCGCCAGGTGGCAGTCACGCACCGCCGACGCTGGATCAAGGCCGCACGCCAGGCGATCCGCGATGGCGACCTCGCAGCACTGGCCCGGCTGTCGGTCGACATGTCGGACCAGTACGAGCAGGGCCTCCTGGCCGTGCTGCGAGATGCGAGCGAGACGGCAGGCGACCAGATGCGCCAGGAGATCCGGCGACAGGTGGGCCGCCGCAAGCCCGCCGCTCCTCAACCGGTCCCGGGGGCTGGGTTACAGACGGTCATCGATGCCGCAGCCGCAGCCGCGGCGGTCAAGATCAACGCGCTGTTCAACCAACGGCTTCGCGACGTCGGCCAACAGGTCGCTCAAGGCGCCGACCCCTCGCTGCTGTCCGACGCCGAACCCGCCCCGATCTACGCCTCGAACGCCGCCGCTGGCTCTGTGCTGATGGTTATGGCCAAGACCCGAGAGCACGTCGCCCTGCGCGAAGGCCCACGGGTCGTCTCGGCCATGCGCTCCGAGGTGCTCGACGAGAACACGTGCTCGCCGTGCGCGCAGATCGACGAGGGCGAGGTCCCGTTCCCGTCCCCCGAGTACGACCGGATCGGCCAGCAGTACGTGCTATGCGATTCGACGAAGGGTGGCGAGAACATGTGCCGCGGCCTGTGGCTCTACGTGTTCGAGGACACCCGCCCGGAGTTGCTGGCGTAGGCTAGAGCGTCCCAGCCTCGCGCATGGCGTCCATGTCTCGCCGGATCGTCATGTGCGAGACGCTGATGGCGCCGTCGGTGATCACTTCGACAGCGGCGGCGATCTGGCGGTAGCCGGGGGCGCGCCGCTGGGTTCGCCGAGTCGCCCCCCGTCCCGCATGGGGGTCCGATAGGGACACCCGCGGGGCGCCTGTGCGCCCTCATCCAACAGGAGAGGCCCATGCGATTCGTAGAGAAGAACAACGGCAAGGCGCACAACACCACGTTTCTCGGCAACGCCCGCGTGAAGGGGCCGTTCGTTGACGCGCGCGGTACGGTCGACCTCGAGACCGCTGGCGCCGGCACGCTCACCGCAGCCGGCATCGCCGCCGGGTGGATCGTCCGCGACTGTGCCGGTGGGAACCGAGCGGACACGACCGCGACAGCCGCACTGATCATCGAAGCCATGGCGCTCGAAGAGGACGACCGGTTCTCGTGGATCCTGGAGAACGCCAGCGACGCCGCAGAGACCAGCACGGTTTACGGCGGGACGGGCGTGACCATCACCGACGGCAGCGACGGAAACGACATCGCGGTCGCGCAGTTCTACCGCTGCCGGTTCGAGTGCATGGTTACCGGCGCCGCGACCATCGACATGACGCCGTTTCTCTCGGCTGCCTGATGGAGCAGCTATCTCTTCGCAACGTCGGGGCGGGCGCGCAGTTCGACCCCGACCGCACCTTCTGGCAACTCCTTTTTCCCCTCGGTGGCCGCGAGGTCGTCGAGCGGGACGGGGAGCCCGAGGTGCTGGACTACGACGCCGCGTTTCTCGGGACGCTCGAAGCGAACTATCGCGCCCGGGTGCGGCTGATGATGGCGCACGGGATGCCCCCGCAACCGCTCCTCGTCTCCTACCACCACGCCATAGAGCGGCGCGCGTACTTACAGGAAGACGTTCCCGCCGAGGCTCTCGACCGTGCCGGGGGGATTTACGATCTCCACGCCCACATGGACGACAGTCAACCCGGCATCCCGCGAGGACTGTGGGGCCTGACGGAATGGACCTGGCGCGCGATGTCATCGATCGATGACCGCACGCTCCATGTCCTTTCGCCTGCGGTCGGCCCGTTCAAGACGCTCGAGATGGCGGAGCCGCTGCCCGGCCCCAGCCTTCTCGGCATGGCGCTCGTAGACCTGCCTGCGATCGAGGGCATCGGCACGGCACAGGACCGCCTGCCGTGGTGGACGTTCAACGCCCGCAACGCCCGCCCGATCGGCGACATCACCGACATGGCCCAGACGATGCGGCGCGCTGTGGGCGTCTCTGACCACGCCAAGGCACGCGCGAACATCTGGGAAGCGCAGCCCGTGCAGATCGAGCTTCGCCGCCACGCCCGCTGGCTGTCGTTCGCCGACGAGCAGGCGGAATTCTCCGCTCCTATCACTGAGCCTGCAAGCACCGCTGACCCCACTGAGGATCACACCATGACCGAGCCGACCACCGAGAACGTCGAGACCCGCAGCGCCGAAGAGGCGCCGGAGACGTCGGAGACGCCCGCGACTCTCGACCGTGACGCGGTCGTGGAGATCGTCAAGGTGGAGCTCCGGTCTCTCACCGAGACCCTCCCCGCGACTATCGCCGAGGCTGTCGAGCAGGCGTTCACCCTGCGCGCCGCCGCCGACGAGTCCCCGGAGACGCCGGTCGAGAACGTCGAGACCGAGGAAGTCCCCGAAGCCGGCGACGTGCTCATCCGCTGCGAGCAGGCCGAGCAGGTACGGATCGAGGGCATCGTCCTCCGCGCCGTCACCGAAGGCCAGTTGCTCCGCACCAACGCGCCCGCCGCGCTGGAGCGGCTCCGCAAGGGCGAGCCGATCGCTGACCTCTGCGGCGACTACACCGACGTCGCCATGCGCGCCGGGTCCATCGCCACGACGGGGGATGCCGCGCCCCCGGCTGAGTCCGACGCGCCCGCCGAGATCACGGAGGCGGAGCTCGCCGCCGAGGCCCGCGCCGCAGTCGACAACCCCGCCGCCGCCTTCGCCAAGAGCGTGGAACTTCGCGCCGCGCACGAGGCCAACGGCACCCGCATCGTCTTCAAGCGTTCGGCCTGACGGCCACGATCACCCGAGGAGCCTGAATCATGGCCAACACCGACACCACCGCGTTTTTCTCCGACACGGTCTTTGACCCGACCTCTCCGCAGGCCGGCGCAGACTTGAGCGCGCACCAGCATCGCATCGTCAAGTCACAGGGCACGGTCGACGGCGACGTCATCGCGGCCACCGCCGGCACCGGATACGGCATCCTTGCCAACGCGCCCGACGACAACGGCCCGGCCCGCGTCGCCGTCGGCGGCCCGATGAAGGTCATGATGGGCTCGACTACCGGAACCGTGAAGCGCGGTACGAAGCTCAAGGCCGACGCCAGCGCAGAGGCCACCGCCGCCGATACCGACGAGGACTGGTACGTATGCTCCTCGCTCGAGGATGACCCCACGGCCGCAACTCTGTGTATCGTCCTGGTCGGCTGTGGCTACTACGCCGTCGCCTGATTCTCTGAACCACCCCAGCCCCCAACGGAGGGCACGAAATGGCAGTCACCGACCCCGTCCTCAACATGGCCATCGATGCCGCACTCCCCAAGCGTCGGGGTTTTGTGGCGGAGCGGGTCTATGTGCCTTCGCGCCCCGAGGGTATCTCGATCAACGCCGAAACCGGCGTCGCGTCGTTCACCTACTACACGGTCGCCGACCAGAACGTCCTCGGCGTCAACGGTCGCTCCCTCGTCGGCACGCCGGGGACCCCGTTCCTTGGCATCAAGACGCGCCTGTCGGATGCGACCGGTACGGCGAAGCTCCGCGGCGTGCGTCACATCCTCCCCCGTGAGGAAGGCGACGGCTTCGAGGATCGCGGCGTGTCCAACGTCGAGAGTCAGATGATCGTGCCGGCGCTGACGGCAGCATGGCTCATCGAGAAGGAGCAGCAGTTTACGACGAAGTTTGCGGCTCTGGCGACGTATGGCAACGCGATCACCGCTGCCTCGGACCGGTGGAGCGACTCCGCCTCGGACCTGCTCGGCCAACTCGTCACCGGCGTAAACTCGCTCCAGGTGGAGTCCGGCCTCGGCTACGACTCGCTCGATGTCGTGATGACGAAGTCATACTGGGATCTGGTCATCGCGCACCCGCAGGTCCTCGGCAAGCTGCCGTCGGACGCGCTCGGTTCCATCGGGGCCAGCATGTTCGCGCGGATGCTGTCGGCTGAAGCGTTCGGCTTCGACGACGCCGAGGGCGGCGAGCCCCCGGTCCGGGTCCACGTCTCAACCGCCCGCTACGACTCCGCAGCCGATGGCGCCACGGCGTCGAACGCGCGGGTCTGGGGCTATGGCTGCCTCATCTTCGCCGCTCCGGCGTCGGATGCGTCGGGCATGGCTCCGGTGACGGGCAACGGCTTCGGGAAGGACTTCCAGGCCGGCGACCGCATGACCGAGCGGTACGAGAACCCGAACGAGCGCGAGAACGTGACGAGCCTTTCGCAGATCAGCGGGATGGAGAACGTCAACGAGCGCGCGTCGTATTACGTCACCGGCGCTCACGCAAGCGGCTGATAGCCGGGAGGCCCGATGTTCCTGGTTCGGTTCAACGGCCCGGGCACAATCCGGGCACTACGCGAAGGCGGCACCCGCACCGAGTTGGTCTCGGATGCGGGTGCCCGCGTCTTCGTGGACGAGCATGCGATCCGTCTCCTCGGCTGTCGGCTCACGCTCATCGATGATGCGGCCCCGGTCGTCGCGCCCGAGCCTGAGCCCGAACCGGTGGCGCCGGGACTCCCCGCATGGGATGCCCCAGCACCGGAGCCCGGCGATGGCCTCGCCGGCATGACCCGTGCGCAGCTCTGGCGAGCGATCAAGGACCGCGGCCTGCGGGATGCCTTCGCTGCCGCCGGCCTCAAGTACCAGTCGGCAAGCCGTGACGCCTTGCTGGCACTTTTGCGCACCTCGTAGCGGTGGCTGCCTACCTCTTCGGCCTGACTTCGTCGTCCGTCGGCTCGCTGCACTTGCCAGATCTGACGGTGACTACTGCCGTCATGGACGAGGCCCTCGAAGATGCAGCGTCCGACGTGGGCGCCGCGTTGCTCGAGCATGAGATCACCCCGTCGAGCGTCACCGAAGCCGACACGCCGAACGACTGGCAATGGTGCCGGGGCCTCGTCGCCCTTGGTGCCCAGATCAACTACCAGGAGCGCGTCGGTGGTGCGGTACGTGACGACGACCGGGCGAAGTGGGATGCGCGCCTTGCGTACTTGATCCACAACCCACCGCCGCAAGCATACGCCTCCGGGACGGCTGGGACGGCTGGCGAGGTGATCACCCACGTGACGGGCGTTGCCCAGGCGACCATCGACGAGCGACGCGCACGGATGCCAGACCCCACGGCCTCCGACTGGTACGCGACCTAGCCCGTGGCCGTTCGCACTGGCGGAGGGCGAAGCGGCGGGATGGAGGTCGACGGATTCGACGGCATCGAGCGTGTCCTCGG
>Ga0208553_1000456_pt1 | contig 14814 bp, 13 predicted proteins | sample 6_EtaG_FD_184079 | JGI IMG/M metagenome (GOLD analysis project Ga0208553, IMG submission 184079) | Marine viral communities from the Subarctic Pacific Ocean - 6_ETSP_OMZ_AT15160 metaG (SPAdes) (version 2) | ecosystem: Environmental > Aquatic > Marine > Oceanic | place: Pacific Ocean | collected...
ACACACCCAGCCGTTGCTGCCCTTGCGTAATACCCTGCCATCCATTGTTTTTACGGTCGCGTGTTTGGCGACATCGGAGGGCGCCGCACTCAGTGCGTTCTTGATCAAGTCTGAGTCAGAGGCCGATAACTCCGAAGAGTTCAATGCTGGCGTGTGATCGGTATTCGAACTGGCACAACCTGCCAACAATAAGGCGGTTGCCGACATAGCCAAAAAATTACGTGTACGCATGGTTTTCTCTCCATTTAGGGAATGAGTCATATCAAATCCTTGAGCCCCTCACTTGATACGTCGGCCTTGGTGAATTTCGTTCATCAGATTCTCCTTGGGTTGATAGCAACGCTTGTCTGCGTCACGAAAGATACGACACCAAAATCCTAGACTCTGGAGTGAGCTCCAGGTCAAGGCCTGATTCTCGGGAAGTGGATATTTGGTCAGCGCCGTGCTTTTGATTCGTCCGGCATTTCGGAGCGAAACAACCGGATTGAACCCAGAGCAAGGATTAATTCAACCCCCGCAAACAGCCCCAATGCGGCCCCAAAGCCGAACCGTAACAGTTCGCCGAAAATCAGGCTGCCCAAGCCAAAGCCGACAAACAGGGTAAATACGTTCAAGCCCATCGCCTGGCCGGGACGCTTGCCTCCAAATGAGGTGACGATGCCGGCGAACAAAGGCTGAGTTGTGTCGTAGCCCAGCGATAGCACCATCGCGACCACCGGCACGAGAAGCACCGGAAAATCGAACAGCAAGCCCGCTGCGGCCAACGCGCTCAGGCCGAGCCCGATCGGCAACAATCGCGCGCGCCCCCATCGGTCCGCGGCTCGTCCGACCAGTGGGCCGAACAATAAACCGGGCACACCGTAGCCAAGCAAGGCGAGACCTATGCCGACCGGCCCAAGGCCGTAGCGTTGTTCGAGGTAAACGCCCAGCCAGGTGAACACGCCCGAATGAAACATTGAGTTAACAAAAACATAGCCGTAGGTGCGCTGGCCGCGGGCGGTGCCGAGCAGGCCCAGATAGCCGCGCATCAGGTCGCCGAATGTGCCGCCTACCGGCTGCATCGCAGTGGCGATCAGGCGGCGATAGGGCAGAAACAGCAGCAGGACCATTCCGCCTGCTGCGCTGACGCCCAGGAAAAGCCCGCGCCAGCCGATGATGGGCACCAGTATTGAGCCCAGCGGCGAGCCAAACGCCATTCCCCCGGCCATCGCCGCAAACAGCCAACCGAGTGGTCGGCCGCGCTGCTGGTAAGGGAAAAGCTGGGCGACAAGCACAAGTGCGAGCGGCACTACACCGCTGGCCCCCAAGCCGGTCAACACGCGCCACAACACCATCTGCTCGACGGATGTGGCGGTGGCGGTGGCCGTGAGCGCTGTGAGGACCGAGAACATCGCCAGGGAAGCGAACATAACGCGCTGAACACCGAGCCGATCCGCCAGCAGGCCGAATACCAGGGTGGCGATGCCGTAGGGAATCAAATACGCGGGTACCACAAAGCCTGCGGTATGTGCCGAGGTCGCAAACGCGTTCGCAAGTGCCGGTATAATCGGCGCCACCATGTACGCCTGGAAAAAAATGAAAAACGTGGCGAGCGCTAGCCTGCGCAGCAAACGCTCTCGTTCGTGATGCGTGGAGACGCGAGCGACGGACTCATATGACATGGAGTGTCCTTTGATCGATTGGTTGATGGATTCGACCAGGTCGGCCCACCGGCGAATAATCGAGCCGGCGAGCTACGCACGATTCGCAATGCATCTGGTGGCGCTGCCGACCCGACTGGATTGTCTTGCGACCCGGCCGGAAACCTATCCCGACTCGGCCGGCGTCGTGACACCACGCCCGAGCAGCCAGCGCACCATCGGATAGGCAGTCATAAAGCCCAGCAGCAGCCCGCCCCACATGACGAACCAGAACGCGATCGAGGTGGGCGGATAGCCCAGCACAAAAGCCACGATCAGCATCGCGGCGCCCATGCCGGTATCGAAGGCGACGATCGCCAGCACCGATATTTTCAGCGCCACCCGCAGCCGCAATCCGGCCGAACGGATCTGGCCCGCCTGGGTCAGTGACCGGTATTCGAAGGCAATCAACAGCGGCAGCGCAAATACAGCAATCAATAGAATCATCGGCCACACGCCTTTGCCGGCGATTGTCACGCCGGTGCTTATCACGATCGGCACGGCAATCAGATGGCCAATGAACGAAGCAGCACCGCCGGGGATCGTCTCAATGGCAGCGGTTTCTCCCAGACCCATTTGTGCAGGCGCGCCGTGTTGCTGCTGCCATTGCGGGGTGGCCGGACGCCCCCATCGGTAATAAGCCCAAAGCGCCAGCGGACCGGCATAAATGGCTGTAATCGGCCACACCGCCTCCAAGCTTTTCATGGACTGCCGGTAGCCACCGCGATAGATATCGGCAAGGATCACTCCAGCACACAGCAGGCCAATGCCAGTAACAGACCATGAAAGTACGATCAGCCATAGCGGTATTGTCATAACAATCTCCTTTTGAGCATCCGTATTCTGAATACGGGTTGATTGATCCGGAAAAACGCAGAACTGTGTTCCACGCAGAATAGTCTTCCGTTTCGGTTCAATGTGTTGGCCACCCCAGTGATCGAGGTGGTCTCTGATTGGCGCAATTGATGAAGCAGAACCGAGACCAGCCTAGATGTTGGAGCTCAGTCCAGGTCAAGGGCGGATAGCTATTGAAGTAAAAATGACCGCTAATTCCCCCCCCCCCAAAAAAAACTCCTTGACCTGGAGTTAACTCAAGGTCGTATTGTTCTCCTGACGATCATTTAAGAAGGCGACGTTCCCAAGCCGCCAGATTTCAGGAGCAAATCATGAAAACCACGATATTGTCTATCGACGGCATGCACTGCGACGGCTGTGTTCAGGTCGTTCAACACCTGCTGGAACAACAGGTCGGCGTTAACGGCTGCTCAGTGTCTCTGGACTCGAAACAGGCACGTATCGCGCATGATGCTGACCAGGTTTCAGCCGAGACGTTGGCCGAGGCTTTGCGAGCAGCCGGTTATAAGGCATCGCCTAAGGAGAGTTAAGCAACATGGACCTGTTACAAAGCCTGATTTTGGCGACAGGGCTCGGGCTTTTGGGCTTCGTCGAACCGTGTTCCGTTGGCAGTCATCTGATCTTGCTGAAATATCTGGATCGATTGTCGCCAAGGCAACGGCGAATTCAGACTCTGGTTTACACCCTTGTCCGGGCCACGTTCACGGGTCTACTCGGTGTACTCGCCGTCATCATTGGCTCGCGTTTTCTAGGTGTGCAGGAAGGTTTATGGGGCGTGCTCGGCAGCGTATACGTTCTGCTGGGGCTGGTTTATCTCACCGGTGGCGCACCCTGGATGATTCGGCAAATGAATCGGCTACTGCCCCACGTTTCACACAAGGCCGGCGGTGCCAGCCTCGGGGCTGTGTTCGGCCTGAATGTCCCGGCGTGTGCGGCGCCGTTACTGGCGGTGCTGCTGGGCGATGCGGCTGCTCAGGCAGCGGCGGGCACTGGAGTCGCCTACGGCGCTTTGTCGTTATTCGTTTTTGGTCTGGCGCTTTCCAGCCCTCTCATACTGGCCGTTTTTACGCGCTCCGGGCGCCGTCTGCTGACCGCGATTGCGGGGCTTGCCGGACGCATGCCGCGCTGGACCGGTGTGGTACTGATAGCACTGGGGCTTTGGTCCATCACCTTGGCGCTTTGATATGACGCGATTCAAACTATAACCCGGAGGTATCGTATGACACATGCCACAACCCGTTCAGACGAGTTCACACCCTGGAGCGAAGAGGCAACTGATCGTCAAGGAATCAACCGCGTAAGGGCCCATATTGGCGGACTGCACTGCTCACTGTGTACCGGCACTATTGAGCGGGCGCTAGGTAGCAAGCCCGGCGTAAAGCGCGTTGCGGTGAGCCTGACCCATGAGCAAGCGCTCGTGGAATACGACAGTGCTCAGGCTAATGCCAAGGATCTGATGGGGACGCTGCAACAGATCGGTTATACCCTGAGCGACCCACGCAAGGTAGAACCCTTCGAACGGCAGGAGAAAGCGCTGGCCGTCGAGCGCAAGCGCTTCGTGGTCGCGCTCGCGATGAGCCTGGCATCAGTGGGACTCATTGTCGATGTCACAAGCATCTGGACCCTCGCGCTCTCAGCCGTGGTCTATGTCAGCCTGGTCGGGTTTGGTTATGCGGTTCTGCGTGGCCAGGGTACCGCCGCCGCACTGGCCGGTAGCGTCGGCCTGGCTACGGGCGGGGTCGCCTTATTCGCTTTGCGTGCCAGTGGCGTGCTCACCGGGTTCGAGCCCTTACTGGTCGCTGTACTCGCACTGGGTATCATGTTCGGCGTTGCCAGGCATATGTTGATTATGGGGGTACAGGCGCTACGGCGAGGTATTCTCAACCAGCATGTGCTGGTGGAGATCGGGGCCTTCGCGGGACTGACAGGTGGCGGCATCGGGCTCGTTCTTCAGCCTGAAGGTTATCCCACTGCCGCATTTTTTGCGGTGTCAGTGATGGTGCTTACTTATCATATATTCTCCGAATGGTTATCGCTGATCGTGAAAACACGCAGTGCACAATCGGTTAAACGATTGCTGGATTTGCAACCCAACACGGCACACGTGGTTACAGAAGATGACGAACGGGATCTGCCGGTAGAGCACGTGGCATCCGGTATGCAGGTACGGGTGCGACCCGGCGAGCGGATTCCGGTTGACGGTGTCGTTATCAGTGGTTCCTCCGCCGTGGACGAAGCGCTGATTACCGGCGAGTCGCTGCCGGTGGACAAATCGACGGACGATACCGTTGTGGGCGGAGCGATCAATGGCAACGGTACGCTGTTGATCCGGGTCACTGCGGTCGGTACCGAAAGCTTTCTGCATCAGGTGATCAGCAGCGTAGAAGATGCACGAGCCCTCAAACCCGGGCTGCTGCATATCGTGGATCGTGTGCTGCAGGTTTATACGCCCACTGTTTTGATCATCTCGATCCTGGCTTTTCTGGCCTGGACCTTGGGGCTTTGGTTATTTGGGGCCGAGCCCCTGTTCCAGCGTGCCGTGTTTGCCGCATTGACGGTACTTGTTATGGGTTATCCGTGTGCGGTCGGTATCTCCGCACCGCTGTCGATTGTAAGGGCTGCGGGTGAGGCCGCGGACAAGGGCGTGTTGATGCGCACCGGTGAAGCTTTTCAGGCGCTGCGCACGGTCGATACGATCGTGTTCGACAAAACGGGCACGCTCACTGAAGGTCGGCCCGCCGTGCGGTCTGTTATCAGTATCGACGGCAATGAGAACAACTTGCTGGCAATCACCGCCGCGGTGGAGGCGGCGTCCGAGCATCCACTGGGCCGGGCGGTGGTCGAAAAAGCGCTGGAGGCCGGGGTGAACTTCCCTGATGTGGAGAATTTCCAGGCCGAGTCCGGTCGTGGCGTGAAAGCGCAGGTTAATGGTGAGACTGTCTGGGTTGGCAGCCCGGCGTACCTGAAATCACAAAGTATCGATCTGAGCGCATTGACCCAAAGTGTGGAAGCTGCCGAACAGCAGGGCCATACGGTGATTGTCGTTGCCCATGATAATCGTCTACTTGGTGCGATCGCCCTTGGCGACGCTCTACGCGTTGATACCATTGAAACCATCAGCCAACTCCACGAACTCGGCATCCGCACTGCCATGCTTACGGGTGACAACGAGCGCACCGCCCGCCATATTGCAGAGCTTGCCGGCATTAACGAGGTGTATGCTAGCGTACTGCCTGCAGACAAAGCTGAAGTCCTGCGTGAGATGCAACGACAGTCGCGAGTCGCGATGGTCGGCGACGGTATCAATGATGCGCCGGCACTGATGCAGGCCGATGTTGGCATCGCTATGGGCAGCGGCACGGATATTGCCATCGACTCCGCCGACATCATTATTCTCAACGGGCGTTTGGGTGCCGTCATTACGGCTTGGGAAATTAGCCGCTGGGGGTATCGCAAGATGCTGCAGAACGTGAGTCTTGCCTTTTTGTTCAACGGCATTGGCATTCCCCTGGCGACCACCGGGTTGATCTTTCCGGTCTGGGCGATGGTTGCAATGGCCACCAGCGTCACCGTTATTTTTATCAATTCGCTATGGCAGCGACCGGGTATGTTTTTCGATGCAGTGGCGAGCGTGAGTGATTGAGCATAATGTAAGGAAGGTCATTGCCTTCCTACCTCAACCACAAGCTTTGCAGGACGTTATTCTCAAAAGACTGGGGAAACACCATGCTTCAAATTGGTAAGGTTACGGAAAAACTCGGTATCAGTGCAGATACGCTGCGCTATTACGAGAAAATCAACTTGTTACCCCGCATTTATCGCAACACGGCGGGTGTTCGGTTGTATAGCGATAAAGATCTGTCACGCTTGGGCTTTATCAAGCGCGCCCAAAAAATGGGTTTTAGTCTGGCGGAGATTTCAGCGCTCCTCAATTTCCGGGAAAATCCTCAAGCAGCCCGACCACAGGTGCGCTCATTAGCGTTTCAGAAGCTGACGGACATTGAGCTTCATCTGGAAGAACTCGGGCGGCTTCGGGATGAGTTGCGACTACTCACGAACCTTTGTGGCGCAAGCCCGGACCGCTGCCCGATTCTGGAATCACTCGATAACTGAGGAGCCTCTGAATAACTTCTGAATCGCCTCTGGTTTTCAGTCGTGGGCATCCTGGGCGGTACCGGACAACACCACAAAAACTCGACCTTTCAGGCTCAGCATGAAAATGATTAGAAACCAGAAGGTTTTTGTTGGTTTAACTCCCAAAATGCATGTTATTCTGAAAACGAATTAAACTTTCGTTTTAATGCTTGACCTGTGAGCAGCTAAATACTTTTACACTCAGGCCAGCTCAAAAACGACCTTGAAGCATGAGAATCACCCGATAGGAATCCATTAACTTGGAACGCTCACGGCCTAACAAATTCGCACTTTTTCTGCTGACCCTTATTGTGGTTTTTCAGCCGATGGTGTCGTTTGCCGTGACGTTACCGGGACAGCATGTTGGGACCTCAAATGCACCGGTTATGGAAGACTGCCCGAAAGCAATCAGTTTTGGCGCCGCTACAGACCAAACTGATGAAAAATGCGGTGGCATGACGCTGGAAAGCTGCTCTCTGGCAATTAGCCAGGGTAATTGTGGGCTTTCAACAGTTTTGCTTCCTGCTGGCGAATTCAAGCAAGTTATCCAGTCTACGCCTGATCAGTTACCGATCGCTTTCGAGGGCGATTATCGCAGCGTCATACTCGATACCCTGACTCCCCCACCGAATACCTCAATAGCCTAATCAATACCTGACTTGTTTGCCCGTCTAACTCCCAGCTAATTCGGCTGAGCGGGCGCATGTGCGCTATTACGAGGAAATATCATGAAATCATCCAGACGTCTTCTGGCGGGATTTACCGTCTCTAATCCCATGATGAACAAACACCAACACCTGCAGAAAATGATGAGTCGTATGTCCGCTGACGAACAGCAGACCATGATGTCTCGCTACACTCCCCCGCACTCAATTTGATGATTTGGAGAAAGAACCAATGCGATTTGCCTTATTAGTGGCACTGGTTGCTATTGCCTTTATAGCCGGTTGGCTGGGCCGTCCATACGTGTTGCCTGAAGTGTCGGGAACAGCAATGAACGTATCCAGCGAGTTGGCAGGCAAAGAAGCACCGCTTTACTGGGTCGCACCAATGGACCCTGATTATCGGCGAGACAAACCTGGACAGTCCCCCATGGGGATGGATCTGGTGCCGGTTTACGACGACAACAGCGTAGATAACGAGGACGGTGGCGTCAGTATTAACTCACAGATTCGCGCTAACCTCGGAGTCAAAACCGGTGCTGTGACGCGGGGTGCCGTTGCTGTTCCCGTCTCGACGGTGGGTTACGTCACTGACAATGAAGATCAGCTAACTCTGGTTCACAGTCGAATTTCTGGCTGGGTTGAGATGCTCCATGTGAAGTCCGTCGGCGAAAGCGTTGAGAAAAGCGAACCGCTGTTTGAGATCTATTCACCGGAGTTGGTCAACGCCCAGCAGGAGTTTCTGCTTGCCCTGCGTGTCAGCTCCGGCCCGGTCGCCGAAGCATCTGGAAACAAACTCCGCGCTTTGGGGATGACGGACGCCCAGATTGCATCGCTGAAGAAAAATGGAAAAGCGCTGCAGCGGATAACCATGTTTGCACCCAGCTCCGGTTATGTAACGAGCCTGAATGCCCGTGCGGGTATGTATATTCGCCCGGACACTGAAATCATGGCGATCGGTAGTCGGGATTCGGTTTGGATAATTGCAGAATTTTTTGAGCGTCAGGCGGGGCTGGTGAAAGCTGGGCAAACGGTGCGTTTCACAACCCCGGCACTCCCCAACACGGAATGGCAAGGCACAATTGATTACGTCTACCCGGAGCTCGACCCTCGCACACGGAGTCTTCAGGCCAGAATTCGTGTGCCCAACACGGAGGGTACCCTGCGACCCAATATGTTCGTCCAGTTAACAATGGATGCACCCATTGGTGAAAACTTACTGACCGTTCCAAGGTCCGCGCTGATCCAGCGTACCAATAGCGAGCACGTGCTGGTTGCGGAGGGCGACGGCTATTTTCGTCCTGCACCAGTGCGTATCGGCCAGGAAGTCGGCAATCGCATGGTGATCATTGACGGTCTTAATGAAGGTCAGCGGGTGGTTACATCTGCTCAATTTCTAATCGACTCGGAAACCAACCTGGATGAAGCCCTGTTGCGCTTCGAATCCAGTCAGACCAGCGCATCCAGTGGCATAGAGAACGCTGCAGCCGCAGGGTTGATCACGGGGGTCGGGAGGATTTCAGAACTTGACCTCGGCAGCGAATCCGCAAGCATCACGCTGAATCATGGTCCTATAACGGAACTGAGCTGGCCCGCCATGACAATGGCCTTTGGGCTGTCAGAGTCGGTCAGTACCGATGGGCTAGCGATTGACCAGGAAGTCACCTTTCGCTTTCGCGAAACACCCGAGGGCTATGTGATCGAAGGCCTGACAACCACGCCCAAGCCACAACAAAACATCGGAGAATAAATCATGAAGCTCACCACTCTTGCACTATCAATGACCATCGGCTTTGTCACGATTCCTGCGCTGGCCATTGCGGATGAGCCCATGCCCCCCATGTCGGGCATGGCGTCCGGGCAGTCTGTTGATGCGGTTGACAGCACCGGTGTCATCACAGCCATCGATCCCGAAAGCCGCAAGGTGACGCTCAGCCATGAGTCCATTCCCGAACTGAAATGGCCGCGCATGACCATGGGTTTTCCGGTTGATCCGGGCGTCAATATGGAGGCGGTCAGTAAAGGCGATTCGGTTGCCTTCACTCTCACCCCGACGAAAAGCGGGCAAAAAGTGACCCGCATCGAGAAACAATAGGTCCCTGCGGATGCCTGCGACCACTACCCGGGCGTCCGCGCATTCCAGAACCGGATGAACAATATGATCAATACCGTTATCCACTGGTCACTCCATAACCGTTTTTTTGTGCTTCTTGCCACACTGATCCTTACCGGGTGGGGCCTGTATTCGCTGAAAGAAACGCCGATTGATGCCATTCCGGACCTGTCGGACGTGCAGGTTATCGTTAAAACCAGCTATCCGGGGCAGGCACCGCAGGTTGTGGAGGACCAGGTTACCTACCCCCTTACCACTGCCATGCTGTCAGTACCCGGCGCGAAGACTGTTCGCGGCTATTCCTTTTTCGGGGATTCGTTCGTGTACGTGATATTCGACGACGATACCGACCTGTATTGGGCTCGCTCCCGAGTACTGGAATACCTGAGCCAGGTGGCCGGGCAATTGCCGGCCAGCGCCAAACCGGAACTGGGGCCAGATGCCACAGGTGTGGGCTGGGTGTTTGCCTACGCGCTGGTTGATCGAAGCGGCAACAATGATCTGGTGGACCTAAGGTCCCTCCAGGACTGGTTTTTGAAGTTTGAACTACAAACCGTCCCGGGGGTTTCAGAAGTGGCCAGTGTCGGCGGCATGGTCAAACAATATCAGGTGGTGGTCGACCCCAACCGTCTTCGTGCCCACGATATAACGTTACAACGCATCCAGGTGGCGATTAACCGGGGCAACCAGGAAGCGGGTGCCTCGGTGATTGAGATGGCGGAAGCGGAATACATGGTGCGGGTGACCGGTTACCTGACCAACGCCGATGACCTCAGGCAGATTCCCCTTGGCGTAAACGCTAATGGCAAGCCACTGCTGCTCAAGGATGTAGCGGATATCCGGCTGGGGCCCAAGATGCGACGGGGCATTGCTGAGCTCAATGGCGAGGGCGAGGTTGCCGGTGGCATTGTGGTAATGCGGTTTGGCGAGAATGCCCTTGAAACCATTGAGGGCGTAAAGCAGCGTCTGCGGGAAATCGAGCCCAGCTTGCCCGAGGGTGTGGAAATTGTGCCCACCTATGACCGCTCGACCCTGATCAACAACGCCGTGGACAACCTTTACACCAAGCTGGTGGAGGAGTTCCTCGTTGTTATTCTGATCTGCGCCGCGTTCCTCTTTCACCTGCGCTCATCCCTGGTTGTTATTGTCAGTCTTCCGGTGGGCATTCTGGCGGCGTTTGTAGTGATGCACTATCAGGGTATCAACGCCAACATTATGTCTTTGGGCGGGATCGCCATCGCCATCGGTGCCATGGTGGACGGGGCTATCGTGATGATCGAAAACGTCCATAAACACATCGAAAAAACACCGTTGACGGCTGAGAACCGCTGGTCGGTCATCGCCCGGGCGGCCGGGGAAGTCGGTGCGCCGCTGTTCTTTTCACTGATGATTATCACTGTCAGCTTTTTACCGGTATTCACCCTGGAGGCACAGGAAGGCAAGCTCTTTGCTCCGCTGGCATTCACCAAGACCTACGCAATGGCAGCCGCCGCAGGGCTGGCGATCACGCTGGTTCCGGTGTTAATGGGGTATTTCATTCGTGGCAACGTTCTCCCGGAGCACCGCAACCCTCTCAATCGCATGCTGATAGCGATTTATTCGCCGGTCATTCGCTGGGCGTTGCACCGGCCGGCCATCATGATCATCGGCGGATTGGTCGTGCTCATGATAGGGCTGTGGCCAGCCAATAAACTGGGTAGCGAATTCATGCCGCCACTCAATGAAGGCGACCTGATGTATATGCCGACAACTTACCCAGGCATATCCATCGGCAAGGCACGGCAGATTTTGTAACAGACCGACAAAATGATTGCGACAGTGCCAGAAGTGGCGACGGTCTTCGGCAAGATCGGTCGTGCGGAAACAGCGACCGACCCGGCACCGTTGACTATGATTGAGACTTTCATTCAGTTCAAACCCCGTGACCAGTGGCGGCCGGACATGACCCCCGACAAGGTTCGAAAAGAACTGGAACGGATCGTTAAACTGCCAGGGCTGACAAATGCTTGGGTCATGCCCATAAAAACCCGAATCGATATGCTCTCTACCGGCATCAAAACCCCCGTGGGCATCAAGGTGGCCGGTGCAGATCTGGCGGTTATTGAGAGCATCGGCCAGCAGCTTGAAACCATTCTCAACAAAGTCCCTGGAACCGCTTCTGCTTTCTCCGAGCGGGTAGCCGGTGGGCGCTATATCAAAGTGGATATACAGCGTGACACCGCCGCCCGTTTTGGTCTCAACATAGAGGATATTCAGTCCATTGTGCGCACGGCGATCGGGGGCATGGATGTGGCAACCACGGTGGAAGGGCTGGAGCGCTACCCCATCAACATGCGCTATCCCCAGAAATACCGGGACTCAGTTGAGCAAATGCGGCTACTGCCGATAGTAACTCCAGACGGACAGCGCATTGCCCTGGCTGATGTCGCCGATGTCCGTATTGATAACGGGCCACCGATGATCAAATCCGAAAATGGTCGCATCAACGGCTGGACCCTTGTGGATATTGCAGACCGGGATCTGGGAACCTGGATTGAGGACGCGCAGGCAAGGGTTCGCGAAGAGCTTGATCTGCCCGCAGGTTATTCCATTACCTGGTCCGGTCAGTATGAGTATATGCAAAGGGCAAAAGAACGGCTGACGGTGGTCGTTCCGTTGACGCTTGCCATTATCCTGATACTGCTATACCTGAACTTCCGTAATCTTATTGAGGTGGGCATCATCCTCGGCACCCTGCCCTTCGCCATGATCGGTGGTATCTGGCTGATGTATCTGCTGGGCTACAACCTGTCAGTAGCGGTGGCGGTCGGGTTTATTGCCCTCGCCGGTGTTGCCGTTGAAATCGGCGTGCTGATGCTGGTTTACCTGAACCAAGCCTTGCGCGAGGCGATGGAATCCGTTGACCACCAGATGTCCAGGCTCACTCCGACGTTGCTCAGCGAGGCCGTTTCCCGTGGCGCTGCCCAGCGGGTGCGCCCCATCATGATGACCTTTTCTGCCATCGTCGCGGGTCTCGTGCCCATCATGTTTGGCAGTGGTACCGGTTCCGAAGTGATGCAGCGCATTGCCGGCCCCATGATCGGCGGTATGGTTACTACGCTCATTCTCACCCTGCTACTGATTCCTGTGATTTTCTACTTATGGCAGCTTCGTCGCCTGAAGCGCTTTGTACGTGAAGGAGCTCAATCATGACATTCGCTCTAACCCGATCGCTGATCCGTTCTATTCTGGCCGGTTCCATCCTGACGATCGCAGTGTCTGTCAGCTATGTCCGGGCTGAGGTAAAACCCGGACGGCCGGCGGATATTAATGACTGGATTGAAAAGGCACTCGACACCAATGCGTCGCTGGCTGGCACGCGAGAAACGATCTCCGCGGCCCGCGCCGCTGGCGAAGCCAGCGGTACCTGGGATGACCCGGTGGCGAAATACGCGTTAGCCCCACAAACCCTGGAAGGCGGAAGTACAGTAGGCCACCGCTTTGAAATCGCCCAGAAACTCCCGTGGCCAGATCAGTTGGAAGCCTCTGAAAACGCGGCGGCCGCCCAGATAAGAGGTGCCCGCGCGGACGCTCAGTGGGCGGAACGGCAATTAACAGCGCAGGTAAAAGCGGCTTACGCGAACTGGTGGTATATCGACCAAGCCATTCAACTGCACCATCAAACCCGCAACCATGTTGCGCAGCTTATTGAGATCACCGAGCAGCGGCTGGCCTACGGCAAGGCCCCGCAAAGCCAGTTGCTGCGGCTCACAACGGAACTTGATGCGCTGGATGCCCAGTTTATTGGTCTGGGAGAGGAGCAGGACAAACTGCGTGCCAGCCTGTTGCCGCTGTTGGGGGTTGAGCCCGGTTCGCAGCCTGTTTCATTGCGGGTTCCTCCGTTTTCAGCTTTACCACGGACAGCCAGCATCACTGACGCGCACCCGTTGTTGTTGTCTGTCAAAGCCCGAAAAGAAGCCGCCGCCGCCAGGCTAAAAGAAAAAGAAGCCGATCAGCGCCCTTCTTTTACCGCAAATGCGGGCTACAACAGTCTCTGGGCCGACGAGGACAAACGCTGGACCATCGGCTTTGGTGTTCAGATACCCTTCACCGGACGCCGCCAAAGCAGCGCGGTACAACAGGCAAAATCCCAACTGGCACAACAGGAGTGGAACCTGCTCCAGACTCGCCGAGAATGGCAGGCCGCGACCGCCCAGGCGATTGCGGCGATCCGCGCCAGCTATTCGCGACTGGATATTCTTAAGGACCGGCAGGTGCCGAACCAGACCGCACACTGGCAGGCGATGCTGGACGAAATCGGCAGCGGGCGTGGCGATATCGAAGCCGCCATCGACAGCGCCCGAAAACTGACGGCGCTCAAACTGGAGAAAGCGAGACTTCAAAAGCAACTGTTCGCCGCGTTGGGTCAGCTTGAAAGCTGGCTGCCAGAGGCCACGGCTGTTCAATAAGAGGCATGGAGGTCACTTCTTTTGTGATTGACAGGTGCCTCCCTTGTTATTACTTTAGGTTACAAGCTTAGATCATTATGAATTCATCGCAAGGATAAATTTTATGCTGTTCCGTCAGATTTTTGACAAAACGTCCAGCACCTATACCTACCTCATTGCGTCCGGCCGGGGTCGTGAAGCATTGATCATCGACCCTGTAAAAGAGTCTACGGATGCCTATCTTGTATTGATTGACCAACTTGGCCTCAAGCTTGTCAGGGCGATCGACACCCACACACACGCCGATCACGTCACTGCCCTTGGCGCACTGCGTGACGCCACCCAATGCGTTACCATCATGGGTGAATTTACCAAGGCGGAATGCGTGTCAGAGCATGTGTCGGAAGGCGACCGAATTGATATCGACGGTATCCTGCTGGAAGCCATATACACGCCGGGCCACACGGATGAATCCTTCAGTTTTTACTGGAATCAGGGCAGCCAGCAGGCCGTCTTCACGGGCGATGTACTGTTGATTCGCGGCAGTGGCCGGACGGATTTCCAGGGCGGCGATCCGCGTAAAAGTTACGACTCCATCGTTAATAAGCTGTTCTGCTTGCCAGATGATACGTTGGTGTATCCGGCCCATGACTACAAAGGAATGCTCAGCTCTTCCATCTACGAGGAAAAACATTACAACCCACGTTTGGCGGGCAAATCGGAAGCCGAGTACGCGCAGATTATGAATAATCTGGATTTGCCCGACCCCAAGCTGATGGATATTGCCGTGCCGGCAAATCTGGCATGCGGAAAGCAGCAGTGACGCTTGTGAGCAAGGATTTTTACCCAAGGATATATTATTTGAATCGATGAGAATCTCTATTTTGCCAACGCCGACGCAGTAGAGACCTACCTCATACAGAAAGCAGCCTGCAATGATGGCA
>Ga0208553_1000463_pt1 | contig 14691 bp, 9 predicted proteins | sample 6_EtaG_FD_184079 | JGI IMG/M metagenome (GOLD analysis project Ga0208553, IMG submission 184079) | Marine viral communities from the Subarctic Pacific Ocean - 6_ETSP_OMZ_AT15160 metaG (SPAdes) (version 2) | ecosystem: Environmental > Aquatic > Marine > Oceanic | place: Pacific Ocean | collected...
CAACAGTGAATGTCACTTCAAACGGGCCCATTGTTTTGGAATCAGCAGATATATTGAAAATAAATACATCTGTCCAGCCAGCCAATACTTTTGTGTCGGTAATGGAGATCAGCGATGATTTACGGGGAGTATAATGGCGTGCCCCCTTTACATTAGGTATCATATAAGGTATAATAAAAGATTAACATGGCAAGAGGTATAGAAGAACTAGCGGAAATGCAGGTAACGGGACCCGTTCAGGGCGGTGACATGGTTATGAAACCAGATCAGGCCCCCGTGGGTGCCGCGGCTTTGCTCAATAAAATGTCAAGACAGAATACGCCTGGGATTTTTAAATTGCCCATGCCTGACAAGCAGATGCCTGACTTCATGAAAGTGGCGGCGGAAGGCGTTGAACAACAAACGGCTAAAGGTGACAGCATTAACAAAATGGCGGGACAACTTATGCGGCAGGGAATTGACATCAGGGGAATGGGCATGGATGAAATCATAACAATATATGAACAAATATTCGGATCTCCAGGGGACGTGGATCAATTCGGCGTTTCAGAAAACTTATTTCCTGGCAACTTTACGAACAAGGAACAAGATGTTACATTACTTCCTAGAAATTTAAAGACAGGGCCAGATAATCCTGAAACAGAATTGGCATACATTACGGATGATGAAAAAGCATTGCTTGCTTTAATGAATCCAGGAACTCCACATGAAGGACCTGAGGGTGTGCCGACATATGATGTAGGAGATTACGTTGAATCTGGATGGGGTTTTTTGAATGATGATTCAGGAAGTTCTAGTGATTCTTCAGGAAGTTCTTCAGGAAATGATGATGTATCTGGATTGGATTATTTGAATCCTTCTTCAGGAAGTTCTTCAGCAAATGACGTTGAATCTGACTGGGGTTTTTTGAATGATGATTCAGATCATAGTCCTCCAGCAAGTGATGACACTTCATCGGACCCAGTAATTGATTGGGCGGATGACTTGGAAGATTATGACATAGCGGAAGATATTCAATCTGGCTACGGCACTCCATATTTAACTCCAGGAGAATCGGAAGATGTTCATAACGAATTAACTAATTTAGAAACTATTTATGATAATTTAGGTTATGACTCACCTTTCATACCAACTAATCTTAGTGACGTAGATCCTACAACTAATCTTCCATTTACTGAAGAAGATGAAGATGATGATGATAATAATAATATTCCTGAAGAATTTCAAAATCAAATTAATGCTTTGAATAATTTATTAAATAATCCTAAAAAAACTGGGAAGGCTCAAAAATTATATAATTCATGGACTTCTGAACAGAAAGAAAAGTATTCATCTTTCATTCCTAAACTTTCACAATTAAGTACAGGAGGTGGTAAAGCAGGTAGTAGTGGTGAAGATGATAAAACTACGAAAGATGAAGATTTAGAAAGTTTTAATAAATGGTTACTTAAAACATTTGGAAAAGGTATAATATCACCTGGCATGTTGGTTGCGGGTGGAATAGGAAAAATGATACAAGATTTTAAAGTAACTCCAGAAAAATTGCAAAGTGAAAATTATTTGGCAATCATAAAAGATAAATATTTAAATGAAGATGGTTCTGTTAAAGAAGGAAGAGAAAAAGAATATTTTGATTTTAAAGATAAATATGCTAGTCAAATGACAGAAGCATTTGGTAAAGTAGATCCTGTTAGAGAATTTGAAGCAAGACTTAAAGGTGCTACCGCACCTGAAGGTTCTGAAGCGGAAAGACGCATTAATCCTAAAAAATACTGGGAAAATAAATCAGCTCAAACAATGGGTGATTTAGAACGATTGTCTACAGTAGGTTTAACAGGAGATAAAAATTTTGATAGAAGAATTATTGAAGCTCGTGAAGCTGTAAGTAAACAAAGAGACGCTCAAGAAACAAGATCTGGCGGAGGCGGAGGCGGAGGCGCACCTATTAAAGAACAGATTGCTGAAGCTATTACAGAAACTACAACAACTAATCCTTTGGCGGGAGCCTTCAACGTGGGGGGCACCATGCCTTACACGCATGATGTGGCAACAGCAGGTGTTGAAACGGACGTGCCGCTTGGCAGAAGGTTCCAGGTTGACAAGACAGGAAAATATTTGGGGAGTAACAAGAGATCATTGGAAGATATGTATAAATATGCCACTTTGGGGGGATACAATCAACTTGAACCTTTCCAACAATATCTTGCAAGAAGGCGAAAATATTTAGATGAGGATGAACCTCAATGGTTTGATGAAGACGGAAACGTAATTTATAGTGGAGTAACATAATGGGAATGTTTGATTTTTTATTTGGAAGCAGTAATCCACCACCAGTGGAGACTACTAATATTTCAACAACGGAGATACCAGCATACATAGCGGAGCCAACTGCCGATATTATCGGGGAGGCGATGGATGTAGGTCGTGAGGCTTATATACCTTACGGAGGCCCACGACTAGCGGGCTTAACTCAGGCTGAAAAAGATGCTATGGCGCAAGCTCAAGGCATGAAGGGCATCAGCGCTCTTCGTGGAACTGAAGCTTATGACACGGCCAAGGCGGCAGGAGGTCCAGCATTAGCTGGCATGGCTCCTTATATGACAGACTATATGCAAAAGGTAGCTGACATATCGGCGCAAAAAATGAGGGATCAATCGGCTGTTGAACAGCAAAACATAGCGGCGAAAGCCGTGGGAGCTGGCGGAATGGATGCATCACGGTTTGCCATATTGGAAGCGGAAAGACAAAAGAATTTAGGAACAGGCGTTGGTGACTTATATACCAAGGCGCAAGCGGCGGCATACGCACAGGCTCTCAAGGCATCACAGCAAGATCAGGCGCAAGGACTTCGATCAGGCATGGCGATGGGATCACTTGGAACACAAGCTCAAATGGCTGAACAAGCAGATATTGCACAACAAATGGGCATGGGTTCATTGGAAAGAGGACTTGGACAAACAGCCCTTGACATTGGTTACACTGATTTCTTAAGTGAAAGAGATTATCCAAAAGAACAACTTGGATTCGTATCGAACATCATAAGAGGGGCACCATATCCAATGAAAACCACAACCAGTGGGCAGATACCACAGGCGCAACCAAGACCTTGGGGACAACAGATGCTCGGACTTGGTATGCAGGGAATGCAATTGGCGGGTAATCTTGGATGGAACCCATTTAAATAGGATAAGATATGGCAAAAGATGATGAAAGTTTAATCGATAAAGCAGGTATTAAACATACTTTAGAAGAATGGAAAAAAGGCGGTAAAACTGGGTCTAACCCATGGCTTCATAGTGAAGACTTAAATTGGCCAGGTTGGAAAGATTGGATTGGCGATGTCTTTGTAGGAATTGAAAATTATGAATATGGAGGTTTACCTGAAGATGCTACATACAAAGATTATATGTTTGAGTTACAAAAGTCACAACAACCTAATCAATATAATAATAAAAAGCAATGGGAAAAAAATAAAGATGCTAATAGAAAAAAAATATTAGGAGATATCAATAAAAAGTTTCCTGATAGAAAATTAAAAGATAAAGAAGGAAAAGAACGATTAAAACGTACTCCATTTATGGAGGGTGGTAGACCTTTTAAAGAAAGTGATGTAACGGAAGCTATTCTTAGGGGAAATTTAAAAAAACCAGAGGCTCCTTACACAGGACCTTTCGGAAAACTTGGTGAACATTTTTCTAAAAACGCGGCGGCTCGTGACAAGCTGTTCTCAATGCTAGGTTCTATGGGCAGGGAATTTGTCAAACCAATTGAGCCTGGAAAAGAAGCGGCGGGAGCTTTACTTCCCACATTGTCCAGAGGATTAGGAAAAGGTGAAACAGAATACGCGGCAAAACGAGCGGCGGCGGCAAAAACCGCGCTTGACATGGCAACAGCACAGCAAAAGATAAGTCCTTTGCAGTACTATTCCAGCAAGATGCAGGAAGCCAGACTTATGGTTCCAAAGAATACACCAGGGGGACCTGATGGTGCGGAAGGAAAAAGATGGATTGGAAATTATTTAAGAAGCATAGGAATCCCTGGTCAAGCTGTAGATTTAAGTTCTACAATAGATAGTCTTAGAATGCAATTGATGCAAGTTGGGGGTGATGAAAAAGAAACAAAACGAATACAAGGTTTAATAGATCAATATAATAGCCAATTACAAGATATAGTTACCCAAAGCATTGGAGGAAGTTCAGTAACGAACATTATTCCTTATAGTCCAACATAAAATAATACTAAGGGCTTGTCCCTGAATACAAAACGTAGGTATAAATGGCAGAAGAAGTAAAATTTATAGAATTTCAAGAGGTGGCTAACGCACCAAAGATCGCTGTTCCAGCGGATTTCTCAGAAGATCAAATCAAAGAATATTTAAAATCAGAAAAAGTCGAGAACGCAATGTTCGAGCAAGGCTTCAACTTCAAGTATGGCCTGCAACCCGTGGATATGCTGGAGATGCAGAACCTTGATGATGGTTCTGTCAAGGCAGGTCTCAAGGGTGGCTGGGATAGTCTGAAAGCCATAGGCCAGGGGGCACTCGCAGGGTTCTACGATTTCATAGGGGCAAAGGAAAATCAAGCCGAAGCTCTCAGGATTGCCGACCAATACATGTTGGACAGATCGGCTCACATCTTTAGAGTCAACGAAGAAGGTAAACTCTTACCTCGTGTCAATACAATTGAAGATATAATTAATGATGAGGAACAGCTACTTGCTTTTACCAAGTATGTTAAGTATCAGTTCGGTAATGCGGCGGCAACAAGTGTGCCTGCTATCATAGCAGGTATTGTAGGTGGTGGCGTAGGTGCTTTAGCAGGACCTGGAGGTGCGGTGGCAGGATCAATGGGGGCAGTTGCACTCAGTGGTTGGTTATTTGGTTTAGGTGATACATATTTAGCGCAAGCGGAAGAGCTCGGTCCTGAAGGAGATCCTAATGTTTATTTATCAATGGCATTGGGCATACCTTATGGTGCCGTTGAAATGATTGGTATCGGTGGCGTAGTTCCTACTCTTATTAAAACTTTTGGCAGTCCAAAACGAGCGGCGAAAGAAGCTGTGAAAGGTATCGTGCAACAAGTTGAACAAGGTGTCAGAGGAAACTTAAAGAAAGTTCCTGGCATGTTCGCTAAAGGCATACTTAAAACTGGATTGGAAGAAGGTCTTGCGGAAGCGGTTCAAGAAACATTAAACAGAACGGCAGCAGGTGTAGCGGGTGGCATTAACTTTGGAAATCTATACAGTGATAAGGAATTTCTCAAGCAGTTAGGTGAAGCGGCGGCGGCTGGCTTCTTTGGCGGTTGGGGATTTGGTGTTATCAATCCTGCGGCTCAAACAATCAAGATGATCGGCCAGGGAACTGGCCCAATGGGTGTCAAGGGCGGAGGAATGGTATCCGATCTTAACGTTGACCCTGCACAACCAGCTTTTGTGGATAAGGGATTTACAATGGGGGATATTGTCAGTGTTGAAAATAGATTTGAACCTGACATAGATGCGGATGTTCCTCTATTCGGAAAGAAACCTAAATTTAAAGTGTTGGGTACAGGAATAATTGATGGTACTGAACAATACATTTTACAAGCTGAAGATCTTCCAGCGGCCATAGAGTTTGTTCCTACCACCAGTTACAGCATGATTAACTTGGAGCAGCCAACTCCCACCGCAGGCACTGAAGAGACGGAAGAGAACTATACTTACGCACCTTTGGATACGGGTGAATCTACTTTCGTTAATGATAATCTTAAAAAACAATACTCAGCGAGCAAGAAAGCCTTAGTAGAAACAGGCTATATGAATAATGCCAAGGATGAAACAGCTGATACATATTTGGGAGGAAGAGAGGAAGTAGTAAATAGTACAGTTAATAGAATTGAATCCGCGAGAGTACAACAAAAAGCAGATAAAGATCTTTTAACCGATGAACAAAAAACAGAAATGCGAAATGAGGGACTTGATCCTGAAAAAGATATAGAAGGTATTAATCCTTTATTTAAAAAATATGATAGGTTTGAGGGTGAAGAATTAGCGGCAGAAGTAGATAAAGATTATGCCTTTTGGAGAGACTTAACTTTAATTGATATGGCGGAAGGAGACGCGCAAGAAAATAATTTTGCCGATCAAGAAAAAGATATAACACGTTTGGGGTATAACATAGGTGAGAGGGGAAGAGCATACATACAAAATTTAAAAGAAAATGTTACTTCAACCAAGCAGGGAAAAAGCACGGAAGGAAGAGATAGGTTAAATGACATAATAAAAAATAACACACCTTTCAGTTCAGTTCCCGCACTTTATGGTGGTCCTGAAACAGTTAGAACAGTCATAGGTGAAAAGGAAACCATAACAGAACCCCTGACTGCTCAACAAAAAGCTAGCTTAACAGGTGATAAATTAATTCCCATCATGCAGTATCATCCTGCACTTTTAAAAGAAACCGTAACATTTGAAGATCTATATGTAATACCCGTCAATACACGCATGAGAATGATATTGGAATTGGCAGCCGCACTGGACTCACGTGGCTGGAAAAGAAAAGGTTTAAAAAATTATCCATTCATAAATTCTTTAAGAGCAGCTTTACAAGCTAAAGTTAATTCTGCTCGTTTTGAGTTCGGAATATTTAGCGATGTACATAAACAAGCTTTACAAGATCTAAAGGATTTTAATAATCAAGGCGAGCATCTTTTAAGAGCTGATGTTCAAATGGGGGATATACGAGAAACATTTAGATTACATAATATATTGTCACCTATAGCTATTGCGGCAGCTGAAAGACGAATTAGAAAAATACAAGCGGATTCAAGATATGCTTCAAAAGATCCCGCTGTAAGAAATCCTTTGGTATCAGAACTTCTTGCTTATGAAGCATTGATAGAATCCGCTTATCGTTCCAGAAAACAATTAAACGAATTACTGAAGTCATTAAGTTTAGAACCCATACTTGACACTCCGATAAAAGGAGCGACAACTTGGGAGACTCTTACTTTTACCAAGATTAAATCAATAACGACAAAACTGCGAAACAAGCTTAATCAAACTGAACCAAAAGTAAAACGAACTCCTATCAAATCAGAACACGTACGGCTTCAAGCCACGGAACCTGGGCAAGAACCTGAACCGTCATTTAATATGGATTTTGAAATGGACATGATGTCTATCATGCAAACTTTCAGAGACACGTTAAATGGATTAGGATTAACTAATGTTGATCTTGCCATATTGAATAGCATAAAAAGAAGATTGGAATTAACGCACGCCAAAAGAGTATCGGGAGAATACAGACAAGCCACGCATGAAGCTGTTAAAGCTTTAATAGAATTAAAAGCCCAAGGCATTCACGGTAATCAATTAAAACCCGTGCTTACATTAGACATGATAAAGATAGCTTTCAACATGGATACATTTGAACAAGCCACGCCTAATGAAAAAAAACAAATGTTTTTACGAGCACTTAATACCTTGCATCATGAATCAATACACGCTCTTCGCCAAATGGACATGTTCACCAAAGAGGAATGGAAAACATTGGTAAAAGAAGCGGATGATAAATGGATAGATGAATTTGGTATTAAAAAAGCATACCCCAATGGAGATTTGAATTTATGGAGAGAAGAAGCAATCGCCGAGGCATTTGGAACGCGCGCTTTCGGTGAAAGATATCCGCAAAAATCATTAATCAGAAGAGCATTCATCAGAATAAAAGCTTTTCTATTGGCTCTGGCCAATGCCTTAAAAATGCATGGATACTTAACTCCTGAAAGCATCTTCAATCATATAGAGGCAGGCATTGTAGGACAAAGAAATAAAACCAGAACAGAGACTGCCAACATCTATAGATGGAAAGACATACAGAAAATGACATTGGTCAATCCTCACGGCACCATAGTCATGAGCAATAACTTATTGGATACTCCAGAGAACATAGCTTACCAAAGAAGAGTCATAGAACTTATGACGGGTGAAAGAGTCATACCTTTGCGTGAATATGAGAAGCTTGTTGCATTAGGCTATATAGAAAAAGACTTGATTCCTGAAGTAGTAAGTACAAAAATCTTTACAGACGGTGACGGAAACAGATATCAAGGACCAGGAGGACCAGTGGTGCCCCCTTTGAGTCTAATTGAGGGAGTGGCGTTTGAAATAAAGAGATTGAATAAGAAAATAGAACAACACATGGAAGAAATAGAGTTGTTTGAAAAACAAGGTAAAGTAACCCATGTAAGAGGAGACGGAGTTCAAATAGTGGAATCTGTTACGGATAAAGATTTAAGAGACGCGATTGTAAAAGATGTGGAAGAATTTTTTGATGAAAATCCTGATGGATTATACCCACTTAATGGAAGTCGTTTAATTAATAAATATCCTCCTGGCAAGATAATTCCTATTCAAAAGGAAGAAACGCTTGAAGTTCATCAACGTAGGATAGGCTCATGGCAAAGAGCTTTAGGTAGATACGTTACCAAAATTGAATATTGGAAAGCATCTCTTAAAGATCTTGAAGCAATGGAAGTCAAGCTAGCAGGAATGATAGAAGAAAAGAAAACATCCGAAGGCGTGCCTGCAGTTGGAGTTGATGGCATGACCAATGTAAAATTCTCAACCAAGGCGGATGAGATAAGATGGGCTATTAAATTTCCAGAAACACAAAAAGTTACCGAAGTAACAACACAACAATTATTTTTAGGTGAAAAAGAAATGAAGGATATTCCTAGATCAGAATTTTTTGAAGAAAGAGATCGGATTGAAGAACTTGCAAAAATTTCTCCAATGGGATTAACTGGACTATATAATGCCTATAATAGCATGTATGTTCATATGACACCTGATCAATTTTTAAGTTTGGCTCCTTCACTTACAACAGCTATAAGTGATATGACAAGACAAGAGTCAATAAGAGCTATCACTAAAGGAATTAAAAAAGGAAAGAAAGTAGCACCTCCTTTTTTGACAATAGAAATATCAGCAGATGGAACAACAGCAAGAGTTGTATCACATGAAGGAAGACATCGTGCCACAGTTGCTAAATACATCAATGGTGTTCAATCAACAATGCCTGTTGTAATTAAATTTGTTTTAAAAGGAAATGTTGATGCCTATAAAAATAATAAATTAGGAAGACAAGATCCCACCCACAGAGCTACATTAAACAAATGGCTGACGCAAGGCACGTTGAGCAATCAAGATTTAAACACCACCCAAACCGCTTCCCAAGTTATAGACAAGGTATATCAATCATTTGAAGTAACGGAAGATAATGAATTTAACTTCAGTGATCCATACATGGACTACAACAATCCAACAGTCAGGTATTCAGTCGGAAATTATACCGAGCCTGAGATCAACATGAACCGTCAGGAAAAAAGAAGTACTTTAAATAAAACAGTAAAAGCAATTGATGATTCCACTGAGTTTCTTGCTAAACCAGGGGGCACGGCAACCATCCCTAAAATATCTGCATTCGATAAAATACTGGGGCACGCGCGTTCAATCGCTAAATTAAATACCCCGTTCACTTTTCTTTATAATACATTCATGAACATGATTCGTAAGGGTCGTTCACTTCAACAACAGTTTACAGAGATTCTAGCCAGAAGATACATGCAGGTCATACAAGATCCTGCCATGAAGGACATGCTGGCAAAGGCCATGATCATTGCACAGATGAATGATTTAATGGATATGAAAGTGGACTCACAAGGACGGCTGACTTTCATAGCGAAAGAAGACGGGGGAGCGGCGGATCTTCCTGTTAAGCAAGGCGAGATCATTGTTCTTGAAGGTGATGTGGCTAGAGCTTTCTTGGATGTTCATAAAGTTTTTCAAGAAGTTAACAATGAATATTTAAAAGCGGAAATTGCAAGAGAACATGTGCCTGATTTACTTGATGCACTTGATTTAATGAGACGGTATTTCCCAATGCTTCCTGAACTTAGAACTGTATTTAATTTTGAAGGATTGACTGAGGAAGAAATATCCGCTCGATTGGAAAATTTAAATTACACGCAAATTAAATTCATCACCACTAGCATAGAAAACATCATGATCATGCAAACTCAAATGGATGGTAATGTTGCACAAACTATTAACAAATTATTGGGTACTAAGGATGCAGGACTTAACAAGCTGTTGAATACAGCAGGTAATATTGCCACCTTGAATAGAAAAATGTATGTACCATTATCCCGTTTCGGTGACATATTCATTGCCGTTCATCAGACAGTTACAGTAAAGGATAAAAAGGGAAAAGAAAAAGAAGTAGAAAAATTAATTTGGTATCAGCAATTTGAAACAATGGCTGAAGCTAATGCGGCGCGTGACGGACTTAGACTTAAATTTCCTGATGCAACCATTAGTAAGCCTGCTGTTCAAACTATAGAAGAGTTGAAATCACTTATTAAAAAAGGTGAAAGAAAAGGTGAAAAACCACTTTCATTAGAATTTTTATCACAGTTCATGTCCGATACAAACGCACAAAATTTTCAAGAAATTTTACAACAATTAAGACAAACACTTACAGCTAGAGGTTTAAATAAAGATGTATTGGGTGTAAAACAATTTTACACAGCAAGAGATAAATCCGTGGGAGCGGAAGGTGTTCCAGGATACAGTGCAGATTTCCCTCGTTCCATCATGCAATTCCTGATGGTGGCAAGCACTTCTCTTGCCAGAAACAGATACGCTAATGATAAAAATGCTGCCTATACAGAAACAATAGAGCATGCTTTAAAGCATAAGGATGTTAATTTACAAAAGTTCACTGAAAAATATTATACATATGTAGAAGATCCTGTTCAAGAGTTTTCAAATCTTAGACGTGCAGGATTCTGGTGGTATCTTGGAGGAAATGTATCATCAGCCATTCTGCAAACCATGAGTTTGGTTCAATTCACAGGGCCGTTATTGTCACAGATGGCAGGAACCAAAGCTACCATTACAGAGTTAGGAAAAGCTTTTGCGCACGCTTCTGGTATGGTGGTTCATTCAATAAATAACCGTCAGTATCAAGATGCTTTTCTAGATTTTAATAAATTACCTGAAGGTCCAATTAAAGAAGCTTTGATGCGGGCTATTGCAGACGGAACCATTAAGCAAGGACAAGCTTTGCTTGAAGCAGGTATTGTTCCAAGCATGGGTGGTACGATGATTGGCAGTCAACGAGCAAGAAATAAAGCTTTTAGAACGTTTGAGAACATAGTCATAGGGGGCACCTTCAATACTTTTGAAGCGGCATCCCGTATCACGGCTTTCATTGCAACCTACAATTTGGCGGCGAATGATCCTAAAGTGTTAGATCAAGCTGATCTTTTATATGGGGATGATTTAGATTATCAAAATCAAATGGATGCACATGGCAGAACTCCTGAAGCTCTTGCCCGTTTCATGACAGAGGAAACTTTTGGAGTATACGGAAAAGAAAACAGGCAATGGCTTGGAAGAAACATAGGATCACTTGCCGCATTGTTCATGACCTACATGACACAAATGATGGGCTTGATGTACCGCATGTTGAATCCTCCAGTATTAAAACGAAAAGCAGGAGGTGGATTTACAATTGGTGTGGCAAATCCAGCTAAAACAAGATTACAAAACAAGGTGGGTCGAAGGGCATTCGCTAGAATAATGTTATTAATGCTTATGACGGGCGGAGTATTTGGATTACCTGGCGGAGAAGATGCTGAAGATTTATATGATTTAACTAAGAAAATGATTACAGGTCTTGAATCAGATATAAGAAGTGAATTTAGAAATATGCTGTATGAAGCAGGTTGGGGTCCAACTATGATTGAATCTATGGAAAAAGGATTAATTAGTTCTATGTTTAACATAGATGTACAACGTAGGGTGGGATTTGGTGTCATGCCTTGGTCTCAACAAGTACGCGCTTTAATTAACATGGCAGGCATACCAACAGGGGCACGGGCTGAAGAGTTCTTAGGAGCACCTGGTTCTATCTTCACAGATGCCATTAGAGGTTTAACGGAACAAGGCATACGTGAAAATGAGTGGGGAAAAGCATTGCAACAGATGTCTCCTACATTCATACGTAACATATTAAAAGCCAAAGAATATTCCCCATACGGAAATGGATTTGCAACTACAGGCTATGGCCAAGTATTGATACATGATATAGATAATTGGGATATATTTTGGCAGGCAGTTGGATTTACACCAACAGCAATCGCCAAAGAAAGAGAAGCTTTGTTTCAGGAAAGAAAATTGGACAAGGGAATGAATCTATTTAGACAAAGAAAGAATGCTCAAATATCTAACGCCTATCGTGATATAATAATAGGCGGAATGAAATATGACGCGGATTTAATTAATGAAGGTCAACAAAAATTAGCTGATATTTTTGCGGATGTAATGGAACATAATGCCAATCAGCTGCCGCATTTATTATTCATACCTGACATAAGATCACTGCGCAATGAAGCCATGAAAGCTGTATATCCTGGCTATAGAATAGCAACGGAAAATAAAAAATTAGTTGGCGAGAAAAGAAAAGTACGGCTAGCTTTGGGGTTGGATTAAGATGGCGGAAGATAAATATAAAGTAGATAAGACTAAACCACCGAAGCCCATTCAGTTAAAGGATGCAAGTGGTATTCATGAATTATCGGATGAAAGAAATTATGAGTTTCTTAATAAATTATTTGGAATGAAAGAGCTAGATCCTTTTGCTAAAGAAGGTTACAGTGTAGATAATGTATATCAATTAATGGATAAAGATTTATCAAGAGATATAACTAGCCCTTTTAAAGAAGATAAAAGCAAGTGGACAGGATACGGTCAATACGCCTCAGATATGGAAAGACTTTTAAGAGATGAAAGAGGAAATGTTAATCGCCCGTTTAAAGAATATGAAACTGACCAAGGACAATCTAGATTGTTGTTGGATATAATAAAATATAGACCCGACATGTTAAAAGGAAATAGAGGCAAGAAAGATGTCATAGCTCAATACGACCAATGGAATACCGAGCAAGGTTTGGGGACTTTACTCCATGAGATGCGTCACAAAGCTTTTGAACATGATCCTATTGCAGATACCTTAATAAAACAAAGTCAAATAAGTGAAGAAATATTTACTCGCGTTCTAGATGTAAAATATGGCGATGAACAAACTGAAAAAAATGCTAAAAGATTTATAAAAGATCTTTTGAAAAATAAATATGGAGTTAAAAAAGAAGACTTAGATGAAGGCGTAGAAAGTATTATAAACTATGGTAATAATCTAGAAGATAGCATAATAAGAACAAAATTTGACGCTGAAAATTACCCAGAAATAATGGAAAAGTATACTAAGAAAGATTAAATTGCACCCAACATCTTAAGAAGCCCCGCATCATCCACCTTTCTATTGTAGATTCTTTTATTGGCAACTTTCTTTTGTCTGAACTCTGGGTCCTTTAGCATTTTAGCTACAGGATTATTTTTATTTTTGCGGTAAGTTATTTTTTTCTGGGTTAGTTTCATTTGTTATTCCATTTTTCCTTCTTGCTTAGCGTCCATCTCTTGAATGCTTCTTTGCTTATTTCTTTCTTTACCATCTTTGCTCCTTCTGGGAGTTCATTATGCAATGTCAGTATTTCCCCGTCATTACTTAATTCCACCAACGCAGGGCCACAAAATGCGTTCTTTGTATAGTCCGTTTCCTTTTTCTTAAGCAGTCTCGCTTCCTTCATGCATGAGGACAGTGATTCCATTGGAACATACTGCGTCAGCCTGTGCTCCTGATCGTTCATGTTTCCGAATATGAACATGACGATTATGCTAATTACTTCCATTCGAGTCCCTCAACTTATCCTTTAATTTTTCAACGTCATCAAGCAAACGTTCTATGTCATGCTGTGCCCTCTTTATATTTACGGAATTGCTCATCATTGACTCCATATCTTCCATCATGGACTCTAATTGAGAACTAAGAAATTCTATAAGGAGGTCCTGCTGAGCATCTGCGGGCAATGCACCTAATTCTCCGCGTGGCCATTTAATTCTAAACTCTGTATTTGCGGTGAGATCGGCTTCCATAAGCGTGCTTCGGGTCTCAACATTATTGAGTCTCTCCTGTATCCCAAAAAAGGCGTAGACTCCGATTCCAACTGCGGCGAGTATGGATATAAGATTACGCATAGGCATAGAAATAGCAGTCTTATCACTTACATCCATCCTGTTGTTAGTCATGTTTAATCTCCGTAACTATATGATCCGCCCTTAGTTTCATTCTGTTGCATCATATTATTTTGTTGATCTTCTAAAAATTTAAACAGATCTTTATGCTGCTTCTCAATCGAACGGTTTTGCTTCACGATCTCTTTATCTTTTTGATTTATACGCTTCATGTCTTTATTCAATTGTTTAACATCAGCAATAAGATTTTCCAAATCAATTTTCATTTTGACTTGATTCTCAATTACTTCTTTTTTATTTTCTTCCTCGAAGCTTTTGTACATTTGATCAACACGCGAATCGAGCTTACTTACGTACCAAATAAGACCAATGCCTTGAATTAATACGAACGCTACGACAGCGAAGGATATCTTAAGTTCGTTCATTTTCTATTCCTTTTATTCCAACGCTTGTGCCACGCCCATTGGCTTATTTTACTTCCATAAACTTCAAGAAAATTTAAAATAAAGTTTCTCATTTATTCCTTCCCCAAACAAATTGCTTCATCAGGCATTTCAA
>Ga0208553_1000465_pt1 | contig 14667 bp, 7 predicted proteins | sample 6_EtaG_FD_184079 | JGI IMG/M metagenome (GOLD analysis project Ga0208553, IMG submission 184079) | Marine viral communities from the Subarctic Pacific Ocean - 6_ETSP_OMZ_AT15160 metaG (SPAdes) (version 2) | ecosystem: Environmental > Aquatic > Marine > Oceanic | place: Pacific Ocean | collected...
TAATTCAGCTGCTGAACCTCCTCCATTCTGTGAATAAGAACCTTCTATATATTCTACCTCAGCTCCTTCTATAGCAACCCTAGGTGAAATTTTTGGCATCTTCTACGCCTCCTAGTGGGAATACATCAGTCATTAATGTACTATTTGCGTCTATAAGAGCTACTTTAGTAATACTCATATCAAAATTATATCCTACTACATTCTGTGAGCCGCCTGTTCCATATGTTTCATTAACAGTTGTTACTATCCCCCAGAATCTAACAAAGGTGCCATCTTTTTGTTGTAAGTCCCAATAGACTGGGACATTATTAGCTTGTATTTTTCTAATCTTATGTAGCTGTTGATAAAGACTGTTAGTAGTACCATAAGGTCCGGTGCTGCTTCCTCCTTCATCAGTAAACGCACGTTTCGTACCATCTGTATTTAATCGAGTTCCGTCTCCCAAAGCTACACTACTAAATCCTAGAGTAGTCATAACATCTCCAGTTCTAGCAATAAAAACCTTACCTTTCCTAGTCATAGCTTGATAATAAGCTCCTTGTCGTGTAACTCCTATATCACTAACAATGGGTAAAGAATTAAGGTTCCACGCAGAATCATCTATCTCAGTAATAATATCCTCATATCCTTGATTTCCATCAAAGATGTTCCATATATTAGGGAACGTATGAGCTCCTACAGTACCACTTACACCTATCTTCAAAGCATATAACTGGTCCGCCTTCCAAGCATCATATAAATCTTGTTCCGCACCTGAAGTAACATCATGGAAAACTAAATCATTCTCAAATTCTGCGGTACAATCAACAGGACATAACTCAGTAGCCGAGTCTCCTCGGAAAACCTTACTGTATCCTGTAAGTATATCATAAACATTAATCCTACGTAGAGACCCAGTGATAGTACCATTAGGTTCTATAGCATTGGTTGTATCTCCATAATGTAAATTCATTATACCACTAGACCCAGTGTAACCATTAGAAAGCCCCATAGCAACCCAATAAGCTCTTCCTTTCTGAGCTCCGGGGCCGCCTTCTGTAACCCATATATATTTAAAAGCCCCTATATTATTATCGGAAAGGCTGTTTGTAGTCTCAACTAAAGTTTGACTATCTGCGTTTAGAGTAACTGGGTTCTGGTCACCAGTACCTGCTCCACCAGTAGCAGAAGTACCACAAGCTCCTGTTAATAGTAATCTAGTACCTGTAACAGTATATGCAGAGTTGGGTTCGACCCCCCCATACAAATCAGTTAAACTAGCCTTATCCCAATCCAAAGGCATATCAAAGTGAACAAACCCAGATTGTGATAAAGAATTACTTTGGTCTATATATTTCTGATTAGTGGTGTCTCTAAAAGGGAGAGTTACTTTAGTAGTATCCTCGAAAGGCACTGATTTCCACTGTACATTCTGATGGATAGTGCCAGATTTTTCTATATGTAAATAAGAAACGTCAGCTATACCGACGCTGTCAGTAAAAGAAGTTCCTGAAAGATAAGAATTAATAATTTGATTACCGTAATTAGATATATTGAAAAATACCTTATTTGTGGTTCCGGTGAAAAGTAATAGGAAATATTGGATAGGGTCAGAATCAGTCGTTCTATCACTGCCATCAGCAAATTCATAGTCTGCACTGTTCATACCACTAATTGAAACAAGGTTGGCAGAACCGTTTTGGAAAGCCTCTTCAGTATAATTCATAGTAGCTCCACCGGGAACACCACCACCAACTCCATTATTAATCTTACATATAGACTTCTCTCTATTTGCAGCTGAAGCTCCTGTCCATTGATAGGCCGGCTGCATCCAGAACGCATGAGGTTTGTTATTACTAATTGAGCTTACTTCGCTTCCTGTCTCAGAAACAGAACTCTGAGAAGGTTGTACTGATACTCTAGTTAAATGGTATTGGTCTGTGAATCTACCAAATTCATCTATTAAGAACTGGTCCATTCTATATTTCTGGTCAGCCATGCCCCAATGAGCATCTGCATCATTACCAAATGCTATACTAGGAGTAGTAGTAGCTCCTACATAGTATTCTCCATTAAGCCCATCAGGGCGTGTACTTCCATAGGTATAAGAGACTTGCTTAGTAGTGCCTATATTACCTGAAATTGCCCCACTAGTGTTGCTCCCAAAAAATTCATATACTCCACTAGTTGCTCCTGTTATAGCATTCCATTGAAAAGCGGGATTAAACCACACTTTACCTATATCATAGCGACTAAAGGCCAAATCTACATTTGAGGCTTTAGCCCTACTTTGAGAAAAATCTAAAACAGAATATCTTTCGGGCTCATCTGTACTTTTTATAGGAGAACCCGCTGTAACATAAGTAAGAGGATAATAATTGTTTACATCAGCACCACCTTCATCGTGAGTTTCATCACTCTTCGCTACAATAAATATTTTAAGAAAATTAAAGAGATTATTTTTTGTATAATCGTCATAAGTTGAACCTGAATTAATACCGCCACTAGTGTTTTCAATGGTGAGTTTGGGATTTTTATATTCTACCTTTAAGAGTCGAGCACACTGTCCTTCTGATAAATCAATAGCAGTAGCCCCACTTCCGTCATATAAACTACTACCACTTATAGTAACACTAAACACGTCTACTCTTCTACCAGCTCCGGCTACTGTAGTGGCATCAGTAGCGCTTACCATCGTGGTGGCTACTTCTACCGTTAAGTCTAAGTTAATATGTTTAATTACGTCTAAGTTGCCTGAAGCTATTAAAGGAGCTACAATAACATATAAATCTTTAGCTCCTTCCCTTTCTAAAAGAGAATTATCTATACCAGAATTCATTGTTTTATTTTCTATTTTCATTACTCCTGTTGCTTCTCCATCTGTAGAGGACATTCCTGATATTTGAGCCCTCTGATTGAAAGGAGAAGGACCTGAAGCGGCAGCGCTGTAATAATCTGACGCAAATCCCTCTGAATTAATGGTTTGAACAACGGGATTAAATGTACCCGAAGCTGTATAAGTATGTCTTACTATAGCTGCTCCTGTAGGTTCGGTAAATTCTACCCATTGATAATTAGCATATTTTTTGTCTGTTGTAAAAGTACCATCAGGGTCTTGTCCATCACCCCAATCTATATATAAAGCTCTTACATCATCATTAGTAAAGGTGAAATTTGCGGTTAAATCTGTATAAACTGTAGCTGAAGTTGTTGTTGAAGACCCTGATTTCCATGTTAAACTCATGCTATCGTAGTCCTCCATCCTACATCACTAGAACTACCTACTTCACCTGTAGAAGTTCCACGAATATTACAATAATCCATTGCGAATACTTTTGCATGGTGAGGATATGTTAAAGAAGCTCCTGCTGTACCTGCATTACCAGAGTTATATTCCGTTAATTCCTTTGTATTAAGTTCAAAATAACCGGGCATTTCTGGAGAATAAATACGTTTTTTCCATACTATAAATTCTTCGATATAACCTTTGAATTGGTCAGTAGCAGAACCATCTGCGCTTCCAATATAAGCAACAGCAGTAGAACTAAAATCGGCTATACTACTACCTGAAGATACATAGTCTTCTAATTGACCATTAACATGGAGAGTCATAGGCATTTGACTTCCGTTCTTATAAGTAACCATAACTGCTAAAGGAGTTTGTCCGTCCAAAGGATTAACTGAAGTTCCTGTCATAGTTACAGCCTGTCCTGAAACTACTACCTTCCCTGATACTAATTTAACATTCAATCCTGTACTAGTATTTCCTTTATAAAAGAGAGCCCCGTTGTTTTCTGGTTTACAATGTATCATCATTGTATATTCAGTTGAAGAATCGTTCATTAATCCATTAGTTGCATGAGCAATAGGGAAGAAATTTAATTTAGTTCCATCACTACCCGTAGTGTTAGGCATATAATACGCATATCCGGCAAGTCCTTCTATACGTTGGCGTGCATAACTGTCGGAAGCAAGTCCATATGGGTCAGCTAACTGGCTAGATGGGTCAACTGTCCCACTTACTGATGGTGCGTACAAATCAATAGTTGAAGCACCCTTACCATCCACTAGACCATATTGAGGGTCATATCCTGCACTGCTACCGGGCAAATCATTAAATGGAATCCAACATAAAGCGTTAGTATATTTATTAACTATAGGAGTATTATCCACCATTAAAAGTCTATACCAGATATCCTCACCCTCTTCTTCCCACTCGAAAGATATAGAATTAAGGTTTTCGGTAGTAAGTTCATATAAATTTGTATCTCCACCCACAACATTAATAGTAGGATTTACAGTTAAATTTTTAACAACAGGAACAGTATCTCTATAACCAAAAATGTATCTAGGTTTCCTATCATCTGCTGTAGCATCGTCACCATCCGTTACCGTACGAGTATAATCGTTACCATAAGTAATAATTGCCTGATTAGAAGTAGGTTTATTTAATTGAAGAGTAGCTAAGAAGGGTTCTTTTGGAGAGACTTCTTTAGCCACAGCAGTATAATCCATTACTAAAGGTCTGTCTTGATAAGCAGTTTTAATATCAGCTTCTCCTCCAGTTTGATTTTCCTCACTAAATGCCCCAAAGCCAAAATCAGTTGCTAACTCTAAATCACTTTCTGTTGGTGCACCTACATCTAACATCCATGTATTCTGATATAGGGCTGATTTTCCGACAGTAGTGGCATCTGCACTATTATAGGAATATCTGAATTCATTAAAAGTAGAACCAGTTGTCCATGTAAAATCCGCTATATTGCTGTTTAATAAACATATATTATCATAAGTTTTAGTATCGTTGCTGCCTCCATAAGCCCATATATCTCCTTTACCACTAGTTTGATATGGGTCTAAGCTGGAATCTGCATCAGTTCTTTGACCGGGCCACATTTCTAAGGTGAGCCAGTATTTTTTAGGACTTATCCACATATAAGGCATCATTGTATTGTTTACAAAGGCGTCTATCTTTGTATCAAAGAAAATAATATCATTATCACGTTTTTTACGCTGTTTTAAATCTTGGCTTATTGCTGGAATATTAGTTTGAGTTGTTTCTGTTGAAGCATAAGCAGCCGTTCCAGTCATCATTGCGTCGGTCATAACACCGTAATCGTCATCAAAGGAATTAAAGCCAACTGTTAAATTATCAATAACCCTATAACCCAACTGAGTGAAAAATTTATAAGTATTTGTCCCTACTGGGTCTTCATCAAAAATTTCAGGGTTATCTACAATCGCCGCATAACCATTATAATCAAAATAAGGTGAATCTTCGTCAAAAGAAGGAATACCCACAAGGCGTGCCGCACACGCAAAATTCACAGTTTTTGCCCAATTAGATACTACACCACTTCCACTATCTCTGAACATTCCTCCTGTGCTAGCTTGAGTACCATCAGCAGTGCCTGACATGGCTCGGAACATAATAGTTCCCTTTTGAGTCCATCCATCTGTTGAGAAAGTACCAGTTCCATGATTTCCCGACCCATACGCGAATCCGCCGGGCCTAGTAATAGAAGACTCTTGAGAATTAATATTAAGTTCTGAAGCATATGTCGCTCCTCTTTTGCCATCATCACTTACCGCAGTAGTATCATTTACTAAAGACCTAAATAGTTGAGCTGGTAAATTGGCAGTATCAGAATATGCAGCATTGCTGATATCTTGAGCTCCCGTTACTGTACTGAACCAAGCATTGGTAGTTCTATAATCATTAATAGCTAATTCTGAGAATGCTCCGGCATAAGAAAAGCCATTCCATAACATCACATTCTCCTTGTTGGTAGCCGTACCTCCTGTAAAGGTAGACCCAGTACCATCTTCATATCCTATACTAATATAAGTCGGAGCATATGCTGTTTCTATTCTAGCACCTTCTGATGCAGGGAATTCTTGAGCCCACAAAGAATCTGTTGAATTTTCATTATTTCCCTTTGAGAAATATCGTTTTTGGGCTACATCCTTTATAGACAATGGTTTAGTAAATGATGACGCACCAGCTGAAACGTTAGAAATTTCACCATTAAAGCCTCTATATGCTATAGAATCTACAAAAACCTCACTTTCGCGAGAACCACTAACTACAGATATACTAAGAGGACTTATACTATCAACTTTAAGAGGCTCGCCTGTTAAAATAGAATCACCACCATTATTTTGTCCCCAAACTTTATTTGCAGCATCGCCGGGTTTAACATATCTATAATTCTGTAACCATAATGTCATATATCGGGGCCACTGTCTTTCTATGTTAGTGAAATCTAAATCAAAAGGACTAGCAGATGTGTTATTTAAATCTCCCAAAGACATTCTAGTTCTTGCTAACAAGGCCGCTCCTCCGGGAAAAATTTGACAAGGGAAAGTTAGATTAAAAGAAGGTGGTTTTTCATCACCTGTATTTATAGTGTTTGTATTTTCGTCATTAGCGGTTAGAATGCCAGTATCTTGATAAGCTCCTTGTGTAAAATATACACGAGCAGCAGGATTTCCATTACTTTTAATATCAATAGCAGACGCAGTGCCTGTAGTCTGATTAGCTGTAGCTTTCAAATTTGGATGCCACACTATCTTCATATTAACCCATTCATCCATAGAAAGTTGAACTGAAGGTTCATCAGTAGAAGCAGTAGTTCCTCCATCGGCGGGGCTTCTATTAGAACTCCAACCTCCACTACCCACCGCTAAATTGTAAGGCATTGTAACTAATTGTACATCTTCATAATTGCTGTCACCAGCGTTAGTTCCCGATTTGTAAAACCAAAGACAATTTTTCTGTACATATTCAGTATTGGCTCCAGTATAAGTAGGATATTCATAAAAACTACATTCGGTGAGTAAAGGCGTTGCCGTCACGCAATTTTTCTTATGCCCCGCCTTATTTGTATATCTAACAAATGTAACACCTCCTACTATTCCTGAGCGTTCCCTCGCCACATTACCTGTGGCAGGGGTCCGAAGCGAAGCAATATAAGAACCTGATATAGTTCTGACGAGAAATGCATCTAAGCTTTCTCCATCTTTAGGAGGACCATTACTGAATGTAACGGTAAAACTACGTAAAAGTGTAGTAGGAGCGGTTGTGTCCTCAACGTCGACTGATTTTAATGCATCAACTGAAGTGCCGGGTGTGAAATTAGGTACTGAATATTTAGTAGCATTTGTTCCTCCGCTCACAAATAAAGCTGTACCCATTTTTGTAATCTTAAATTTAATATCAATTTCAGGGGCTGTTAAAGTCTGATTACCACTAACTACAGCCATCCCTGTTTGAGCTGAAGCCAAGGCTTGGTCTAAATAGGCCGGCATTGGGCCTAAATCTGTACAAATCCGTGTAAATTGCGGATTTATTTTATAACGAGAGCCATAAATATTATTAGTAGCTGGGTTTTCAGAAGCATCATCCCAGAAATGGGCCATTTTTAATGACTGACCCCCATCTTCATATTCTTCAGTAGAAAGTTCTAACCAACTCTCACACCAACCCGTTCCATCAGGATTACCTTCCCACGAATTGGATATTGAAGGGGTTTTTTGAGCACCCATATTGAATATTGTATTATTTTTTGAAACTGGTTGAGGGGTATCTTGTTGATTAGGAAGGGCAGAATTCCTTTCAAATCTTATAATAGATTTTAATTGACTAAATTTCCATATAGGCTTAAATACTGTAAATTTATTAAGACCAGTTCTATTATCATATCTTGCGGTCCACAAACCTCTCGGTTTTTTCCTATTAACAGGTTTAATATATATTTTCCTGTCTTTCATATTACCCCGTATAGCCGATGTTACCTTAGGACTTTCTAATTCCTGTCCTGTTTGAACATGAACTACAGTTGAAGATGTAACAAGTTCTTGTTTTCCAAAATAAGTTCTTAAGAAATCCGCAGAACCCCCATCTACATCTTCTCCTATGTGAAAAAATGAAAAATCTCCACCCAGATAAATTCGACTGCATGCCTCTTCAGCTTCTACATAAGGATTTTCGCCTAAAAGTGTATTACCTCCCGGAACTCCATATACCTGAACTTCTCCTAAACTCTTTTCACTACCATCAAAAGTCTCTTCCGCCCACGGAAGACTTTTATCTATAGTACGAGCTAAAACCAATAAATTTGCTCCTCCACTACCCTGAGTACTTAATTGAGTCCCTGTACCTTCAAGCATAGTAACCCCACTTTTAACCTTATAAGTAGATATTGTCGGAAGCATAGAGGATTCTGAAACATCTGTTCCACTTACGATGGATTCTAAATAAACGTTTTGTAAAGAACCTCCTCCATAATTAGGGGGAAGAGGTACTTCTCCTTCAACTACATAACGATTGGCGTTAGGACCACCTTTTAAATCCCATGTAGTAGTTCCAGATTCAGGTAAATCTTTAAAATGAGCATTTAATTTAATTGCACCACTTGTTGATATGGTGTTTTTTCTATAAAAAGTATTATTTTCTGGGATTATACCACTCATCGTCCACCTCTGTTTATAACCGGTTGTATTCCTATGTCACCCTTGAAAGCATTTATACCCACTGATGAATTTCTAGCCGATAATTTCCCTACACTTAAACTCTCCACTTTCATATGTTGTCCTTGCTGTACACCGACTGCGCCTCTCATACGTGCGCTCTGTAACATATCTAGAGCCCTACCACTATTTAAGTCTTTGTTTGATATAACTCTACCAGATACATTAGGCATAAAGAGTTCAGGTCCTTTTTCACCTACTATATTCAGTTTACCAGACGAACCTCCTCCAGCAAGAGCCTTCATGTAGCCTCCGCCAGCCCAACCAGTCCAATCAGGAACCAAACCTTCTTCTCCCTTCCAGTAAGATTTATCTTTGGCTGCTTTCCTCTTCGACTCGCTACCTTTAATTTTTTGAACATAACCCCAAGCTTCTTTCAGTAGCCCAACAGCGGAGTCAAGTCCTGCTTTAAGGATATTTCCTAAGTTTAATCCTGCTACCGCATCCTTAATGAGATTAATATAGTACAAAAATCCTTCCCATATAGGTACTATCCAATCATTATACCATTGCTTCATACCCTCAAATATACTACTTACGAGATTAGCAAAACCTTCCCATGCGGGTTTCAAAATATTTTCCATTATTTCTCCAGCCAGCCAGATAATTCCATCTACTACCATCTTAATTCCATTTAATACGGGTTGTATCCCTTTTTCCCATATGAAATTCCATGCCTTCTCTAACATGAGCATCGGGTTTGATATCATAAAATAAATAATACCTATAATAGCTATAAACTCCATACCTAATCTATAAATAAGAGGATAAATGACATCTTCCCAAACAGACCTCATTCCATCCGCCATGCTTGCCCATACCTCACCAAGGTATGTCCATATCTTACCTGTTACATCGAATTCCTGATTCATTTTATATAATCCATAAATGACAGCAACTATCGCTAATCCTATAGCAACAACCAAAGCTACAATAGGAACCATTGTTACTGCCCACAAAGCATTTGTCAATAACGAAGTTCCTATGGTACCTAATGTGACTGTTCCAGTATATAATCCGATTGCCAAAGTAATGAGTCCGAACAATGGGGCGGTAAGCATCAGAACACCAATGACAGCCCAAGCAGCAATACTATAAAGCCATTTTGATATAGTAGCCATATTAGTAGCTACCGTTTCAGAAGTTGTCCACCATGTATATAACTTTTTAGCAGTGTACAGAGGTCTGAAAACGGCTATCACTACATACACGGCTGCAATCATTGCCCATTTAGCTATAGTACCGAGTGTCTCGGCAATGGTATTCCAATGTGTCGCAGCTGTGTCTTGTACTTTTGCCGTTGTTTCTTTTTTCTTCACGAAGATGCTTTTAATCGAAGCAAAAATGCCGGCCTCAGATGCCGCAGTATTTTTCCATAGTGCCCACGTACTCATTTCCTGTATCGCTGTTTTCTTTAGTTCTTCTTTCTGTTCCATACCTAACAAGAATATTCTTATACCTTTGGAAATATTATCAGCATTTGATAACATTATACCTATGCCTAAAACTTTATTTAATAAATGCCACGCTACTATCAATTTTAATACATCTGAAGGTATTGTCATTAATAACCAAGCAACCATCTTCAAGGGTATAGCATACATATGGAGAATACTGATACCAAAAGCTCCTTCATCCGCGAATTGCCTCAAAATAACAACAGCTTGTTTTAATAGGTCAGTCATTAGTTGTACTCCTCGTATGGCTACTTCTTGAACATTTGCACCAAATTCGGTCATTACATATGCTCCATCTTTTTCAACTACTAATAACTTTTGTAAACTTTCTATACCTCTTAATACTGCGTCATGAAACCTATTCATAGCCCCACTCGCATATTCCTGACCATCAGACATAAAGAACATCATTTGTACATTGTTCTTTAAAATTTGTATCTGAGCCTTCATGGATTCGTTCTGAATCCTAACCATCTCATCTAATTCTCCACCCGAATTGGCAGTATCATCCACTGCTTGCCTGAACTCGTCAGCATTCTGAACTAAGTGTATAAATGCTGTTGCACCTCGAACGTTCAAGTCATCAATTAAAGTGGTAAGTAGTTCAGTATTGTTGATAACATCGTCACCTACTGCTTGAGCAAAAAGTTGTGCTATCTCTGTCAGTTGTTTCATAGAACCATCTGCATTAGTTATCTCAATACCCATTTGGCGGAAAGCCGCTGTATTATCTTCAGCATTTTCTGCAAACTCTGCTAAAGCCTGTCTTAAACCACGACCTGCAATACCAGCCTCCAAAGCTCTATTAGTCAAGACCTGTAAAGCACCTAATAGTTGGTCTATAGATTGCCCTGTAGCGGTAAAGAAAGGTAGAGCAAACTTAACAGCGCTTGATAAATCTTCATACTCTATAAGAGATTTCTGTATAGCATGAGCAAACTTATCTGTTACTTCTGCTGCTTGATTCATCTCCATATCAAAACCTTTAATAGTCTGAGTGGTTAATTTAGCAATAGTGTTGTGGTCTCCTTGAACCGCCATAGATAACTTTAAAGTTTCTGGTAACACTGTCATAGACTCAGAAGCAGTAAGACCAGCCGAAGCAAGTTGGTATAATCCAGTTGCACCGTTTTGCATCTCCATTCCAAATTGCTGTCCAAATTGAACAATCATGTCAGATGTATCAAATAAGGTTTCTCTAGTCTCATTCCATACCGAATTTGCATTGAGTAATTCAGCTTCAAATTCAATTAATTCTTGCGTGCTTTGATTGAGCTTATAGTAGAAGGCAGTTAGTGCTGCTACCGACTCTCTTACGGCATCGGTAAATCCTCTTTTAAGTTGATTAACTACAGTTCCTGTGAGCTGCATTAATTCTAGTCTATATCTTTTAGTATCAACTGTTAAATCTTCAAATGCTTTTTCGTGTTTCTTATGAAGTCTTAATAATTCCCGTTCTTCATCATTTAATTCCGCTTCCTCTTTTGCTAGCGCCGCAACTACTATCTTGTAGTCCCTCGCTAGAACTTCCATTTCCTCTCTTTCTTCTTTATATACCTTAAAAACTTCGGCTTCCTTTCTAAGTTGTTCTACAGTAGCTTTTCCAGCTTTAACGTCCTCGGCAGTCTGTTTAATAACACGTTTCTGCATGAGTTCCCTATCTTTAAGGAACCCTATGACTTCTTCTTTTTGTTGAGCATTCAGCTTGTTAAAATTGCCCATCATCCCGACCATTTGTTGAAATTCGGTATGAGCCGCCTTTCCTGTCGTTTTGATTCCTTTAAAAAGTTTACTGAACGCTTCAGAGCCTCCGGTAGAATCCATGCCCTTTTTCAATTTAGCGATAGCACCACCAGTTTCCATTGCCAGCTCGCCTCCTTTGGCTAAGCCCTTTAATTTCATGATGGTGTTGTTAGATGATTTCCATAACTTTCCAGTAGTCTTTTTCTGAAATGCTTCAACCTTAGAAGCATGTTCATCAAGTCCTTTCTGAGTAGCTGATAAGTTCTGTTTTGCTGCCTCAATCTTCTTTTGACGCATTTTGGTATAAATACCGCCAACACTTCGTGCTATGAGACCCCCTGCCTTATTCAAAGATTGCTGCGAAGGTACAGCTAACCCGACGGCTACACGCGCCGCAAAAACCTGACCTGCAAATCCCATATTATCTGTGCCTGATTTAATTTTTTAAGGCTTTCAATGAAGAAAAATCCTTTTTATTTTCTTTTCCAATCATTTCGTTATATTTCGCTTGCTTTGCTTTATACGCATGCCAAGATTGTCTAATGCTTGGCCTATTCTTTGCCATATCACTTATATCCGAGTCTTCGTATCCGTCCATAGAATGGAGCTCCTCATATTCATTAAGAGCCCCTAATATGCCACGTAATTCGTAGGCTGGGGTGCATTTTATTTCATTCCAACTCATGCCGAGGTCTTTCATTAACGGAATCCAGATTAACACCGGTTCAGGTGTATCCATCATCCGATTGTAAAATTTTCGGCTGCGTCTTGCTCCAATCCTATTACTTTGTTTGCTATGGTATATTTTAGTGTTGTAGGGAGTTTTTCCCAGTGTTCTTTTGTAAGGCTAGTACCTTCAGGGTTCTTTTTATTAGCTTTTTCTATCATCTTAATGACACGCTCTGAGCCAATTTTCTGAAAGTATTCATTTTGTTCCTCATCATTCTTGAACTTATTTTTTGACATTTTAGGCTCTTCTTTTTCTGCTAATTCACAGAATTGAAAAACTACTGTCTTTTTTCTATACTCTATTTCTTCAGTTTGTACTGCATCAGTCAAACCAATAAGGTCATCCATTGACCACATTTCTTTATCAGGTTCTTCGTGAACCGTTTCTTCTGCTATTTCTTCTTCAGACATTTTTAATTCCTCCTAAAAGGAGGGGACTATGTCCCCCCTTATAGTGCTGCACCACTGGTAGCAGCTGTATAATCAGTTGTACCTATGCGTGGCGTTACGTATGACATAAACTCAATAGTTTCCTCTTGGGTTCCGTCTGCGTTAATTGTTGTAGTGTGTGATTGTACACAAGCGTTCGGTACTGTAAATACTTCACTTCCACTTTTTAATTGGATATAAAGTCTATATCCGTGCGATACGGTGGGTTCTTCTAAACCATACCATTCTTGACTAGCTCCGGATACACCAAAACGAGCCTTGTTGAATACAGTATCCCACTCATCGTTTGTCTTCTTCTTTGTTACTGTGACTGTAGTTTCCTTCTTAATCTCAGCTTTCGTTTGTGAACGAACACCAAAATAAGAAATATCCTCATCCATTGCTCCGATAGATAAATCTACACCTGTAACGTTATCAAATGACGTGCTTCCAGAAGCCGTCGCCGCTGCTGTTCCGGAGGCTGCGGCACTTATTGTAAGAGCGTCTGCTGCTGCTGTTATACCAATCGTTTGCGATTCGGTAGCCAGTCCAACATCCACATCTCTTCCTAAAAAATAAACCATAATTATCCTCTAAAATGCAGTTTTGTCCGTAAGGGTGTAGTTATATTCGGTACCAATCGAGAATCTTGGTGATTGATTAGTTACGAATTCTAGAGTTTCCTCATCTACTGCGTCTGCACCTAATGTTACAGAATACGAATTTAATGCACAGTTGGGTATTGTCATTGTCTCTGTGGTTCCGTCTGTCCCGGAACCTGACTTCAATACTAAGGCTACACGATAACCATATCCAATTTTTGTACCGCCACCTGTATTATTCATGTCGCGCGTATCTTTTGGATTGATTAAACCAGCTGCTAAAGCGGACGAGTTGTCGGCATGACCCCATCGTGCTCCACCTTTTTGGCTAGTTATCTCCATATAACCGCTGTTGATAGGTCCGTTAAATATAACGTCCCAACAATTATTATTCTTCTTGCGTGTAAGCGAAACGGTGACTTCTTTCTTAATTTCCACCTTTCCTGCTTGCATCTGGCCTACAAAGGAATTATCTTCATCCATAACTCCTGTGCTTACATCTATACCTGTTATATCATTCTGCTTATCAAAATCTGCTAAGGTGTTACTTGCAGAACCACCTGAAGCCATTGCTGTGGCGAACGTTTGACTTAAAGTCGCTGCGCCGTTCACAGCCTCGCTTCCGCTAGTCCCGATTGTACCATTAGCTGTAGTAGCTTGGGCTTCACAAAAGATATAGACATCTACGTCTCTTCCTAGGAAATATACCATATTTTTTTCTCCTTATTTTCTTGTTGTCTAGACACAATACACTTCATTCACTTTAATATAGTTTGAAGCAGTATATAAAGCTTATGCTATAACTAACCTTTACCTAAAGTCATTCTATCTAACTTTTCGAAATCTACTTTAAAGGTAACCACAGTTCCTTCTGCATTTTCTTTCCACCCTCTATTCTGTCGCTGGTCTAAGCTGCTGTGTGCAATTATTTCTGCACGCTTAGAAGGATTAAGACCTATATTATATGGTTTTTGCTCTCCTCCAAATAATTTAACATATTCTTTAGTTGAAACTAAAAATGGAGAAACACCCAAATCATGACCGATACCTTTATTTAAATCATCGAAAGTGTTGCCTGAGTCAGGCCAAATACCACCATCCTTGAAAAGATTAGTATTATCTCCTCCGTATAATTCACCCCCACCTACGCCAGCTGAATCATACCATGCCTTAGTTGCATCATTAGCTACCGATAA
>Ga0208553_1000468_pt1 | contig 14638 bp, 8 predicted proteins | sample 6_EtaG_FD_184079 | JGI IMG/M metagenome (GOLD analysis project Ga0208553, IMG submission 184079) | Marine viral communities from the Subarctic Pacific Ocean - 6_ETSP_OMZ_AT15160 metaG (SPAdes) (version 2) | ecosystem: Environmental > Aquatic > Marine > Oceanic | place: Pacific Ocean | collected...
AGTTGCATGGTATACAGGTGCTAATGATATATCTAAGGTTAAAATGGCCTTTTCTTATGATGAAGGAAAATCATTTGAAACGCCCGTATTGCTAGATAACGGAAACCCACTTGGAAGAGTCGATGTCGAGTTCATTTCAAATGATGAAATACTGGTGAGTTGGATGGAAAGAAATATGGAAGATCGTTCTAAAGCATCTTTTGTAGCAAAGAAGATCACTACAGATGGAGAAATTCAGAATGAATTTGAATTTTCTTTAATGGAATCGAGCAGAAAAAGTGGGTTCCCACAAATAAGCAGCTATAAAAATTCAATTATAGCTGCTTGGGCTGATGTAAGCGATCAGAATTCTTCTAAAGTTAAAGTGGCTATTCTAGAATAAGAGGAAACTCACCAAAGTTCATTAATTCGGCAATTTTAATTCCAATATCTGTGTTGTCATGCCATCCGGTGAACTGAATTGCATTGGGTCCATAAGCCATTAAGGCTACGGGTACTCCGGTGTGATAATCAGTAACCCATTCAACTTTTAGCTTATGAGGATCATCTGAGGCTGTCATCATTGTCATACCACCTGTTTCATGATCTGCAGTAAGTACTACCAAAGTTTCGCCATCTTTCTCTGCAAATTCTAAAGCAGCATTAACTGCATCATCAAAGTCTTTCATTTCACGAATCACATACTCAGCATCGTTACCATGACCTCCCCAATCAATTTGACTGCCTTCAACCATCAGGAAGAAACCTTTTTCATTTGATTCTAATTTAGAAATAGCTGTATTCGTCATCTCTTGCAAGGTAGGAGTTCTGTTCTCACTTTCGATTCCGGAATTAGCAAAAAGCCCTAAGATCTTACCTGTTTTAGAGTTTTGCATCTCCTCTGCTGTTGAAACATATTCATATCCATTGGTCTCAAATTCCTCAATTATATTTCTGTCATCTTTACGTGAGCTTCCTTCCTGATTCTGAGGGATAAAGAACTCTCTTCCACCACCCAAAAATATATCATTACCGGAATTCACATATTGTTCAGCAATTTCATTCTGACTTCCTCTGGAACGCACATGCGCAGCAAAGCTGGCAGGAGTGGCATGTGTAATTGTAGAAGTTGCAACTAATCCTGTGCTCATCCCTTTTTCCTTAGCTAGTTCCAACAGTGTTTTACAGTGAGAACCATCGGGTAAATAAGCTATCATCCCATTATCTGTTTTCATACCACAAGAATAAGCAGTAGCTCCGGCGGCGGAATCAGTAATTAAAGAACTGGAAGATTGAGTTTTTACGATTCCTGTAACAGGCATTTTTTGTAAGTTCAAATAGCCATCCGGTCCTACTATATTTAATTGACCTGAAGAGATTTGTGCTAATCCGGTTCCATCTCCAATTAACAAGATCACATTCTTGATCTTAGTTTCATTTACCATTGGTAAACGTTCCGTATTTGAGGTACTGGTTTTAACTACTTCAACTTCCTGGCTTTTAGTACATGCAAAGCTAAAAAGTACAATTATTAGTATGCTTTTCAATTTCATTTTTTTGGTATTTTTTAAGTGAAATTAGAGTATTAAGATTAACAGAATATAAACTACTTAGGAAGTTTAGGAATAAAAGATTTAATAAGCCCCCAAATTCCTTTTGATGGTTTGCGCACCTTTTGCTTTCTGTCCTTTGCTTTTTCAATTCGGTCAGGCCGGTCTTGCTTACTCCATAATTCAGGTTTTTTCTTCTCCTTCTCTTTCTTCTTCTTGTCTTCCTTTTTATTGGGCTTTGTTTTCTTCTTTAACTTGACCTCAATTTTTTTCTTCTCAGCTTTTTTTGGTTCAGAAGCTTTTTTCGTAGGTTTTTCAGACTTCTGAGCTTTGTTCTTAAGTTCAACTTTAATCTTTCCGTCCTTATCCGTTGAAATTACAACAGTCTCTTTTTCAACATTAATAGGTTTAGTACCATCAGAGATCTTATTGTTTGGCTTAGTCTGCGGCTTTTTGGCAGGCTGAGTTTTGGGCTTTGGAGATTCTTCTTTTGAAGATTTCTTTTCTTCCGGCAAATCAAGAAATTTAAGGTCGTCTCCTACTTTTTTCTTTATAGGGTCAAAATATTTCTCATCTGCTTTGCTTACCAAAGTAATTGCAATTCCTTCCTTATCATATCGGCCGGTTCTTCCACACCTGTGGATATAGTCTTCAACAGCTCTTGGTACATCATAATTGATGATAACCGAAACATTATCAATATCAATTCCTCTGGCTAAAACATCAGTAGCCACAATAACAGGAACCGTTCCGTTTTTAAAAGCTCTTAATGAAGCTGTTCTTTCTTCCTGAGATCGGTCTCCATGGATACTGCCTGCATTGATGCCCTTTTTCTTCAGCGCTCTTTCTAATTCATTTGTTCCCTTTTTGGTTGCAGAGAATATAATGCAAGAGGTCCAGTCAAGCTCATCTAATAGGTCTTGAACAGCTCCTAATTTCTTTCTTGGAGGAGCTTGATATGCTCTTTGATCTACTTGTTTCGAAGTTGTAGAAACTTCTATTTCAATTTTGATCGGATCCTCCATCACACTTTTCATAAGCTTTTGAAGCTCTTTGGGCATTGTAGCTGAAAAAAGCATGGTATGGCGTTTCTTCGGAAGCTTATCAATAATGTGATTTACATCAGGAAGAAAACCCATATCAAGCATTCTGTCTGCTTCATCAAGTACCAAAAAATTGATATTACTGAAATCAACATCCAACACTTTCATTTGATCGATAAGTCTTCCTGGAGTTGCAACAATAATATCAACACCGGCTCTTAAAGCGTTTGCCTGTCTTGAAAAATCCTCACCTCCGATAATAGTAGCGGAACTTATTCCACAATGATAACCTAAAGCAAAAATCTGCTCATCAATCTGCTGAGCTAATTCTCTTGTTGGTGATAGTATTAATGCTTGAGTCCCTTTTGATGGATTTCGAAGTATTAATTCAATAATTGGTATTACAAATGCTCCGGTTTTACCGGTACCGGTTTGTGCCGCTCCTAAAATGTCCTTGCCTTTTAAGGCTTCCGGAATGCTTTGTTCCTGAATGGGAGTTGGTTCTGAATAACCAATATCGTTTAATCCCATCTGAAGAGACTCATGGAGCTCAAAATCTTTAAATGTCAAAGTGCTAAATTTCTTAAAAGTTCTAAATCATATAAATATACACAGAAAGTACGGAATATATATTCCACTTTGGTGGTATTTTCCTTTACTTTTAGTACAGAATTTAAATATCAATCAAAAAAATACTATGACTTTTAAAAATTCATCGAGATTAGCCCTGTTTTTAGTTTTAATAGTTGGCTTAGCTTGTGACAATTCAAGTAATACATCCATTAACAAAAATACAGACCTTTCTTCAGCTCAGGATAGCATAAGTTTTGCTTTAGGATATCAAAATGGAGATTTCTTTGCTCGTGAAGGAGCTACAGAATTTAGCTATGATGCATATATAGCTGGTTTTATTAATGGAGTAGAACAAACAGAAACGCTGGACCAGGCAACAAGAAACTCATTGATTAATGACTTTAGAATTCAATTAACAGTTGCGCTAAAAGAAAAGAACCGTTTGGAAGGTGAGGCTTTCTTAGCTGAGAACAAAACTAAAGAAGGTGTAATGGAAACTGAATCCGGCCTACAATACAAAGTGATTGAAGAAGGTACGGGAGTCTCTCCAGATCCTGAAAATACAGTTGTTGTTCATTATGAAGGCACATTCATTGATGGCGAAAAATTTGACAGTTCATATGATCGAGGTCAGCCTTATGAGTTACAATTAAATAGATTTGTTAGAGGTTTCACAGAAGGTGTAGCCTTAATGAAAGAAGGTGCAACATATATGCTATATATACCTTCTGATCTTGCTTATGGTGAGAACCCTAGACCAGGCGGACCAATAAAGCCTAATAGTACCTTAATTTTTAAAGTAGAATTAATTTCTGTGAAGTAAATCCTATTTATAAAAGAAAAGCCCGTGATCTAAGATCACGGGCTTTTTTATTGTCTTTTATTCAGCTAGTTATGAAGCAAGGTTTGTAAGTATAATTATACTTGTTACCGCTTCAAGATTAGCTTTGCTCATTGAAGTTGTGCTTGCATTATCATCTGAAGTTGATTCAACATCACTGAAGAACGTTGCAAAGATATTCAATGCAAGGTCAGCTGAAGTCGTGCTTGAAATAGCATTCTCAAATATTGTTTTTGCACCAGTCTGAGAGTTTATCTCTGTATTAACACTGATCACAAAGTTAGCTTCTACTGAAGAATCACTTTCCATAACTGTTTGAACTTCTTCCTGATACTCTTCAAAAGCAGCTTCTACGTCAGCTTTTACACCTACAGCTGTTTTTAGTGCAGCCTTAAGCGTTACACCAGCGTCTGCAATTGCTTGTTTAGAATCATCAGACATTTCAGAAGCTTCAGCTTCAGCTCTTACAGCAGCATCAATTGCAATACCGGCCATAATAGAAGTTTGAGTTCTTACTGAGTTTTCAACTTCTTCAGAAGCAGAACTTATGTTATTGATCATTACTCTTCCCCAAACTTCGATAGCTTGAGCAGCTTTATCAGCTTCAACACCAGCACTTACAAAAGCATTTGCTGTTGTTTCTATGAATAAATCATAAGCTTCGGTTTCAGCTTCAGTTGAACTTGCTGCTTCTAGATCTGCTTCAAGACGTGCTTGAGCATCTGCAAGTATTTCAAGTGTAGCTTCATACTTTTCTTCACCGTTATCTTCTACTTCATTTGCAAAGAAATCAGCTCTTGCTTCAGCAGAACTTGCTAAAGAAGTAGCAAATTTAGATGCTAATGATGTATTACTTCTCACTTCACTCTCGTTTGCTGCGGTAACCATGGTCTCAATATCAGACTTAGTTACAAGGTCAGCATCGCCTTGAGCTACTAGCCTTGCAAAAACATTACTCTCTGCAGTTGATTCGTTATCAATAGGCTTCAGAAGGATTGTTTGTCCATTTTCTACATTAGCAGAAAGGAAACCCATCGCTTCTGATCCATTATTTTCTGCAACTACAACAAAATTTTGTACTGCATTTGCATCAAATGAAAGAGAAAAATCACCGTTTGCATCGGTAGTGGTTTCTGCTCCATCAATTGTATTGATAGAACCATTTGAGGTTACAGTTGCCATTGTTACTACTGTGCCCTCAGGTAGTGCTTTGGCATTAGATTGAGACTGTTCAACATTACCATTCACGGTAGCTGAATCAGAATTATTATTACTGTCTGAGCAAGCAAAGCCAAAAACTGCAAGCATCAGAATCATTATTGGGTATTTATAAAATTTGTTAGTCAACATATTTAGTTGTTTTGTTTTGATTAACTACTCTCTTGAACAAGCTATAGTCCAAGTTGTTCCGAATAAGGGATTAATTTTTTTTAAACATCCTATGTTGAGTTATAGTCGTATGCTTTATACTAGATTATATTCATCTCATAATTAAGAATTTCTAAGGGATTTAATCCCTTAAATACCTGATATTAAAATAGGAGATCAGATATCATCCAATCTCCTATGAATACGTTGGCTTTTTCGGGGTACAATCAGAAAGCTGTAGCGCATATGCGTTACGGCTTTTTTTATAAACTATGTTTTATTTTATCCCTGATAGAACTGGTTCGTTTAATCTCACTGCTAATTGTTTCCTTTATCAGTGCCCTTTTTCCTACTACAAGAGTGTTTTTACGCCCTCTTGTTACACCAGTGTACAATAATTCTTTAGAAAGAATAGAATTATGCTCTTTTGGCAAGAATATATATACCCTATTAAATTCTGAACCCTGGCTTTTATGAATAGTAATAGCATAAGCTAAGCTAAAATTGTGGAGCTCTGAGATTTTGACTTCTTTCTCGTCATCGAACTTGACCACAAACGAATTATCCTCAAGACGAGTACATATTCCAATTTCACCATTACTAAGACCGAGTAATGGATCATTTTTTGTAATCATAATTCTTCGCCCTGCATACCATTCATTTGCCACAGGAATTTTAAGTAGACTTTTTATTTTACTTTCGATAAGCCTGTTCAAGTTTTCGGTTCCAAAAACTCCTTTTTTATTTGAACATATAAACTGTGAATCGAATTTTTGATTTACAATTTCTTCTGAATAAGTATTTAATAAACTGTTTACATTTTCAGTATCAGGCTCAACTAACTGAACTTGATCAAAATCGTGAATTACTTCCTCGAATGATTTTAGATCTTTATTATTAATCGCTTTTGCCAGTTGGGGAATTCCGGAACTTAATTCCGAACGATAGCTCTTGTTCAGTAAAACTATATTATCATTTAGAATATTGACCGAATTCGATTGTTGACCTTCTAAACCATGCTTAGAAAGCGTTTCTATTGATTCACTTGTAAAGCAATTATCAGCTTCAAAACATATATCTCCTAATACTGAACCGGCTTCAACAGATGAAAGTTGATCTTTGTCCCCAAGTAAAATGAGTTTTGCAGAGCTTTTAAGAGCTCTAAGCATACTTACCCACATTCTGATGTCAAGCATTGATGCTTCATCAATAATAATTACATCCTGAAGTAACTTCTCATTTTCATTATATCTGAATTCACCATCCGATCTGGCCCCAAGTAGTCGATGCAGAGTTACTGCTTTAAAGTCCACATCAAGATCCGATATCGATTCATTTAACCGTTCAGCGGCTTTCCCTGTTGGTGCAGCAAGCGCAATATTGATTTTAGGATCAAAGGTCCTTAGCGCTTCAATTATCTGTTTAGCTGTGTATGTTTTTCCGGTTCCTGGCCCTCCTGAAATGATCAGAAAGGATTTTGTTAATGATAGAAATACAGCCAGTTTTTGATAATTGAGTTCTTTATGGATATCCGGAAAAAGACTATTTACTTTATCAATTACATTGGGATCTAAAATAGTCGAGGGTTCATTTTTCTTCTTTTTTAACCAGTGTACCAACTCATTTTCGTAGCTCCAATATTTGTGGAGATATAGACTATTTTTTTCTAAAATGAATGGCTTGTAATCTTCAGGAGAGCCAATTATTTCGGATGAAATTAACTCATGCTTTAACTTTGTTAGATCAATCTTATCAATTCCCAATTTTTGAGCAAGAATTGAATCACTTAACGCCTCTAAATTAGTGCAAATATTTCCATTCAATTGATCGTTTACGGCAATTAAAGCACACTTTATGATCACATCTTGAGTATCAGGATAATTTCTTAGTAGAACTTTTATAAACTCAAATTCAAATTGGTCAATTTCATTCTCTTTTCGAAGTGATCTTAGATATGGTGCCTTTTTATCAATCAATAGCATCCTCCATCAGTGTTGCTATTCTTTTGATTATTTCCTCTTTTGGTTTATCGAAGAAAACTCCCGAACCGGACTGTTCAGAATCTATTCCCCTTAAAAACAAATAGAGGACTCCTCCGAAATGTTGATTGTACTCAAATTCCGGCAATCTCTGTTTTAGAAACTTATAAAGAGCAACCGTATAAATATGATACTGAAGATCATAGTTTGATGAGAAAATAGCCTCTTGTAGTTTTTCAGATGAGTAATCTTCTAGTTCATAACCTAAAAAATTACTTTTGTAATCAAGAATGTAGAACTTTCCTTTATATCTGAAAATCAGATCAATAAAACCTTTCATAAATCCGGAAATAGATTCTTTTTTACTTTGAACAGGATCAACATCTTTTCTTATTTCAGAAATAATCCGATCAGCTGAAAGGTTAGTAACCGGAAAATAAAACTCCATTTCCTTTAACAAAGAAGACTCATCAAGATCTTCAAGTCTCATATTATCGAATAGAGTGTGCTCTAAAATCTCAAACACCCATTCGCTTAGCACTTCTTTCCAATCAAAATCAAATCTTAGCTGTGTTAGCTTTTCTGATACTACATTATCTACGCTAGAATGGTTGCCGAAAGAAATATCTTCAAAAATGAAATGGAGTAAATTTCCTGTATCCGCTCCCTTAGGAAAGGTAAGTTTAGATCTGCTCGATTCTTCAAGTTCATCCGAAATGGTTTCCTCAACCGTCATTTCAAATTCATCATAATCTTTATGGTTATCAGTTTCATGATTCATAGAAATAGAAGAAAAACTCAAAACTCTTTTGAAATCAAAGAGATCTCCTCTTTTATTCTCCTGTACCGCCAAACCATGTGAAAAGTCATTGTTAAGTTCTCTCTTTATCTCTTCCACATCGATAGAAGCAATTAATTTATCCTTTGAAGTCAAAAACTCAATATTCTCACTTTCATTTAACACAGAAAAACTCTCTTCCAAAAGCTGTTTTTTGTCTTTAGGCTTGAAAGATTTATCAAAAATTATCTCAGGTTCACAAAGAGTGCCAAGTAATGATGAATTATAAATGCCTTTATAATTAGCAAAAGGAACTATACATGCATATTTAGCTCTTGTAAAGGCAACATAATTTAATCGGATTGCATCTGCTAATGACTCCCTCCTGCTTTGTAAAACAATTTCTTCGTCCGGGTTTTTAGAAAGATCAATACAAAGTCGGTTTTCTTTATCATGATATTCGGTAAGTTTTAATCCTTTTGAACCCGAGCTTTCGAAATCATCCCATAAAAAAGGAATTAACACAATGGGATACTCTAGTCCTTTACTGGAATGAAGAGTTGAAATTGTAACAAGATCTGAATCACTTTCCAGCCTTATTAATTCATCATCAGTTACATTTGAATTCTTTTTTGACTTCTTACTCAAGTATCTGATCAATGTATAAATAGAAGCATTGGTCTTTTGCTCTTCTTTCGACAGAAGTTCCAGTATATGTTCTATATTTGTTAACCGACGTTCAGGCTGTTCTTTTTTGGCCAAATTCTCTCTTATCTTGAAAAAAGAATCCAGAACTTTAAATCCTGAGATCAACCCTTTTTCAGTAAAACTGTCTTCTGCTTGTAAAAAAACACGGATGATCTCTATCCATCTTTTATCATTTTTCTCGAGATCAATTATATCTTTTGCATTGAAACCGATTAAAGAGGTAACAAGTGCCGCCCTGACTAATCCCGGGTTTGAATTATCGGCAACTGCTTTTAAAATGATCAGGAGGTCTTTGCTTTCCTTACTATTAAAAACTGATTCCCGGGCTTTTACCGAACTTTTAATATTCTTTGCAATTAAAGCCGACTGAATAGCTTGCGCTTCTACTCCTTTCCTAACTAATACAGCAATATCCTTTGGTTGTACAAGACGATCATCAATTCTAAAATCTTTACTTAATAATTCTGAAATTTGCTCAGAAACGTATTCACAAATAACATCTGAACATTCTTCTTTTTTGCCGTCAAATTCACAATCAACTATAGAAAAAGGGACACAAGGGTTTCCATTTAATTTTAACTGAGGTGTTTTTTTATTCTCAGGATATTTAGCTGCCCGAAACTTCGGGTTTTGACCTACAAAGGGAGTTTCTTTGTTCGCAAATATCTCATTTACTGATGAAATCATCTCTTTATTTGAACGATAATTATGATCCAAAGAGTATTTTCTTTCATCAGGCACATCTTCCGTAGCTTGAAAATAGGTGAACAGATCTGCACCCCTGAAACTATATATCGCTTGTTTAGGATCGCCAATCATGAACAAAGATGATGAAGATCCTTTAAAAATACTTTTGAAGATAGAGTACTGAATCGGATCAGTATCCTGAAACTCATCTACCAAAGCAACCGGGTAGAGAGCTGAAAGTTTATTTTGCAGATCTTTACTCAGGTTTTCATCTACCTTTTGAAGAATGTCATCGAATGTAAGAACATTGTCTTTTTCCTTTTGTGCAGAGATCTTTTTCTGAACTTCCTGAATACATTCTATTTCAAAGTGTGATACGATCTTATCCATTTCTGCAGATCTACTTAAAAAGACATCTATCAGCTCACAAATCTCGGGGAATTCAGGGTTATAACCTTTAGTCGTTCCCCTATCCATCTTTGTAAGTCCAAATGATTCTAGTTTTTCAAAACCACTTAACGGAGTTTCTGAATGACTTATCCAATCTTCAAAATTTTGAAAATAGATCTTAAAAGATCCCGGTCTGTACCACCCCCCATGCATTTTCCCTGAAAATATAATTTCTTCAAGTTCTGCTTTATCCTCTTGCCATCTTTCCTGAATTCTTAAATAAGCTTCCTTTATGTCATTAAAAATGAGTTCTCTTTCAGTTTCAGTGAGCAAAGCCGGCTTTAAACTGGCATATGGCTTATTAATTACTTGTTTTAAAAGTCCTGCTAAATTATCAGGATTTATCTTATCTGAAATAAAATGATCAATTAATTTTCTACCGAAACTAGATTCAGAATGATCACGAATAAATTTTCTCCAAAACTCATCTACATTTTCTTGTATCAGATCAGAAGGATCAGTCAAAATTTCAAAATCAGATTGGACATTAAGTTCGGTACTGAATTCTTTCAATAACTTTTGACAAAATCCATGAATAGTAGAAATAACGGACTCATCGAAAGTAAAAAGTGCAGATTGTAATTGTTTTAATGATTGTTTTGGATCTCTTTTTAATAATTCCTGAAAAAAAGGATCGTTCTGTGAGCTTCCACTCTTAAATGCATCTATACATTCTGAAATTCTTGATCGGATGCGTTGTTTAAGCTCTGCCGTAGCATCTTCAGTAAATGTAAGTACAAGGATCTCAGAAGGTGTTAATTCCTGATCAATTAAAGCTCTGATATACAGAGAAGTGATATTGTATGTTTTTCCGGTCCCTGCACTCGCCTCTACAAGATTAAGGCCTTTAAACTCAATATTAAAAACATCTAGAGACTTCAAGACAGATCTCCTATTGCTTTTAAAATTGGGAGCCATAACTCTTTAGATGACTTTTGAAAAGACTCACTTTCTATGAAATCAATGTCAGAAAACATTAGACTATTATAGTAGCTATCGCTTTCTGAAAATTCTCCCCAGCCATCCCAGGTTTCATATGCCTTTTTGATCGCCTCTTTATCTGATCCGGTTTTGAAATGAGTTTTTGCAAACTCAAAGCTGCTTTCTACTGGGTAAACTTGAGATGCAGGTTGTTCCAGTGCTTTATGATAGAATTCAATCAGACGGATTAACTCATCTTTAGAGCTTATTGTCTCCTCGTTTATTTTTAAACTTTTAAGCTCCTCTTTTTCAAAGTAAAACAACTCACTGTTAAAATCGGCTCCAAGGTTTAAGGAAATATGATTTAACCATAGTTTTAGTACGTTCTTCCCTTTCAATGATCCTAATCTGATCTCTACATACGAATCTTCAAAAACATTACTGACAATGCCATTAAGGGTATAGGGTTTTAAAGCTGAACCACTATCTATCTCTATCCTGGTTTCTGTGTGCAAGTCATATTTTTCCCGAACCAGATTGAGCTTATTTATAAGCATCAGGTTAGTATTAAAATCAATTTCTCCAGGATAACCCTCAGGAACAAGTCCTTTACTTTTAGAAGCTGACCTGATCTGATCAAAGTCTACATTTTCAAATAGTGCATCCTGTAGAAAATCCTTTAGAAAATACTTATCGAGCATTTGTGTTTCGAAGAGTTCACGATCGCTAGGATCATTAAAATCATCATAGTTAGAAATGCCAAGCTTTTCTCTGCATAAAGTTTTTGGTGGATCTGAAAAAAATGAAATGAGTTCATTAAGAGAAATTTCAAATTTATTTGCGTCTTCCGAAAAAGTCAGATCTTGCTCGAATAAATTGTCGTTCTCAGGATCGTTTTCATAAATAAACTTTGTAAGCATCTTTCTTCTATCAGAAAAGCTTATTAGTTCTGTATCATTTTCGTTGAAATATTCTTTTTCGAAACCGTGCAACCTGTGCTTTTGAATACTTAAAGATATCCCATTAGCCTTGCAGGTCTCTATTAATTCCTGAAGAAGTACAGATGGCATTGATTCAACAATTGACTGGCTATTCTGCCCCAAATAACTAATATGTAATTTCTCTTTTGCAGAATTGATCATATCAAAGAACAAATACCTTTGCTCATGTTTTTCAATTCTGTCGCCGGGAACCGGATGCCGATGTATTAAGTCGTAATCAGGTCGTAAAACAGGCGATGGAAGCACTTTATCATTAAGACCAAGTATTGCAACAAATTTATATGGAATATTACGGTTAGGTACATACTCGCTTATGTTTACACCATGTCCGAATGAGACGTTAGCAGAATTAGATTCCTTAAATTGTTTCTTTAGCCATATGGAAAACAACTCAAAATTTATAGTTCGGTTAATATCAACAGTATCTATTTTTGTTTGTATCTCTTGAAGCCTGCTTATCAAACTTTTAACCTGAAACACACCATCATATTCTTTTAATAAGAAATTCTCAGCGAGCACAACCATTTTTTTTAACCAATCTGAAAATGTATTTGATCCTTGCAACGAAGAAATGTGGTCTTTAAGGCTTGATACAAACGATGATAATTTAGCAAGCAAGGCAAGAGATTCTGAATTCAAAAACTTTGAATAAACAGATTTTCCTTCTACAAGATTGAACGGATCTGATTCTATTGCATAACCAAGGAATAGTCTGTCTAAACCGGTTATCCATGAGAAGACAGAATCATCTACTCCACGATGTACATGAAGATCAACTACCCATTCCCGTATTATTTTTTGCTCGTTTTCAGAAAATTTCCATTTATCTGATATAATCGGATTGTTAATGAGCTCCAGAATGGAGTTAACTTTAAAATCTGAATTCAAAACAGATAAAAGTTCTAAAAAGGTATTTTTTGGTAATTGAGCACGATCTTCAAATGCTTTTCCCAGAGGAATATTAGGTTCATTTACAGCTTCTGATAAAACATCATTCAATACATTTTTATAATCATCTATTTTGGGGACCAGAATCATACATTCTTCCGGTTTTAGTTCGCGATCTTCATTAAAAGCTTTAAGCAACTTATCTTTTAGTAATTCCGCTTCTCTTCTGATATTATAGCAGGAATGGATTTGTAAGGTCTTGTCTCCTAGTCCAGTATCTGTTGTAATCCTATTCTGAAGAATTCCCTGAACTTTTTTTAGCGTTGAAGATTCAAAATTCTCTTCAGGAATTGGCACTTTCTGAACATCACCCCCTGCACTTTGCAGGCTGTCATCAACAACCAGTTTATTATCAAGATGTGTTTTTAAAAGCGATTTTGAGAAAGAATTGTCATCAGAAGTATTTATCAACTTTTCGTAAGCATATCCAAAATCATGAACGTCAATTTTGTTCGCTAACAGAGATATGATATCTGCAAAAGGTTTTGAGTAATGAGGCAGGCTGAAAACCCATATTTTATCCGGTAATTTATCAAACGGAAAAGAGCCATCACCGATCCATTCTTCAAGAGAATCTAACGCATCAACTCTGGTGATAACCTGCTCTTTTGTTGACCAGAAATCTGACAACTTTCTCCATAACTTCGCTTGCCATATTTCATGCTTGGAATGATAATTGAGTTTATTCTCTTCCCATTTTTGAATCAATTTTGGTCGAAATACCTGATACAAGTCAAAAACGTCCGAGATAGAGGTGCTGAGTTGAAGTAATAACTTTGGATCTAAAAATTCTTTTCCAGTGATCTCCTTAACCAAATAATTATCATTGTTAAGTACCTCAAATATAGATACTTGCATAGGTAATCGATCAGATGGCAGATTCTTTGGTAGTTCAGGTCTGTGTAACCTATATAATTTCCATAAAAACTCAGATGGCAAAATGAATTCGTTATTAGCAGAAATTGATCGTTTGCTTGCTTCCTGCAACTTCATCCATTGTTGCATTTCATTGTTTTGAACAATAATCCAGTTTTTGGAAAAAGGATCCAGTGGAGAATTCTTAGATAGTACATCCAAGAATTTATCAGACAGGTTTATAATAGAGTTAGAAGTATATTTGAAAAACATATGCCATTTTATCTGGCAAAAGTATACAAAATTGGGAGGGTCAAATCAGAACTATTCTTTCTGATTTTCTTTATCTAGCATTACTTTTAAGAAATCATTTACAACAGAACTATATGATTCTCCTTTCTGATCAGCAATAGCTTTAATTCTGTTAATAGTCTCTTCCTGCAAATAATAGCTTGTCACTTTTTTTTGGTTTGACTTTTCGACATCACTAGTCCCATTATCAGAAGTGTCCTGAGTATTTTTAATAAAATCGAATGAGGCATGACTCTTTAAGCTGTAAGCTAAAGGATTATGTCCCAAACTCGCTTTTTTAGACATTTTCTAATGGCCGTTCTTTATTTCCTTAGCTAGTGCAAAGTAATCTTTTGCTCCATTACTCTTCCCATCATATTCAAAAATTGTTTTGTGATGACTTGGAGCTTCTGCCAGCGCAACATTATCTCTTATAATTGTACTGAACACCTTATCTCCGAAATAGTCTTTTATATGCCCTACTACCTCTTTGTTAAGGTTTTTACGACTGTCATAGAGTGTACAAATAATGCCTCCTACTGCTAATCTATTGTTCAACCTTTGTTGTACTATTTTTATTAAGTCCAACAATTTAGATAATCCATGAAGTGCTAAATACTCTGATTGAAGCACTATAAATATATCTTCAACAGCAGTAAAAGCATT
>Ga0208553_1000471_pt1 | contig 14602 bp, 31 predicted proteins | sample 6_EtaG_FD_184079 | JGI IMG/M metagenome (GOLD analysis project Ga0208553, IMG submission 184079) | Marine viral communities from the Subarctic Pacific Ocean - 6_ETSP_OMZ_AT15160 metaG (SPAdes) (version 2) | ecosystem: Environmental > Aquatic > Marine > Oceanic | place: Pacific Ocean | collected...
AAACATTTAGCTTAATGCACAGTTAATGCTGTGCATTTGGGTACATGTTTAGATGTGCCGAATTTATTAACTTTATAAAACATAGGAGCAGTAATGCCGAATACAAAAGATAATTTTAATTTCACTTTTGACAGATTTGTTGAACACCACAACAAGGAAGTCAACAACTCACTGGTTAAGATAAGGAAACCAAGCAGTTTTAATCTTAACTTATTTCCAGAGGGTGCTAGTAAAATCAAGACACCACTGACTCACAATGAGTTGAGTGTCGCTTGGGAATATTTTGATTATGATGAGCATTTTGAAATCTTGGAAAATTTAATTTTTGACTACATCACCAATAATTACATTGATGGACACGAAGGCAGTGTTGATGAGGTAATTTTTGAGGATTAACATCCAGCTTAATAGAGCAGACAAGCTCTGCTCTATTTGGGTGTATGTTAGATATGCCAAATTTATTAACTGTATAAAATAAGGAGCGATTAATGAGAATTAATAAGCCTACCATAGATAAGTATATTAAACTTATCGTTAACAAGGTTGCCTACAACAGAAGGGTCAACCAACTGATTAAACCATTTAAGGTGGAGTTGATTAGCAAACACTTTGACAAAAATAGTTTTGCTCAACTGCAACTTGATGGAAACATTGGCGAGGTTAAGATACAAAAAGTTACCAGACCTTATGTTGACTTGGAAAAACTTTTAGCTAACTCTAAGGATGCTAAAAAGTATGTGACTTACAAAACTTCCTACAGGTTAACTGCCAAACAGTTTGAGGCAGAACTCAATGCAGAAGCACAAGCAGATGCAGCGTAAGGAGGTTGCGTGATGACTATTACAAATAAAGATGATGCTAACAAAATTAAAAAATTGTTAGGTCTAAATGGTGATGAGTCGGATAGGTCTGGTTACTACAATGTAACAGATGTATTAATTGCCTTAATGCACTTTTGTAACAATAACAAAAATGAATTTAATTGGGACTTTGACTCACATTTAATTTCTGCTCGTGAAGGTTATGAGCAGAATAAAAAAGATGAGGAGGTTGCGTAATGAATGATGCAGACTTTAGTAAGTTAGATACACACTTGTATGACTTAGTAACAAATCATTTTCAAATTGATTTAACTGTACAAAAAAACCTAGATACATATCATGGCTTTAGGAATGATGTAGTTGAATTAATTGACGATGAGGACATAGGAAAAAGTACAATACCAGACACTCAAACTAATACATTTAATACTGTTATTCAGTTAACTAGAATTGCTGATGCACTAGAAAATAAAACATCAATTACATTGCATGGTAAAGTCTCAGAGCATAACAAATACAGTAGTAACTTTGTGTCTAAAAATGAGCAATCTTAAATTAATTATTAAACTGCTCGGATATATTCTGGGCAGTTTATTCGTTGTAGCATTTTGTTATTATGCAATATGGTTTATCTGTATTCTTAATGACACCTGCTACTGTAATAACTTTAACTGTGTATAAAAGTTAGGCGATGGGATTTTATTCTCATCGCCTTTTTTTTTGAGCCAAAATTCTGAAATTTTTTTCAAATTTTTTATGACTGTTCTTATGACCGTAAGTAGTCGGACGCTCTAAGTAAGACGCTCACGATAAAAATTCTACAATAATCTTGCATTCGGTGAGATTGTTATCATATAACTATAATTAACTAGGAGTAATTATGGGATTAATGGAAACATTAAAGAATGCCTCTGATGACCAATTTAAAAAGTCAAAGGGTAGAGGTAAATGGATTACTGTTGGAGTGAACTCTGAATCACATTCACAGTTAAAAGAAATAGCATCTTGGTATGCTTTATCATTGTCTGAAACATTAAGAATTATTATGAGAGATGCTCACAATGATTTTACTTACAGGGTGGTAGGTGGTGAACCTAAAAAAAACAATACAGGGGTCTCTATATGAGACCTCTATTTTATCGTGTTTTTAATACCTCTAAATACTTGGTTGTCTGGACGAACGACAGAATGCTCAAGTCGGTGGAAAATGGAAACAATATGGCAGTCAGTAAGACGCTCGACATCGCCTGTGAATGCTTTTTGTTCGTCTATCTTAGACTAGAGAGGTTGGGTCTCTATATGAAATGGCTGAAACGCCACGAGACACCGGTTGACGAGGCAATCAAGACATCAGCAGACAGGCTTGAGAGGCTTAAAAAACTGAAAGCACCGCAAGTCATCCTTGACAGTGAACAGAAAATCCTAACAAAACGCCGATGGGCGAAGGAGTTGGGATACAAAACAATGGATGAATACCATAGAAAGCGAAGTGATTATGAAAAGAATTAAAGAAAAAATTGTGTCTATTCTGTGGCGTATTTGGGGATACATACACAATGATATTTATCGCTGTGTGGAGGTTTACTCTGATATCAAAGATGCTGCACGATTGTGTAGTGATGAACCCAGACACTATGTAAGACCAAAATTTAAAAACAAGGTTGATTTTGTAGAAGATACAAGCAAAACAAGTTTGGTTAATGAAAATATTGGATATTCTTACTTATATCGCAGATGGGATTATAAGTTAAGGCGTGTATTTAATTTAGCCTGTCGCAAAAATGAAGATGAAACAAAAATGAACTATAAATGGAGACATTTCTGTGAAAATCTAGAGGATTTTGTGCGATACGTTGAATACAAATGGAATATTCACGAATAATAAATGTAGGGCAGGTTAACTGCCCTATTCTCTCTAACTCTAGGATATTAAAAAGTCTGCACGATTGTGCAGTGTATATTTTATATCACAGAAACGATAAACAGTATAAAGAACAGATGAGGAACAATAATGAAACATATATGTGCAACGCTACTGCTTCTATGTAACACGCTCAATGGTGACATAGACCTAGATTTCATTGAAGAGGTCAAGGCTTGTGCCTTGCAGTACAACGCCATAGTTAAATCCCCGGAGAGGATACCCATCAATCTGGTGTTGGCTCAAGCCATACTGGAGTCGGATTGGGGTAAGAGTCGCTTTGCAACAAATGGTAATAATTTATTCGGCATCAAGGCTGTGAGTGGTGAGGATTACATTAAATCCAAAAACGGCAGAAAGGTAAAGCGATACCACACTTGGTGCGACTCGGTTGACGACTACATGGATTTACTGGCACATGGAAATCCATACAGGGAATTCCAAGACAAGTTGTTTCACCAGTGGGCGGTTGATGACGTTGACGTCTATGAGCTAGTGAACCATCTGGACGAATACGCAGAGGACAAAAAGTACAAGGAAAAAGTAAAGGAATTGATACGGCAACTGGAGGAACTTTAGCGTTTCTTTTTTTTAGTATCAAAGAATTTTATTATGGAGTCGAGGGCGTCACGAATAATCATTTTTTTTGGGTTGTCTCTCGGCTTCGGCTTCAGGTAAAATAGGTAATTAGGATACTGCTGGAATATAATAACCGCTCTCATCGAGTTATAACCTCTTGAGCCAACCTCCTTCTTAATGAAAGTAAGGCACTCATCCAACAGGGTGTGATGCTCTATGTCCTTCCTTTTTACAATGCTTTCCACAGACCTTCCAGAAATGGGGGATAACAATTTCCCCGTGTTGGATTGCGGGTAGGGTTTGCCGAAAACCCTCGTATAGAGATACCAGTAAGTCAAGCCTGCGTTATATTGGTTGGGATTAATAATTTTTCGGGTAAACATAACATCAATTGGCGTGGATGACATGGTTGGGTCTCCTTCACCAACAAGAGCCAACCTCTTAATTAACGACTCCGGCGTACCCTTATCACGAAGAGGTCTGTCTATTCTCGGTCTTCCTCTTTTTCTTGACCTTATTTTCTTAGCCAATGTTTACGCCTAGCTCTATCGCTCTCTCCTTAGATAAATCCCCCTTATTGACTGCATCCTTAACATCCTGCTCATTTTTTAGGGCAAAACTCTTTAAAAATGGCGTAATTTTGTCATTTTTAAACATTTTAAGCCTTGATTCAACAATGCTTGAATCTACTGGTATGTTTATTTTGTCAGTGGGCAGTTCCTCCTCCCACCTGTGATGATTCAGCCAAGTTGAGAAGTGAGGTATGAATTTTGGGTCATCAGCTTTTTGCTTACACAGTTCATTAAATTTATTTATTATCAGTTCCGGGTCTATCTCCGTGGCGTGAGCTATGTAGCTTTTTTCACCAACCGGCCTTGAACCCCTCTTCACTAACAGGCTATCCCATATATGCTTATATATGCTTATATAAGAATCAGAGTCAGATACCATGGTAGAGTTCTGCTTACGCAATGCTACACGTTTTGCTAGACCACCCCTACTCCCTGCTAACTTTTTAAGCATTATTTTTTCAACTTTCTTCTCCCTGTCTTTTTTCTGCCTTTTTTGATGGTATTTTCCATCAATGAGCACTAATTTTTGATTAATGACCAGCATTAAATCAGCTTTCTGTTGTTCCACGAACTCTGGAATATCGCTGTGGTCTAAAACCATCCTCGCTATTACATTAAAATTATTGGGCAATCCCCTTCCATTCAGAGTGCCCAAGTTAGTGTATAATCTCATATATATGCCTTCTTGCTGTGCGGTAAAACCAGAGCATCCCATTCTCCAGTCTCCGTGATATAAATCACTGTAAGGTAGTTGTATTTCTTCGCTCATTTATTTTTATCCCTCTCCATTTTGCAGGCGTCCTCTTAATGACACCCTCTTTTTCAAGCTCCGTCAGATAGTGAAATATAACGGACTTGCTGCTTTTTGCCAACCTCATATGCCTAATCATTTCAACATAGTTAGGGGCAATGTCATATCTCCCAATATACTTAACTATAAAATCATACAACTTTTTTTGTCTTTTTGTCATTTAACCCTGCTTAAAATCACTTTCATTATGTCTTCGTCAAGGAGAAAGTAAGGCGGTTTGTTGTCAACCTTGACGATGAGTATGTCACAGTCCTTCTTCCATCCAAGCAGAGTCTTGGCAGGCTCCGTCTTTCGTCCCTTGACTTCCACCTTGATTGGCTTTCGCTGTCTGGGGAGGAATAAATCCAAGTCACCAGAAAACTTTCCACCCAAAGCTCCACTGAGAATGACCCTCTTGCACCGCAATCCCAGTTCCTTGAACCAGTCTCTCATCTGGTACTCCCTTCTAGAACCTTTTCTTTTTGACTTATTAACCATTGCTATTTGTCATTAAATTTAGTAAAAAACACATTATGATTATACCTAATAGACCCGCCGCCGGATTAGAGAAATATAGTATACCAGTGGTGTCGCCGTCAAGCATAAATGATTTTGTCGGTTATAGAACAAAGTGGTGTCTGCGTAAAATATTTGGATATGATTTTCCAACTAATTGTGCAATGATGAGGGGAACCTGCACTGAAAAGGGAGTGCAACCCATATTGGAGGGAATAGCAACCGAAGATGAGGGCATAGAACTGGCTCTAAAAAAATTTGATGAAAAATGTAATCCAGATATGAAAAACTACCACACCGAGAGAGAGACAATACCATACTTAATTAAAGGAGCGGTAAAAGAAATACAAAACAATCTTGGTAAGCTACACACTTATCAAGCAAAGATTGAAGGCGTGTTGCATGAGTATAAATTTTATGGTTATACGGATTTTGTTTTGGAAGATATGTCTACAGGGAAAAAAACAATTGTGGATTTAAAAACAACAAAGCGAACACCCTCAAAATTAGCATCCTCCCACGCTAGACAGATTGCCCTCTACAGCAAAGCACTGGAGTGCGATGCTGTCCTGTTATATCTTGTTCCACATAAGGTGACGGACAGGAAAACAAAAATAGTATCTTACAGGACGGAGGGCATCTGGTATGAGTTGGAAGACAGGGAAAAGCACTTGGAGGAGGCGTATAAAATCATAAGGACGATGGACACCCTGTTATATAATTGCAATGATAAGAATGAGGTGGCGGATATGTGCTACCCCAATGTAGACGATTGGTTTTGGGATTCACCAGAGTTGATTGCAGCAAGAAAGAAGGTCTGGGGGGTGTGATGTCGGAGTTGACTCTGGCTGAATATGAAGGGGACAAAAATGAAGAAATGTCAAAAGACTGGGATAGCTTCTTACCTTTCTATTTACAATATTATTGGCACAAAAACTGGAATAACGAGTGGACTATGGCATACTACCACGGCCCCAGAGTTAAATGGATGAAATTAATCAAGGAGAAAAAAAATGATTGAATGGTTGGATGAAGAGGATTTAAACGACAGCCACAAAAATAAAGGTAATTTTTTTGATGCCGTCAAATTATATGTTGAGATATGCGTTTCCAGACACAAAAGATTTGTTGATAAGCATGTGTTGGAGAAATATTATAACAGACCCATCAGGGTTAGAATACGAGTTTAAAAGGAGAAAAAATGAGCGTAGAGCAAGAAGAAAATAATTATAGAAACAATGGAAACGGATATCCCATGATGAGTGAAACCGTTATTCACAAGCTGCCCAAGAGTATAGCCACGGCTATAAATGGTGTCATGGGTGACATTAAAATGCTGAAGAAAGAAGATGAAAACAAATTTCAAAACTATAGTTATGCAAGCATAGATAACTTTCTGAAAGCGGTTAATCCTCTGTGTGCGAAGCACGGCTTGATTATAATTATGGATGAAGAGAGTTGCACCGTGTCCAGAGACGGAGCGAAAAATCCGTGGATGCACATTGTATACAAATTCATTTTGTCGCACGCCAACGGCGATACTTGGTTGTATACACCAAGAAGAAACATGTTTGTTTCCATGACGGGGGGACAATCAATGGGCAGCAGTATGTCTTACTGCTTAAAACAATTCATGAGGTCGCTGTTTCAAATATCAACGGGTGAGAAGGATGACTTGGATGGACACAATCAAAATTTTGATGTGAAAAAAGAGGAGAAGAAGAACGGAAAAAAAAATGATAAAACACCACAACACACAACACAAAGGAGAAAAGGCTAATGTTTTATATGAGATTATTTAAGAACGAATACAAGGAAAAGAACGACAACAAACCTAGCTACAGCAATTCAAACTTCACGGTTAAGGAGAGGGTTGTTTTGGAGCCGGGTCAGGCATACACAATTGGCTTATGGAGAAACAAAGTTGATGAAGGAGCCAAACCGTCATTGAATATTCAAGTGGCAGAAAAACAAGAAAAACCTTTGAAGGTTGACCCTTCATCAGAACCCGATGACCTAGATGACATACCGTATTAATGAAGCCACACGTCAGAATTTATTTAAAATTCTGGGGGTATGCAGATTCCTCCTTCTCGCAGGAGCAGGTGCTGTGCGATGGATGCGAAGCGAATTTTGCAAACGACTGCCATCATTTGTCCCGAAGAGGTTCCGGAGGAAGCAAAAAAAAGGACACCCCGCACAATTTGGTCGCTTTATGTAGAAACTGCCATATTTTGTGCGAGAGCTTTAAAGAGTATAATGAAAAGGTTAGAAATAAACTGGAGAAAAAGATTAAGAAGAAGGAGTTATGTCTCAAGATTATATAGAATACAACCGATTTGACCCGAACGTCCTGATGAAGAGGGCGGAAGACTTGGGTGATGACTGGGCGGAGAAGGATGCCGCCTTTGGCATGTTGGATGACACTAAAAAGAATTTAGAGGGAAGGCTGGTGTCCCCCCTGTTGGATGAGGGCATTCCAGTAACTAAAGCCGTTTACTATGCTCACGCAAAACAAGAGTATGCGAATTACATAAAAAATTTAAGCGAGGCGAGAGAGGCCAAGAACAAGGCATCCGTTAAATATAAAACATATTTAAAATGGATTGACTTAATTCAAACAAAGGAAGCGAATCAACGAGCGGAGATGAAAATAAAATGATTAGGATATGGTACACGAACACGGAAACTTTCATTAATTTTAGTATGGGCACCGGCAGGAAGCCGACCATCAAAAACCTCAGAGAGACACACGAGGTTGTCTGGGAGAACTTTGAAACAAAGATAGAGGCACAGCCGTTGCAAGTGCGTGGTCATGAATTGGACAAGTGTATGGCGTTGATGACGCAGTTCAATTCCGACTACAGAAACCCATTATCTGGCCACAGTGGCGAGGAGGGGCAGGCGTTTCAAGAAAAGATGAAAGATAATAAAATTAATGTCATTCACACGTCAATGAGTGTTGGGGATGTCATTCAACTGGATAACAGCTACTACTTTGTTGACGATGGTGGCTTTAATAAATTGGAGAAGAAATGACGAATAAATTTGATATAGACTTGCAGTACGGGAAGGTCAGGGAGAAGAGACTGGCTGACATGCTGTCAAACGATAAGATAGAGGTGAAGACCGAGCGTGACATATGGAAGACGACTGGTAACATCGCCATTGAATACAAGTACAAGGGAAATCCAAGCGGCATCGCCGTGACGGAGGCTAAGTGGTGGGCACACGTCTTAGCTGATGGAGATGAAACATATTGCACGCTGTTGTTTCCAACGGGCAAGTTAAAAGAGCTTGCACGAAAACACATGGACAAGAAGAAAAACGGCGGAGACAATGACGATGCGGAATTCGTGCTGTTGCCGTTGAAGGAGGTCTTCAATGGACAAACTTAATATTGAAAATGAATTGCTCAACGAAAGGACATTGTCTAAGTTGCTTGATATCTCAACGTGGACGCTTAGATACTGGAGATATAAAAACAAGGGGCCTGAATTTGTTAAACTGGAGAATGGTCGGGTGAGATACCCAAAGCAGGGTATCCATGATTGGTATGCAACACAGACTAGAGTGGAGTAGGATTAGGGGGATGATACTGGAGACATTGTACGACAGATACAAAAAAATTTGTGAGGAGAATAAAATGTGTTTTAAAAATTATGAGATTTACTGCTACGACAGTGCAAAGAAAGAAATAATAGGAGATGAAGATGAGCATAGAGATAAGTAACGTCACTCAGATAGATGAGGGCGGAACCAACACCAAGACGGAGTTGTTTGAGCAACCCCTGTGGCTGCTTGAATTTGATACGGGGGAGCAAAGGACTATTGGAAAGTCGAAGATGGAGGAATACCTCAGCAAGGCGTATGAGAAAACAGTTCACCACTTTAAGCGTAGGATTTCCACGCTGACGAGCGGAACGAAAATCATCCAGTGGTCGGGTGTCTTTACCGATTATGATGATTTTCTTCTGTCAACGCCAGAGTTGTGCGAGAAGCTCTACAAGGGGCATCAGCGTAAGGATGAGGAGAAATACAAGAAACTGGATGAGGAGTTAGTCACAAAGAGGGGACTGGTGTCTGAGGCTATAACGAAAGCACAGGAACACAGTCAACACAGGATAACAACGCCAGATGAAAGAGAACAACTTGATAAAAATAGGGATAAGATTAAAGAAGAGGAAAATTTAGAAGACTTTCGTGATTTAATCACGAGAGACGCCCTCCCCCACCCTGATAAAACGGGGTATGATGAATTCCCAAGCAACAATAAGAAGAAGATTTACACTGATGGAATCACGGGTGAAAAATACACGAAAGACATCCTCTGAAACAGGCTTGACCAAACTTAAATAAAAATGGTAACTATGTATAAGTTTATTTATTTTGCTCCTAAACCCACTGTTATTCCCTTAGCAGTGGGTTTTTAATGTGCCTTGGAACCCGGAGAGATGCGGCAGTCCGATTATGACTGACACACAATTATATATCATTGGAAATGATGAGGAGAAGACATACAAGATTGGCATCTCCAATAATCCAGACAGCAGATTAAAATCCATTCAGACGGGATGTCCCTTTCCCCTGTCTCTCATTAAGCAATACAACTTGGGTGGACACGCAAGCAGCGTAGAGAAAATAGTCCATCATTTTTTGGAAAGCAATAACAATGTTAAGAGCATGGTTGGGGAGTGGTTCTCGTGCAGCGTGAAAGACGTAGATGACATCGTTCAAAAGGAATTAGTCATTCATCAGCAACGCATCGAGAAAGAAGAAAAGATAAGAAAGAAAGAAGAAAAGATAAGAAAGAAAAAAGAAGAAGATGAATTAGAAAAAGAAAAACAGATAATGCTAAAAGCAACGCAAGAGTTGGAGAAGAAGATGAAGCCGTTGTTATTTTGGGAAGAAAAGTTGAGGCGTAAGTTCAGTCTCCTGCGAAAGACGGAAAAGCAAATTGTTGAAATGAGCAAGCAGTTGGAGGAATGCCGAAAAACTTTAAAAAGGAAGCAAGTAAACAAGGAACTGCAAACCTACTACAGAAATAAAGTGGATGAATGCATAGGTGATATAAAAAATTTCCAGAAAAAATTATCAAACCCACAATCATACGGTGGGTGGACAGATGGATTTTATAACAGGGTGTTAGACCTGTTCCACATTTTTAGAAGAAGAAAAATTGTCAAATACAGCAGTGGATGGAGAAGGGGATACTCCGCAGCCGAGCATAAAGATGATGTATTCTGCAAATCTGGTAATAAAGAATCCCATGTTAATTTTTTAAAGCCGAGATACTTGAACTTAGAGGAGTTTAATAATTTCGTATTGATATGCCGCAGGAAAAATTACTTGGGATATACCTTTTTTCACTTCGACAGAGACGGCGATTACTACTTGGAGGACTTTGAAAAAGATGAGGCTTATGCGACAATTAATTTGAGTTATCTTCTGAAAGATAAGGGGGAAATTACTAGGTTTTTAGAGTATGTGGAAAAAAATAACGGAGAATTAGAATAAAATACTTGTATTTATAATTAGCTGTATTATATGGTAAGTAGTGAAAGAGAACAGTATTTGCAAATACTGTTTCCTTCTGGCTGAACGACAATACCTAAGTTGTAAGGCACGGTTCTTAGAAAGGATGTCCGAATGGATGAAGGTTCTAAGGGTTGGTACTGAAGTACTAGTAATCATAGAAATGTGATTAGGCGGGAAAAGGTTGGGGGTGCGGTCACACTAATCCCCCGAAGGTCACTATTCATAATTTGCCTAGGGTGGTGTAAGAGCCACCCTTTTTCACATTACCGGCACAAAACTTTTACATTTCAAAATTGTTAAAAATCTTGTCAAGTAATTTATTTTCACTTTTTTTCTGATTGCCCACTTGAAGACGACCTCCAGTTTTTGAGGAGGTTCCGTCAGATTTCAAAAACGCAAAAAAAGGCGTGGTACAATAGGACGTATTTTTTAAAAAAAATACTGTTCTTTGACAAGTGAATATGACCCTCGCAATTAAGGGAATTTAGTTATGAAGATAATTAAAAACACAACCAATCTAGACAATAAGAAATTACAGTCTCTGTTTAGTTTGGTTCATAATAGGATTGCCAAGTTTGAAGGCAGACTAGAACACTGGAAAAGTCTTAAAGTGCAGATTCAAAATCGTGCTTATGGATATTCTGGTCTTGCTTATGTTGGCCAAGTCTACGGCAAGGGTTGGGATGTCTTATTAAAATATAGTGCAGATAATACTATTGAAGACATATCTCAATTATTCGCCCACGAACTTATGCACTCTTATGGTTATAGAGATAATGTTAAACACAGAAGAACAAGGATGTTTAACCGCAAACCTTTATCGCTCAAAGATGTGGAAATTATCAAATCAAAGTTCACTAAGGAATCTTTGATTAAGGAAGAAAAACCCAAACCTAAAAAAGATGTCATCTTGCATAGGTTTGCTAGAATGCTGAAAAGGGAAAAAATTTGGGAAAGAAAACTCAAACTCGCCACATCGCATTTGAAAAAAGTAAAAAGGGAAATTAAAGTATATAGGAGAAGACACAACAAGGTGTCAGTAAATTAAAATAGGGGGTTGTATTCAATGTCAAAGGGAAAGGGAAAAATGAATTGGGAAGCAAAACTGATAAAATGTAAAATGGAATTGGATGAGATTGCCCTGCGTGAACCGAGGACGGTGAGGGAAATTAGGGTGAGATTGCTGTGGGATAGGGTTAGAATGATTCTAACTAGGAGATATGGGAGGGATGACTAGATTACTTCTTGTTAATGTTTTCTTGCAGAATTTTTAGAAACCACGGGTTGTCTTTGATGACACCCATCAGCCCGTTGGTCATGGAATTTATGACAATTTCTTCGCTTGTGTCCTTTGCCAGAATGTTGCCCTCCTGCGTCAAGCTCATTTCGTAGGCTATGGCATGTAAAATTTCATGCAGTAATGTATTCGCATAGTCGGCGTCATTCAAGTCCTGCTGTATTTCAATCTTGTTTGAGCGATGGTGGTACTCGCCGTAGCTGTCCGTCTGCTTGGAAAAATCAGACTTGATGAATTCAATGTCGATTTCCTTGTATCCAATTTTAATCTTTGGAGGACATTTTCTCATTTTTCTTTTTCTTCTTCTTTTTTTTCTTCTTCTTTTTTACTGGAACTTTCGTAATTTGGAAAGGGATTTGAGAGCGACTAATAACCATAAGGCTTGAAGTTCGCTATTCCCCCCTCTTTAAAAGTATGAGGCCCCCAAGGGTAGCCGGCGTAAATTCCGTCTTTCTTCCATCCGCCGCCCAAGTAAAGCTGCTCCGGGCCACCTGTGTAGTCATAGTTGGTGATGGGTCTGCCGTAGACATCGAAGGTCAGGTTTCCGTAAGGCTTGTTCGGGTCTGCATCGGGGTCTATTGGGTCTGTCGCTGGCTGTCCGCCGCCAATTCTGTCTAGTCCAACATTTGACGCATCCTCCATTCTTGACTTGGCATCCACCGCCCGTTGTATCGCCAGCGTGTTGGCCTTCGTCATTTTAAGGTTTCCCTGCTGAAAGGCGTTCGCCATGCTCTGTTGGTCGCCCGATGTTTGCGGGGTGTTGACATCCCAGTACGCACCCACTGTCTTATAATAATTCTTGTCAAAGTTCTTGTTGCCTTGATTATTTTCTTCCAAAACTCTTTCAAAGTCTTCGGGAGTTAAATCTTCATAACCGCCAACTCCGGTATAATCTGAAAACATATCATTGAACCCTTCAGGATTAGCCGCTATGGTGTTGTTAATTAGCTTCCTTTTTTCAGCTTCCAATTCTTCACCTGAGAACTGCTTATCAAGATTTTTCATCTTGTTTAAAATGTTCGCCGCTCCAGCCGAGCCGAGGAATTCATTTTCATACGGCTGCTTTTGCAGTGCACCCTTGAGTATTCCCAACGGCCCCAGAGGCACGCCGAACGGCCCCTTCTCTGAAAATCTTTCTGTAAGAGTTTGAAGATTCTTCTCAGCCCACTCATCCTCCATCTTCTTCAGTTTAACTCTTTCTACAGCTTTCTCATTGTCCATTCTTTTTAAGAGACCTTGGTAATAGTCATACAATCTTTTATTGACCTTTCCCACTTTCGCAATATAGAATTTCTTTTCTTCTTCTTTGTCTTTTTCGGTTTTGTCGCCATCTGTAGTTGTGTCAACTTTTCCGCCATCTACAGTTGTGTCAATTCCAGTAATACCAGTTCCAGCAACTCCAGTGTCAGGCGTCCAACCGCTAGTTGAAACCCAAGGGTCTCCCTGAACTAATCCAGTTGTCCCAACTGTAGATGGCGGAGCCGTTGTCCCAACTCCCGCTGCTAGTCTGGGGTCTATTTGACCCGCACCAAATCCAATGTCGACAGTTCCACTAAAAGGTTTTTTTTCTGGTTTCTTCGGTGCTTTGTAAGTTGTAACCGCCTTCGCCAGTCCGGGGTCTACTCCGCCGCTCATTAACTCGGCAGCAGTGGGAGCCGAGGTGTCAGGTGCTCCTTTTGTCCTCTCACTCTTTTTTTCTCTAGTTCTTGTTGGTTTACTAGCTCGCTTTGATTCTCTTGCTTTGGATGCTTTTCTTTCTCTTCTCCCTGCTAATCCCATTATGTTCTCCTCTAATCTTTCTTGTTTTTCTTCTTTTTCTTGTCTTTCTTCTTCTTCTTGTCCTTCTTCTTATCTTTCGGTGGTCGTCCTTTTTGCCTTCCGTATGTACCCATTCCTTGTGGCATAATATCCTCCTTTAGTTATCAGACCTGTTTTTCTTGCGGTGTATCACCACGAGATTTTTCTTTGAGTTGTTCTTCGGGTTCTTGTCCTTGTGATGAACATCCATCTTGGAGCCCTTAGTGACTCTGCCTTCCTTTATCGCCTGCCGTCTCGCCTTGTTTCTCTTGGCACGGTTCTTCTTCTGCTCCTTCTTCTTATGATATGTTGCGTACTCACGCTTGTAGTCCCTCTTCTTGTTCATTGCCTGCTCTCCGCCTTGATGATGGCCCTGCCGATTGTCTCCGCAATCTGCGGGACGATGGCGTTACCGAGACTCTTCAATCTTGGTGTTCTGTTTCTGTCCACTGCGGTGGAAACCCCATCAGGAATTCCACGAAACTGGGCGATAATCTCGCTCCAGTCGCCTTGGCATTCTTCTTCAATACCACTCCTCTCAAATTCCCCTTTGCCACATCGTGCGGCACTCCCTTCTCGTTTTTCTTCATATGAGGTGTCTGCATATCCGATACTTTTGGTGTTGGCATCATCTTCAATCTTTTCGGAAACATCTTCACTGCCATTGACAGTGGAGTTCCCCCCTGCTTGTATTTCTTCGTTCTCTCTGACGCCGAGTCCTGTGTCGGAGTCGGGTACATTTCGTTCTCCTCCAGATAGTTCACCGCATCC
>Ga0208553_1000472_pt1 | contig 14592 bp, 18 predicted proteins | sample 6_EtaG_FD_184079 | JGI IMG/M metagenome (GOLD analysis project Ga0208553, IMG submission 184079) | Marine viral communities from the Subarctic Pacific Ocean - 6_ETSP_OMZ_AT15160 metaG (SPAdes) (version 2) | ecosystem: Environmental > Aquatic > Marine > Oceanic | place: Pacific Ocean | collected...
CACGAACTAAACTAAACTCGTCAACGTTCAAACTAACACCGCTACGAATGTTTCTAAACTCCTTTACAAAGGCTAGTTCTCTGTAACCTTCAGGATTAAGGTCTATATTGTCTGGGAAACCCGTTATATTCATTTCTTTAAATGTATAAATTTATTAGTTACTGAACCCTTTTTAACACTTCGTTCGATGCCGTCTATCATTCCATTAATAATATGAGGGCTAAAACTAACTTGTGGTATATTGTTAATTGCTTGCTTCACATCGTCTAACTTATTCTCTAGGTTCGTTGTGTCTAGGTTATATGAGTTCTCCGCTGTATTCATTGCGTTGATACCTTTAAGCTGCTCATACATTACCGCATCATGTACAAACTTGTCTTTAAATTCGGACATTGAAGAACCGTTAAGACCCATTTTAGAAGTAGTTTCCTTATCAATAACGAACTCGCCTTTATGTACTATTCCTGCCGCTTCATACTTTCCACCGTCTCCAGTATAACCACCCTTAGAGAATCCTGTACCTGCAATTAGTTTTTTAATAATACCGCTTGCACCTATACTCTTCGCTGTAGCCTCTGCGAAATTATCGCCCTGGTCTAAGAAGCTGTTAAGTATATTAAGTAATGCTTTAGCCTCTTCTAAAATTAACTCTTGTTTTGCCTCTGCTCGTTTTTGGCGTTCCTTCTCTTCTAACAATTGTTCTTGTCTAGCTAATGACTCTGAAGCTATGGCGTTACCTTCTGCTGCACTTGAACGTAATGCATCTACTAACTCTTGCTCTTTTGCTATTTCATCATCTATTAAAGATTGTTTCTTTTTGGATCGTTCGATTAAACCGTCTAATACTTCGTCTTCGAATTTCTCGATAATATCTTTTAACTCTTTAGCTCGTTTTTCTGCGTCTTCTGGTTCTGGGAATATTTCAGCTACTAAGTCTGGTAAATCCTCCATTATACCATCTTCAACAGTTTTAAATATTTCGTCTACCGCTGCTTTCTCTGCTGCTACTCTTTCGCTCCAAATATCGTCTAACTCACTATTAAGGTTTTTGTTTATCTCTATTATTAAAGCTGCTTTCTCTGCTTCGTCTGCTACTACACCTTCCAGGTCTTCAATTCTTCGAGCTGCTGTTAGTTGTGCTTCCCTTCTTCGTCTATCGAATTCGTTATCTAATTGTTTTACTCTCTCGTCTTCTAGTTCTCTAATTAAAGACACTTCCTCTTCAGTTGCTTTAGAACTTTCTTCTAGTGCCTTAGTTCCTTCTGTTGTGGCTTTAGTGAATCCTACTTGAGCTATTTCTCCTTCTGTTAGTGTATCATTTAATTCTGATTGGAACGCTCTTAAAACTTCTAACTCGACTTGTCTTTGTTTCTCTAATTTCGCTGCCTTAGTTAATTCTATTTCTAACTTGGCTAATTCTTTAGTTTCTTTACCCGTTAAATCAACCATAGATTTACGAGTCTTAGCATCTCTTAAACGCTCTCGTGCTGCTGCTGTATTTGCTGCTAATTCTATCTTAGATGCTCGAACTTTTTTAATAGTTTCGTCTACATCTTCTCTTGTGGCTTGGGTCTTTTCCTGTATTAGTTTATTCTCTTCTGCTTGTGTTAATCCCTTCTTACGTATTTCGTCTATTTCGTCTTTTAACTGTTGTCTACGCTTCTCAACTATTTTAGTAGTACGCTCGTTTGTTTTAGTTGTTACTCGTTCTAACGCTCTAATCCTAGAGGCTGCAAACTCTGCACCGTTAGCAATGTTAATTAACTCTGTTACGAACTCTTGCGCCAGTCCAATAGCAACCGCAAACCCAATACCTTTTAAGGCGTTACCAAATCCTTTAAGTTTAGAACTCGCACCCTTTGCGTTTTCTCCACTCTTTTTAAGTTCCTTTCTAAATGCTACAAATTCCTTAACTCGTTCCGCCATTTTAATAGAAAGCAACGTAGCACGATATATAACAAAGAATTTAATAACCTTACCTAGAACTTTAACGATTGTACCTAAGTTGTCTGCTAAGAATACTATACCCTTTCGAAGTGTTTCACCTACTCCGCCTGCTTCGTTCATTTGAAGTACAAACCCTTCCCAAGCTGAACGCAACAAATCTAAAGCACCGCCTAAAGTGTTTCTTTGAGTATCAGCCATTTGTTTAGCTGCTCCGTCTGCGTTCTCTAAAGTATCGGTTAACTTCGCTGTACTCTCTTGATTCTCTGCTAAGATAACTCCTAGTGTTGCCCCTCTTTTACCGAATAAATCGAAACTTGTAGCCGTCTTGTCACTTGAATTATTAATCTTATCTAGTGCCTCCTGGAATGTTAACCCCGCCTTATTAGAGTCTAAGAACATATTACGTAGTCCTGTACCCGCTGCACTCGCGTCTATTCCCCTGTCTGTTAGAGTTCCTATTAATGCTGTAGTTTCTTCTATGTTAAATCCTGCGTTTTTAGCTACTGGTGCAACTGCTGCCATTGCTACTTTGAACTTCTCCATGTCTAATGAAGATGAACTAAACGACTTAGCCATAACATCCACGACCTTTCCAGTATCTTGCGCGTCTAAACCAAACCCGTTAAGAGTCGCACCCGCTACACTCGCTGCATTTGCTAACTCTGTTCCTGTTGCTTCAGCCAGTGCTAAAGTTGCAGGGGTCATATCTTGGATTTGTTGTTGTGTAAATCCTAACTTTGCTAACTCTGTTTGTAGTTCTGATACTTGACTAGCCGTAAAGCGTGTAGTAGCTCCTAACTCTTTTGCTTGATCCGTTAACGCTTTCATACCGTCAACGTTCGTACCTAATACAGAGGCTAAGTCTGCTTGTGCTTGTTCGAAGTTCTTAACAACGTTAAACCCGTCTCGAATTATTCCGAATACTCCAAGTCCTAAACCTAACTTAGCTAATGCACCTCGTAAACCGTTTACGGCTTTAGCATAACGCCCAATTCCTAGACGTTGTTTCTTCATCTTATCCGCATTCTTTTCTATAATTCCGTTATTACGGTCTATAGTCTTATTGATTATGCGTAGCCTTGTGTTACCTTCCTTAGTTGCTAGGTTTAACTTCTCGCGCTCTCTACGTAGCTTTCTATTTTGTACTCGTGCTTTCTCTAGAGTACCAAGGTTCTTTTGTGCTAAGATAGCTTCGTCTTTAGCCTCTTTTTTAAGCTCTCTATTTGCGTTTAGTAGTCGTTCTTTCTCTATTAATAGTTTCTTATCAATAGACAACTTAGCTTGTGCTGTTGCGTTGGCTTTCTTAGTTAGTTCGTTAAAGTCGCGCATTTCTGCAACGTTCTTAGGTGCAGCAGCAGACAAACCACCTTTTATAGTTTTAGCCGTACTTTTAACCGCTTCTAATGATTTTTCTAGTAAATCAACCGTCTTTTTAGCATCTAATGCACCCTTTTCGATGTTACTAAATACGTCTTTACTCGCTATTTGATCCTTATCTATTCTCTTTTGCGCCATAATTAACTAGCTTTTTTACGTTCTGCTATCTCTTTTTGATACGTTCTTACCAACTTAAAGAACTTTTTAGTACTCATCGTGTCCTCGTCTACCTCTATTTTACGCCAAACTTCTATATAATGTATACATTCGTCGAAGTCTCCACCTACATTGCGCACCTGTAGTTCCTCTAATTCGCGTTTTAAGCGTTTTATACGGTTCTTTAAGAAGTTATCGTCTTCTATTACCATGTCACATTCTAAGAGGGCTATATCGGTTCTTATCTCTTGTATTCTTAAATACTCTTTAGTGAATCCAAATTCTTCTATATAACTATTCTGTATTAGTTCGTCGTGGGCTATGTCCTCTTTTACCGTTCCCTTAGAAATATCCTTACGAGTAAAGGTTAAATCGCCTTTCTCGGTTATCTTTCTCCAGTTCTTTAATGGTAAATCTTCTATGTTATCGTAATAACCCATGTAAAATGTATTCGAAATAGTTCTCTAAAATGTATTCTCTAATTAACTTATCTATATTCTCTTCAGTTAGTCCAAGTATATCTAAACCGTATCTTTGGGCTAAGTCTGTGTCTTCTTTTAATGTGTCTGCAACTATTACTATTTGGTCGTTGGTTACATATATTGTAAAGCTCTCGTAAAATTCCCCCGTATCATACAGTTGAATGTGTCCAGGTCTTTTGCCGTACTTTGTAACCGATGTTCTTGAATAGTTACCTAATGTTTTGTTGAGCGAATCAATCCCTTTGTCGCGTAGTTGATCCTCTGTATTTAATCTTATAATCTCCTGTTTTACCTCTTCATCAATGACAAATCGAAGTTCAAACCTTTCGTTTAAGGTTTTGGCATTTTCGAAAAGTCTATCTAGTACAGGAAACATAATTTCGTTTTAATAAAAAACCCCCTGCATTAATACAAGGGGTTTCCAATAAATAAGCGACTATTCCTAGTCTTGTGCTTCTTCTTTCTTCTTTGCGGTGCGTTTGCGCTTTGGTTTCGCTTCGTCCTCTGCTACTAAATAGTCTGGAACTGTTAAACCGTTGGCAATCTTCCACATCTTAATAATCGTGTTTACCTCGTATTGAGATCGTAAACTCTTTACGGCTTGTTTTTCGGTTACGCTTTTAAGCCAATCAGAGTTCCAACGAACATCATTATTTTCGAGAGTCTTACTCATTATACAGCTACAAATGTACCGTCAGCAATATCGTAACCCGCCTTAGTACAAGTAATTTTATAATTCTCTGCCGCTGTCATTGCTGACGTAGTGATAACATACGTGCCTTCTGGAGACTCAACTAATGAAATAGCAATGTCACCCGCTGGAGTGTCTGTGTTTTCTACTGTGAAGTCACCAATTACTAATCCTGTAACATCGTCTCTATCTCCTGCTGATCCGAAACCAGTGAAAACAACTGACTGACAAGTAGTATTAGTAACCGCCGTTGCTGTTTGATACCCTGAAATGTTTGGGCGTAAAGACGTTGCTTTATATCCTAACTCTTCAGAAGTAATTACGTATGCGTTTTCTACACATTCTGTCTGATCCAAGTTCCAAGAGAACATACCCTTTTGAACTGTTGTATCAGTTGCGAACTCAACGAAAGAATCAAAAGTAGCCGTATCCATTTCGTACCCTCTTAATATCGTATCGTTCAAATTGTCCTTGATACCCCAAAGATTACCAGAGACATCTACATAGTAGAAATCTAAGTCAGAACAACCTAACTTCAACGCTTCACGCATTACTGGAAACGCTGCATCTTTGCCCCAGAGTTTAAAATTAAGAGAGAACACCCCTCCTACTCCGTCAATTTTTTCACTTCTACCGCTTGGCGCTGTTTCTAGTACTGTATCAGAACGCTCCCACGTAGATTCTTCCACTCTCAAGAATGGGTAAAATCTATCATCAGCAGCAACTGAAGCCAGTAATCTTGCTTGAATATCCGCGCCCAGTGTTCCAGACGTTAAATCAATTGTGTTTCTCGTACCATCCGCCTTGAATCTTGGCACGATGATAGGGAAAGCCATAGTTTTTTGTGTAACCGCGCATTTATTAGTACCCATGTTTGCGTACTTTGGCGTGTTACAACTACATATAGTTACACTCATTTTATTTCTTTTTTAATTTTGTTTAACAATTACAAATACTTAAATCGTATAGCTCGATGGTCATATTTACTTCCACACCGCTTAGGTCTTCATTTATTATTTTGTTTTGACTTCCTTTGTTCGCTATCTCTACTCCGAATCTAGGTCTAACACGACTCCTGAAAGTGTCCATTCGCTTAAATGTATAGTCGTTGTCGATTACGTACTTAAACGCTTTAACTAGACTCTCCATTGGCTTAATGGCTCTCGTGTTGTGTTCGTCATTGATCCACTTCGGTTCGTTCGTTTCATCCATAAAGAATAAACGCGCATCATAGGCGGCTTCAATTGAACTCTCCAGTCCTTGGTCAGTATATTCGTACGACTCCAACAGCCAAATAAAGGGCGTTTTCTCTCGTGTTCGTTTACTGATTTGTAGATATTCACTATTAGTACTCGAAGGGCTACCATGTAAAAACGTAATACTAGGCGCTACAACTACAGATCCTCCGAAGATAGGCGCACCGTTTAAAGGTGTTACATCTATCCAGGTGTCTTGTAAAAAGTCCGTTACCTTGTATACATTTCCTAAACCGTCCTCAACTCGTTTGTCTGTACTGATCCACAAAGTAGAACAAACATTGATACGTACACCGTCTGTAGACTGCACCTCTATAGATGTGTCTATCTGGTTTATAATACCTTGTACTATGTCTACTAAATTTCCCATTAATACACGTGGTTAAATCGTTGGTTAACTCCTTCGAACTCTGGGTACGTGTCAGGATCTACACAAAACATATAGTTCTGTATAGTCTTGTACGTTTCAATTGACTCGTTGTACCTAGAGTTTAAGTCATGCCCTATACCAGTAACAGGTGTTGCGTTTTCACTAGAGGTATTCTGTATACCATCAGTAGTTACTACCGTTACTCTGTCTCTGATATAGAGATAATAAACTAACCCCTGTAACATTACCTTGATACCCTTTGACTGTGTTAAACAATCGTCGGTTTGGTCGTTAAAAGGGTCGAAAACTTTAACAAAGCGCGGGTCACTCGGTGTTTGAGGTGTTCCCACGCTTAAGTCTGCAATAAATAAGTCGTACAATTCCACGCCAAACAGCTTAGGCAAATACTCTGCCTCCACTCTATCAATATAATCCGTTAATGAATCCTCTTGAAAGGTGTTTGTAGGGAGTTCAAAACGCCCGTTTTCAAAATCTTGTTCTTGTAGAATTGCCATCTAACTATTTAATTTAAGTTATTGTTCTTTCTTTTTTACTGTTTTCTTTTTTGCTGCGGTTTTATACTTTGCAACCTTGTCTTTATGTACAAGGCGAGACGCTAACATACTATCACAAGTAAATTCGTCGTCCTTTTTACGATTAGCAAAGTCCTTTATAAAAATTACAGTCTTCATATTACGAAGCTAATGTAGTTAATGCAGCAGAAATAGAAGTAACTTTTCTAAATCCTGTTTGGTCTACGTTACGAACTAACAATAACATACGCTTACGAACTTTCAAAGTTTCAGTGTCTTCTACGAACTGAGCGTTAACAACACCTCTCGATAATTGTACTCCGTTCTTTTCGTATTTTCTACCAAATCTAGAATCTCCCATAATCATTGTATTAGCAGCTACTTTGTTATCTACAACAATAGTAATACCATCTACAACGTTTCCTGAACGGTCAACGAATGGAGGCATGATATAGTTTTCGTTTGCATCCTTCTTTAACTTCATTAGGTTAACGTCTGCAATGTTCATTAGAGCAAAGTTAGCCATGTATTTCGCGTCCTGGTCTGTTTCAATGTCCTCTTTTACCTTTACGATTAAATCATAAATAGAAGCGTCAGAAATACCAGAAGCTACAGGAACATAACCAGGAGAAGAAGTTACTAAACCAGTAAGGTTATTACCTGTACCGTCTCCGTTAATTACTTGGTCGTTTGCTACTAAGTCAACATTCAAACGTAAGAACATTTCTAATTCTGCTGCGAACATTGCTTCGTCTTCAAAAAACTCTTCTGTAACTGGTAAAGAATCACCAATCTTTTTAAGATCAATTGAGAATTTTTCCCATTTTGCCTCTGATTCAGGGAATGTATCGCCCTCTGCAAGCATTGCTGCTGCACGAACCGTTGTTGCTTCATCCCAATCGTAGTAACGTACTGTACCGTTATCGTTATTACCCATTGTGATTGTAGGGAATAAGTCAATAGCTCTCATTCTACCTGTTGCAAGCTGTCCAATAGTCGTTAAGTCTTGTGCTTGTTCGTTGTTAGTGATGTTTGCACGAACCGTTGTTGCTTTAAGTTCTACTGTTCCGTTCTCTCCTTTAGCAATCCCTTTAAGAGTTTCTTTGTTCTCTGCAATCTCTTTAGCTAAAGAACCTCCGTTAGAACCTCCGTTAGCTTCTGTGATTTGTTTTGCTAATGCAATACCCTGTTCTTTTTGAGTCTTAGAAATTTCTTTCATAGCTTCAAAAACCGTTTTAATCTCTTCAGCTTGAGTTTTAGCGTGGTCTTTTTGTGCTTGCTCTAGTGATTTTTTAGAAGTGTTTACATCATTTTGTAACGCTTCGAACGCTTTACTGTTAGACTCATTCAAATCGTTATAGATTTTCATTCTGTCCTCTGGAGACATTTCTTTGAATTGCTCCATTGTGTGTCCTAGTTCTTCTAGGTACTTTACAATTGTTTTCATTTTTAAATAAATTGTGTTAATAAATCATCGTTATTATTCTTCTTTTGAGTGTCGTTAGACGGCTCGTTATTATTCGCGTCCAATGACGACGAAATGTCTTTAGATAGTATCATTGGTGTAACATCGTTAGAACCTGCCAACACCATTGAACCCTCTTTAAATATCTTAGCTTCTGATACTGTCCAGTAATAACCTCTTTCAAAAGCTACACCTTTATTAGCTATAGAATCTATAGTAGAATCCCATTGAATTTTTTCCTGTGCTAAATCTTCACTATCAGAGTTTACAGCTAGTTTTATATCAACATATTGCATTCGAACACTATGTTGTATATCTATTCCTTTCTCTATTACTGTCTTTGCTGAATCTAGTTGTATGTCGTTTTTATCAACTTCAAATAATAAAGCCTGTGTTTTACCTTCGTAATCCGCTCCAAGGTCAGACCAATTAAACATCTTTAAAGATATTTCAACGTCACTAGGATAAGCTATTACACTCTTCATGCTTAAATCATGATCCGCTAAAAAGTATATTTTTCCTTTCTGCTCTGATACTGATTTATTCCAAATACCGTCTAAATGAACGTCATTGTGTGAGTCAACATATTTAGTAGTGTTTATAACGTGTAAAGATTTACCTTCAGCTACATCTATACCTTTTGTCTCTGAAACCTTAGACACTTGTATACTGTCTGACGGTCTTACCTGGGCTTTCTTAATACCAATAAGTCTATCCTTGTTCTCCTTGAGGTGTTTAAATAATTCCTCTTTAGTATTAAACTCTAAATCTGGAAACTCTATAGCTTTAATTACGCTCATTTTGTAATAGTTTTAGTCTTTTGTTTCGTTTCTATATCCTTTAATATCTTTGCCTTTACGCTCGATTCAGGCATCTTATTAATTTTCTCCTTAACCGTGTCTAGTTTCGTTTTCATCCTTCTACGTTTACTGTTGCTTCTGTTGCTGCTCGTCCTATTGGTGTGTCACCTTCTCCTAGCTCGTCCAATCCTACAACCGCTCTTAATTCGTCTTCTGTCATTGATTCAGTAATACGGTTTGCTAGTAATGGACTTAATGAATCTAAAGCCTGTGCAACCTCATTAGTAGTGGCTTTAATTACCTCAATAGATGTTAAATCAATGATAACCTTTTCTGTTACGTTTAATCTATCCTGTAAGAACTGGCTTAACTTATCGTCTATCTTGTTTCCTAGTGGTATAAATACGTTCGTATAACTTGCTTTCTCCGCTTCTGATACGTTGTTATAAGTTGAGTTAGCAGTATCGTTGAATAATACAGAACTAAGACCGTATACAGACGCTATAATACGCATACTAGATACAATCCCTTCGAGTAACTTTAAGTCTGTAGGACTCATACCCGTTTGTATGTACTGTAGATTACTTGTTGAAATCTTGATTTTGTTGTACTTGTCAGAACCTCCTACTTCAGAATCGAACTCTTCTTGTAGTCTTTCGCGTTCTTTAGGTAGCATTGGAGTATCTTTAGAGCTAGTCAATATACCGATAATACCACGGTTTTTAAATATACTCGCCTCTGCTCCGAACTTCTCCGTACTGGACTTAACAACTATCCATGCAGCTTGTAAACGACTAAGACCGTAGTAAGCGTCTGAACCGTCAGTATCTACCATGTTGTTAGTGTGGATATGTAATATCTCTTCTTTAGGTATTTTGAGCGTTGTTCCTCCAGGTGTACAGTAATCGTAACGAATTATTTCTGTATCGTTGTTGTTAGTTATGATTTCTACCTTATCACTTGGAAGTACCCTTAGTTCGTTTCCTGCTCCAATTCCTTGGATATGCCAAATGAAAGCGTTTCCTGTTGCTTCGTGATTTTCGTTGATTGCCTCGTAGAATTCAATACGGTTTTGTTCTGGGTTAGGATCATTAAGAAGGTCTAGTATTTGAGAATTTTCTATAGGCTCTCCAGACTCGTCAACCGCTATTCGTTTAATCGAAGCACTTGTAGTAGCAATTCTATTAACAACCATGAATACTAAAGGGTTACTTCCGTAAGCATCTAGATACTCTTTCATGTTGTGTTTGCCATTTCCGAACGAAAAGAACCCGTTAATTAACTGGAATGAGTTTGAAGAGGTTATAGAACGCATACCTATAGACGATTTATTAACCGCTGCGTTATACATTCTTTTGAAGATGTTATCCATTTACTTCTCTTTTGCTTTGCAAGTTACAAAAATAATTTGTAATGACTAGAATCTAATCAAAGTTGATTAAAAATTAATCAAAGCAGAGTGTAAAAAAACCGTCCTAAGATGTTCGAAGTCATGGACGGTCTTATTATGAACCTAAAAAGTTAAAGTTCTGCTAATATAGTTATTTGTTTTGATTATGCAAATGTAATTAGTGCAAGCCCTAAAGCTCCAAAGGCTGAGATAATAATACTCCAAGTAATAAAGGCTGTATTATTTGCTGTTCTTCTTGTGTTTCGTTCGATCTGTTTTAGTGTTTCTTCGTTCATGTTGTTTATTTTTGATTTATAAATATGTGTATACTACATAGCGTATTGCGTCCATTGCATCGTCCCATAACTTAACGGGTACATCTAAAATAGTATCTGTTCTTTGGTCTACCTTCCACTTATAACGGTTTAGTTCTGTCTGTATGTTCGTTGAGTCCTCATGTACAAATAGATTGTATTTAGCTACTTTTCGAATACCTGTTAATACTGATCCTGGAGGCTTCTTTACTCCAAACGCTGTTACGTTGTTTCGTATTAGGGTGTGTATACTCTTTTCCTCTGCACTATCACAGATAACGTATGTTTCGCCACTTGCTATTGGTGGCTCTTGCATTAGTATGGGTACTAATTGGGTTTCTATGTCTTTAATTCCTGATTTGTATACTATCTCTCTAACGTATAGATTGTTCCCGTTTTGTTTAACCTCGATACAAGCTAAAGGGTGGTTTATTCCCCAATCTAAACCGTAGAATATTTGGTCGTACTCTTCAATTACTCCGCTGTAGGTGTTCCAGTTAGGGTATATTATCTCTTTACCTTTGTATACTAATCCTTTACCGTATATGCTCCACTCTCTTTCGTCGGCTGTACCCTGCTCTATGTTCTCCGGTGTTGGTTCTTTGCACTCTATTTCGAATACTTGCGCCTCGTTTAGAAATGGGTTGTCTAGGTATGATGAACGGTAAAAGGCTACATCTTCGCGGCTCTCTAATTCGTAAACCCAGTGCATAGGCTCTGAAGGGTTACAGTCTAATATCCAACCTTCACTACAACGATAGTTTAACTGTGTGAACGTGGCTTTGTATGTTCCTATGGCTTCGTTAATATAGAATATATCTGATTTCAAACCGTGTACCCTCATAGGATCGTCAATAAGTCCGATAAACTCAAAAGTACTGTTTCCTACTGTTGCGATTAGTTCGGATTTGTTTAATACCATGTTGAGGTCGTGAGCTGCATAGTCTCCGTAACCATAACACAATGCAATAAAGTCTTTTAGTACTGTTCGTTTGAGATTCTTTAGCGTGTCACGAGCTACAACAATATGACTTCCGTGATTCTTTCGTGCGTATAGTATCAACCATTGTAGAATAGAAATAGTTTTAGTCGATCTTGTACCTCCAGGCAATACAAGCCCTCTATTACTTTCGAAATTATCATCTATAAACTCGTAGTTAACCGTTGCTTGTATCTCCATTATTGTAATCCTACCTATTTATGAGTATTGAATACCACGGGGTTTATACTCTCGAACCACCTGTAAAACCGTTTTTTAATCATTGTAATCCTATTTCTTTGGTTTCTTCTTGTTTCGAACTATGTTAACCGTCAATTCGTTTGGCTGTTCGTTCTCATGTCTTATCTCCTGTTTTGGTGCGCCATAACCCGAGTCCATAAGAGCTTTATATGCGGCAGTGTCGCCTTTACGCGCTTTCTTTATGAGTGCTAAGGTTATTATATCCTCCTGACTCATACTTTCCGTGTCTCCTGTAATGGGGTTTTTTGCTTGCTCGAAAGTCTCCAACCAACGTTTTACTATTGTTGATCTGTTAAGGCTTCCTTTTGGTCTCCCGTTTGGATTTCCACTCTGACCTTTCTTAAAGGGTTTTAAATTATCTTTTCCTGACATTATTTCTCTGTATTACCATTGTAAATGTTTCCGTTGATCTTAACCTCCAAGCTATCGTCTAATTGCATCATTCTATCAATTATTACTTGGCAGTATTTAGGGTCTAACTCCATACCGTAACACTTTCTTTTTAGTTGGTGTGATGCTACCATTGTTGAACCAGAACCGAGAAAGCAATCATAAATAATGTCTTCTACTTTAGAACTGTTGTTTATTGCCCTTTCTGGAAGTTCAACGGGTTTTTGTGTTGGGTGAAATTTATTTTTTTGATCATTCTTCAATTCCCATATTGTTTTCTCATCTGTCGGACCATACCACTTAATTGACTGACCTATCTTGTGAGCATAAATACAAGGTTCGTAATTCGGTATGTATTGAGCCATAAAAGCACCAAGTCCACTATTTACTTTATACCAACAAACGATTGCTCTAACTTCTAAAGGTGTGCATCCTAAACCTTCGAATGTTTCAACTGACTTTCCCGAAGCGTACCAAATATAAAAGGGTGCGTAATCTTGAGTAAAAATACAAGCCGTATTCAAACTGTCAGTGAACAAGTTTGATAAATCCTTATTTTGAAGTGTGTCGTTTTCTATTCCTTTTCTTTTCTTAGTGTTGTGTCCACCTTCATAAGAAACCCCATAAGGTGGGTCAGTGAAGACCATATCCGCTTTATTACCGTTCATTAACTTCGCTACTTGGTCTGAGTCTGTACTATCTCCACAAAGCAACCTGTGCCCTCCTATCTCTATTAAGTCACCTGGAACAACATCGACGTTCATTTGTTCGGGCATTTCGTAGTCATCCTCTTCTGCTTCTAGTTCTTCGGGTTCGTCAAACACCGGAACATCTAAACCCCATGCTTCAATCTCTTCCGTATCCCATTCATTGGCTATCATATCCCAATCCCATTCACCAAATCCTACATTATCTTTTATAATAAACTCTCTTTGTTGATCCGCTGTTAGTTGGTCTGCTTTAATTATATAAACCTCTTTTAGCCCAGCTTCTTTACAGGCTTTTAATCTCATGTTACCACCTAATACTATCATATCGTTATTCACAACGATTGGACGTATCTCTAACATTTGAGGGAATCCTTTAATAGAATTTACAAGCTTTTTGAACTTGTCGTCTTTTAACACCCTTGGATTATTGGGATTAGTCTTAACGTCTGATATATTAACTTTTATTGTATTCATAGTTTTTGTGGTGTTTCTATGTATTTGTTTTTACTCATTGTTATTTAGTTTAGTCTATAATGAGGCATTATCATTGTTCCTTGGTCGAGGTTGAACTCAACTGCTAGATCCTGTGCTTTCGTTCTACCTGACATTAATATAATGCAAAATTCTGATATATTTATAACGTTTGTTTTCAAAATATCCAGGTTATTAGTTTGTATAGTGCTATAGTTGTTATAGTAATTAGTACTCTTTTCGTGGCTTTGAAGATATATCCTTTTACAAATTCGTTTCGTGCTAACTTTCTCTCGTTGTCTAAGTCTTGTTTTAAGTCCTCTGGTGTTTCGTCGGTTGGTCTTGGTATACCTTTGTCGAAATGAATAGAAGGTAACTCTACTCCTACGAATGGACTCATAATAATACGGTCTAGAGTCATTACTATATAACCTACTATAGCTGTTAATATGTATAGGGTTGTTTTTAATGCTTTCATTTTGTTTTGTTTAGTCAAATATACGAATTATAAAAATAGGGGCTAAGAATGAACTTAAACCCCTTTTCGTTTTACTGTGGTACTCCGTAACTACTTAGCTCGTAAGTTATGTACGTAGTTGGTTGTGGGTTCGTCGAACTATCTAACGCGAAAGTCTTGTTTCTTACCTCAAATATTTCTCCGTTTACGTCTACTCTTGCTAAGTGTTTAAAAAGAGGATCATAGTTAAGGGTTAATGTACTGTCTGCGTTTTGTTCGCTTGTTAATTTCAATGTTGCTGAAATCATATCTTTTTGTTTTTATTGGTTACTAATTGATTTATGCTACTTTATAGCTTTGTTTTTAAATGCGCTCTATTCGTTAGGGTTTGCGCTTTCCCTTTGTTAGTTTAATAGTTCGGGGTTTTCGTGAATGTTTCCGATTACTTCGCCTCTATTTCTAATATCATTTATTCCACATGGTAAAAATTTAGGTGTCAATTGCTTTTCGGATATGAATTTTAAATCCCATCTCCCACTATAA
>Ga0208553_1000474_pt1 | contig 14574 bp, 24 predicted proteins | sample 6_EtaG_FD_184079 | JGI IMG/M metagenome (GOLD analysis project Ga0208553, IMG submission 184079) | Marine viral communities from the Subarctic Pacific Ocean - 6_ETSP_OMZ_AT15160 metaG (SPAdes) (version 2) | ecosystem: Environmental > Aquatic > Marine > Oceanic | place: Pacific Ocean | collected...
TGCAAGGTTGATGTAAACTGCGCTGGTTGCATGTGTGTTCTGTATAAAGAAAAATGCAACTGTGTCTGCAACATCAACTGTTTGTGGAGCCGTGCCGTCTGCAAGTGATGTGTAATTTGAATAATACCCCCCAATTAAATCGTTTGAGGAATTGGTTACACTCGTTAACTTGTAATACCACTTGTGGTTTGCATCGGCAGGAGTAACTACCATAGTTCCTGCGATTGTCTTTGCAATCTCATCTGGTAACATCGTTGCTGTGACTGAAATTGTAGCAGCATCTGCCATCTTGGTTTCTCCTGGATATTTGTGTGTGGATTGTTCCTGATCCTAATTCCCCCTTGTGGCAGGAACAGGAACAGAAGAGTCAAGGGATACCCCTTCTGGACGAGATACGCCTGCTCCTGCCGATTCTCCGTTTATTACCTTTGCTCTTCCCATGATCATGTCTGCAACATCATTCCCAAAACGCTCCCGCATCTCCTGCTCTATCTCCACAGGTGTTCTGCTGCGCCGCTCATCTATCTCTAACTTCGAAATCTCTGAAGCCTTGAATCCTGCACGATCTAACAAATCCTTTGTTGCAACAAATCTGACCTGCTCTGACTCTGAAGAAAATGCTAAACTCACCATGTTGTCCAAACTCCTCAAAGAAACTGTTCCCAACCTCGATCTCACCTCCTTCTCAATCTGCCTCGCCAAGGTCTTGCGCTTAACCCCTATGCTGCTCTGAGAGATGTCAAACTTCGATGCTAACTCCAACGAAGTCTTTCCCAATGCTGCGTCCCTGGAAAATTCCTCGTCCCTCTTCTTCTGCGCACGTCCACGATAAACCCTCCTCTTCTCTGGACTCTTCTTCTCCAATTTATCTCCCCGTGTTTGAGAACTGATAGACCTCAGATATCGGCAGGGCCGTTTTGTGACCCAGGGGGGCCTTGGGGCCGGAATAAATGATGAAACCTGCCTGAATCGGTCTAAATGCCTGATATCATTGGCATCGCAAGGCTTGCCGTCACTGTTAGTCTACCTGAGAATCGTAACGCTTGCGATATCAATCAGCCTCGAAGCCTTGCGGTTACTGTCAGGACATGGGATTGACGATCCCATGCCCTAGGCTAGCCAGTAGCTTGGCCTGGGGGCGTCAGGATTTTTTGGCAGATTGCTACAGACGAAAATCTGTGCTTTGGAGCCTGAGACAAGGAGACCTTGAAACCTGCTTCATTGAGACCTTCGAGACCTTCGAGACCTTCGAGACCTTCGAGACCTTGGACCTTGGACCTTGGACCTTGGACCTTGGACCATGTGACCTCTGACCATTCCGGGACATGCAGTGTATGCAATAGCATGGGCGTCCTGGGGCGCTGGGTCCGTCTCTTGAAGTTTGCCGGATACCGGATAGTATCGTTCTTCGATAGGGTATGGCAGCTTGCGCTTGGGTGCGGCTGTCGGTGTCGGCTGGCTAGGCGTAGATGGAGCGGCTCGGCTCGGTGCGGCAGGGGCTCGGCGCGGTCATGCAAGGTAGAAGGATGGGCGCGGCGAGGCGCGGCACTAGCGGACGCGGCCGCCATATCGGCGAGGCGGAGGGGCGGGGCTTCGGCGGCGAAGGCACGTCGGCATTGGCGGGGATGCGGTCGCACGGGCGCTGCACGGCCTGGGGCGGCGGACGGCGGGGCTCGCAAGCGCGGCGGCTGACGAGGGAGCTGGGCCGAGGGAGCGGGGCGGCGGCAGCGGCAAGGCGGCGGCGGAGAAGCGCTGCTAGGCTGCGGCCGGGCCGCGGGCGCTGTGGCAGCGCAGCGGCGGCGGCGGCGAGGCGGCCAGCGGCCGAGGCCGCGGCAGGCGCTTGGCGGCGCGGTGCCGGCGTGGGCGCGGTTTGTCGGGTGCGCTGCGGGGCATGGGTAGTCCGTTACAAAAAGAGACAAACTAATACATTTTAGAGACAAGATTGGGCTTGATATATTCTATTAGATAGCATAGACTGGATGCAGACTAGGGAAAAGCCCTGGTCTTGAGTTGCCGAAATTGTCGAAGATTTCAGTAACTTAGCTTTTGCAAACCATCTTTTAGGAGATGATTCATGCCTACAGTTGAACAATCCCAGGAACAGACCGAAGAGAAGAGTGCAGAGCGGGCATTCTTTTCAGACTATGAAGCACTCACGGGTGTTTCACCTCTTATATTCGAATCATTTGATGCGGCTTTGGAAGCCCTGGAAGGGCTGTCATGACAAAGAGAGAATACAACGGCTGGTTCAATTACGAGACCTGGCAGTTCGCATTGTGGTTCAATCCTGATGATTTCCGAGACGACATGTCGAACATTTCGGAGGGCTACGTCCGGAAGCCGGGCGCATTTCCCAGCATTTCCGATGACGACTACAAGTTGCAGCTTTTCGCAGACTGGTTGAAAGACTGGTTCGAAAACTATCTTGAGGAAACTTTGGTCCCGTTTGAGTGGTCTGGAATCGCTGGTGATCTTCTCAACGGATCAATTTCTGAGATCAATTTCAATGACATATCCAGCGCCTGGATGGGAACCTATCTTGAAACTTTAGCCACAGAAGAGGCATAAATGGAAGCACTTATCTATAAGGAACAGTACGCGAAAGCTTGGACGCTACCAAAGCCGTCCAAAGCAAATGCCATGAAGAGCTTGGAAGATCTTTGTCAATATCTTCCAGTAGAGGGCTATGCCGAAGCAAACTACCGTAGTTTGCTACGTTACTTCCAAGCAACTCCTAGCAAGAAGGCACCGAAGAGCCTGCCAGAGTGGGCTAGTCTGTTTCTTTCGAAAGATGATGCTAGGCGTGCGATCACAGAAATGCACATTTCTGACGGCAGGCTTGAATCCACAAATGGGCATGTGGCAATTCAAATTCCGGGATATGCAGACCATGATGATGGCTATTACTCGCATGAGATGCTGCCGATCTCCAAGTCTGAGAAGTATCCTCACTTTGACCCAATTCTTGACGGTGGCGAGCGGCATCCTGAGATCAGGTTCAATGGTCTTGAATCCTGCGAAGTCAAAACCTTGGAAGCTGGTCAATCAGGTCTGAAGAAGACTGGTCTGATTTTCAAGGTTGGAAATAAATGGCTTCAGAAGCAGTATCTGGATGCCGTGCTTGCGGGAAGCAAGCTAACCTGCTTGGAGTTTCGAGGGGATGCGGACCCAATGGGCGCGCTCTATTTCTTCGGATGCAGGGAAGTAGGCGGAACGATCAGAGGTGCTGCCATGCCGATCCTGCACGAATCCTAACCACAACCTGGGGCGGGAGACCGCCCTGCAACCAATGAGAGACAATGAAAAGCATCATCGAACATCTTTTCCTCTGCGTAGTGCCTGGGGTATTTCTCTACCTGGGATATTCACATGGTGATCCAGCGGCACTTGTCTTGGGATTCGTGACTGGATTTGCAGTTATTTTCAGTCTAATGATTGACCGAACAAGCAAGACAAGCAAGTAAGCTTCAGAAGCAATAGAATCGCCATAGAGCGCACTTTCCCTTGAATGGGCAGGTTGCGCCTACTGGTGAAGTAACGTTGCAGCATGTGGCTGTGGCGTAATGTCGAACCATATCGACAGGAGAGGATCATGAGACAGCAAAGGTTTTTCTCAAGTGAATCAGCGCATGGATCAGAAACGAGCCATGGATTTGCAAACGATACGATTGTTCTGGCTTTCGATTCCAAGCAAGCCAGGGACAAGTACGTTGAGCAAAGCAGGAACCTGAGTTGCCAAGCAATCCGGGTCAGCGAAGCGACAAGTGAAGCTGCAAATGAGAGCCTGACCAGCAATGATGATGGCAGGCCCAGGCCTCACAAGTCTGAGTGCTGGATCTTAAGGGAGCTAGACGATCCTGCGAGTGTTCCGGGATGCATTGGCAGCTTGGAAATCGGTTCAACCTGGGATGATAGTGCAACCAGGTTCTACCGTTAATCATGAGCCTGCCTTGGGGATTCCAGGGCAGGCTTTTTTTGTTCGAATTGGTGGAGAAATCCCATCAGGTAATGACCTGTGGGGGATTCTCTGCATTTGGTAATGACCTGTTCCGGACGGTAATGACCTTAACCTGAACTTAGGAGAGAGAGATGATACAGAGAAAGCTATGCCACGAATGCGGTGAAGATGTATTGAAGCAGAGTTTTTCGGAGTGGAACCCTGAATCCCAGAAGTGGGAGGGGAACGAAATGACCGGACCGGATGCAGGGTATTGGTGTCGGTCATGTGGTGATGTTGAGCGAGTTGATAATGACCTTAACCTAAACTAGGAGAGAGATGATAGAGAAGCTTGAGTTTGAGGGAGAAGTTATTGTAAGCGTTGGTCTTGACTGGGAAGCGAAGGCGAGACTTTTGGTAAAAATGCTTGTGAATCTTGTCGGCTCTGCACCTGACGATTTGAGCGAGAGTCAAGTAAAGGTGGAGAATGAGATTATCCGGATGGGCCGGATCATCGACTATTTGAAGCCTGCTTCTTCAGGGTCATAACAGGGATTTCAGCTAGGGCGCATCCAGGTGCGTCCAGAGGTGCAATCCTGCATCAATGGTAACAGGCAGGCATGAGGATGACTGCATTTTCTCCGGAGGAGAAGATGGCCGGGAAGACGAACCCTGCCTGTTTCCACATTTGGTAATGACCTTGAAAGGAGACAAGATGACATTTGCCGAGAAGCAAAAGAGGGAGTGGGAGTACTTTCCAAACGATCCACATGGACAATGGGCAGCAAAGGACTTTGGATACACTCCAAAAATGTTACATCGTCTAATTGCAGAATGCGAGGAAACAATCAAGAACCCCAAGCAAGAAAGGTGAAGATGAACAATCACAGAAAAGCAAAGCTGGAGAACGCCCTGGAAGAGAAGGGGATTTCTCTTGAGAAGTTCTGGGTAGGAGACACTCGAAGAGTTGGTGGAGATGGAACCATTTTCCGCTGGTACACGGCAAGTGAGGGGCGGCTCAAGTCCAAGTTCAGGACGCTTTCAGAGGTTGAGAATTGGACTGATGCTGTTTTAGTACCATTTGGTAATGACCTTAACTAGGAGAGACAATGAGAAAGTTCAGGACGTTGTACATGCCGAACACTGCCTTTGGCGGTGCGGTATACTCTGCAACCACGGACGGGAAGTCTGTGAGGTTGCGGGAGGATGGGAAGTGCAAGCTGGAGATGAGCTTGCAGGATTTCGAGAATCAGGTGCGAGAGATCGACTGGGATTTCTCCACAATTGCAGCATTGATTGCAGGAGATGGAGAGCTTCTGGGAGAAGGAGTTTTCCGGGACGACAATCGGTAATGACCTGAAAGTCTGATAAGGAGGGGAAATGCAGGCCAGCACCTTACTTTGTCGAAGAGGTGACTGGCCTGCTGCAAACCATCCACAGAGGATGATGAGGGCAGAATAGTATTTTTTTAATCAAGACGCAAGGTAGAAATGGCTAGTAATGACCTGAAGGTAGGGAGAGGTGCAGACGGTAAGGACTTGGACACAGACGGTAAGGACCAAGGCAAGGGAGGTACAGACGGTAATGACTTGGATGCAGGAAAGGGGACCAAGCGGCGTTACCGCAGGACGGTGAAGAGGCATCCTTATCATTATCTGGGAGTAAAGGAGTTGAAGAAGATTCGGAGTGAGTGGAGCATGTCTCAGAGAGAGTTGGGAGATTTGATTGGAATGAGGAGGATCACAGTGAGGTGTTGGGAGGAGGGCTACAACCCAATTCCAAGCTCAGTTGCAATGCTGCTACAGATCTTGGTTGATATCTCAGGCAGCAGATATGGAGAGGAGAAGTTTGGATTGGACGAGGAGATTTCCATTTTGGAGGACGAGTGAGAAAATCCAACTTCATTACTTCAAGAGGTTTTACATATAGGGGGAGAGAGAGAGAGAGATCTATCTTTAGATATATATAGATAGATATTGAAGTGTTGAAGTTGTTCTCTCCTCCTCTCTCTCCCAACGCCTCCCGGCAAATTCCAACTTCAAGATCCCACGCATGACTTCACTTGAAGTTGGATTGGAATCAGACTGCAAAGTAGGTATTTTTAATTTTTCCATTGGCACTTTTGACAGGATTCACCGAAATCTGTCCTGTTTCAACCATTACTTCAACAACTTCAATTCTCTGTTTTGAAGTTAGATACTGGGTTTTCCTGGTCAGCGAGGTGCCATCAATCCCCTGCCGTCCAGACTTCCTGACAATCCTCAAAACCTTCTTGAGGTTTGCTTCATGCTGGTTTTCTGCAAGGTGATCAGAGATCTGTGTGAGCATGTTCTCAATACAGAATTTTGCGACCTTGCATCCTGTTTCTGCCTGTTCTCCTGAGATCGAATCCTGCCTCTCAGACCCTGCCAGGATGAGAGAAATCTTGATTGCCTGTTCCTCTGCACGTTTCCAGAGGGATGCCATGACGGCATCCTCCTTGGCATGTTTGAGGTAGAGATCTCGATAGGACAGGAAGCACTCCTTTGCAGACGGAGAATCGGTAATGACCTTGGGATTCGGCACAGGATTCATGGCATACCCCTCGATCATCCTGTTGATCATTGGTTCCGGAATCCGTGCCAGCGTCCGGACAGGTTCAACCATGAACTCCGGAACTGCAATATCCTCACGTTCTACAAATGGAGGAAAGGGATCAGGAGAGTTGAAGACAAGAAATCGGTTGAGGAACCCGTCATGAACACTGTTCTGACGGATGGCAGGCCAGAATGATTCAGGCGTGGAGGTACAGTAAAGACACAAGGAGGGTTGTTCGATCCTAACCTGGGGACGCTCCTTTCGGTTGGCATACATTTTCCCATGATATGCAGTGGATGATTTTCCATAGATTGAGAGCAGGACTTCGACAATGGATGCCTTGAACCCTGCAGCACGGGGGTTGAGGAACTGTTGTGCCATGTATCCAAACTCATCCAGCATGAGCAGAAGGGAGGGTTGTTCTGCAAGTGCCGCAAGGAGTCCTGTATCAGACGCAATGTCATCTCCTCCCAGGTAGTGGACTGCACCAGAGTTGGTAAGGACACGGTCAATCACGGAACGTGCATGTTCCTTTCCTGCCCCAGTGGGTGCCAGCGAGAGGACATAGATATTAGTCCTGAGTCCAGAGGCACTTTTGATTTTTCGGCCCAAGAGGGTTCCCAGCATCGCAAGTGCAGCACCAACATGGAGGATGGGTTGTGGATGGATTGCACTCAGATCCATAAACTGCGATAGTTTTCCCGCAAGCCCCTTGATCTCCACAGGAAGAACCGGATATTCTTCAGGAAGTTTCTCCTCCAGATCCTCTTTCTTAATCACACGGGGGATGGCATCTGTGTAGACCCAATTACACTTCAAGATTGCACTGTCAATGGTCATCTGTCCATACGTTCTTCCATCCTTTGAGTGTTTCTGATCCCACTTATCCCTCATAAGTTGAGAAGTCCTGAAAATCTCATCAATCTTCCGTGCATCCTTATTTGTCCAAGACGCAAGGATCATACAGAGTGCAGCATCTGCTTCAGACTGAGAGGCATAGGCACCAAAGTCTCCACTCATGAGTCGCTGAAACGAATCTCCAGACGATGATTCTGAGATGTGGTAAATCAGATCCTCCTTTTTGAGAGGTTTTCCTTGGTGTGTCTCCTTTCTAGGTTTCTTGGGTTTCTCACTCTGCATGTATTTTTTGTACATCCTCTTGAGTGCATCAGGTTCCAAGAGCATCTTTGCTCCATTGATCCTGTCTCCTGTGACCGTGAAGAACCGTCCACTATCATAGAACTCGATATTCTCTTTCCTTCTGGGACCATCCGGGAGGTATCCAAACCCATAGATATGGAGTCCTGTCTTGGACGGAGAGTATTCAGAGTAGGTGGAGAAGTTTCTCAGAAAATCCTCTGCAATCTCCTTGTTGCCTCCCTCCTCATAGACATGATCAAGGTCAATTCCATAGTATCCCTCTCCTGTGAAGACCACTCCAATCCCAGAGCTTTTGTACTTCCCCTGAGTGTGGATATACTCACACTCCTTGAGGGTTTTGTGATGTGCTTCATCTGTAACATCACAATACTGTCCTGTTTTTGGAGAGATTGGCTTCTTCTCAATCCTCCCGTCCTCTCCTTCTTCTGCTCTCCACAGGATGAAGGGAAGGTATTCAAACTCTGGAGGGAGGTTCTTTGTGTTTATTTTCATTCAATCCCTTGGGGTTCAATCCGTGCAGAAGCAGTCAATGGTATCTCCAAAGTCAAATGCCATCTGCTTGTGTGCATTGGCCTTGATGGTTTCATAATCAGGACGGTCATTCCTGAACCGATTACCTGTGTGTTTTTCTGTCTCAATCCACCATGTGAAATGGGAAGGGTCATACCTCGATATTTCTTCAAGGGACTGATAACTCTTCAAGTAACAACCCACGCAATTGCTTAGTATGTTACCTCTCAAGGGAAGGCGCAGATCAAGTCCATGCCCGTCCCAGAATTTAATGACATCCTCTTTGGTGTCTCCTGCATCTGCCATAGGCATTGATACGTCTTCCATCAATCTCATCCTGCTGACCCGTTTTGTTTCCTCAGAACGTAGTCCCAAGACACGGTTCCATTCAGTCATGCCATACACATGGCGCATGTACTTCTGAACAGTAGTGATTTTCATATTCACAGTGCAGATCCTTGCAACAGGATTTGGAAGGTACTTCTTCTTGGCAATCAGTTTCGTAAAGGGTTCTCCCTCTCTGCTGGCAGTCTCATAGGACACTTTCGTATAGAACGGTTTCCCTTCCGGAGTCAGGGTATATTCCAACCACACAACAGGGCACCACTCCTGTCCAATCCTGTGGATGAACTCGTAGGTTTCATGATGTTCCAACCCTGTGTTACAGAAGATAACCTTGATGTCCTCTGGGAGATTTCCACCATAGGATTCAAGAATTTTGTGGAGCATGAACCCAGAGGACCGTCCTCCTGAGAAGTTGATGACTGCTGGTCTTTCAATCAGGTAGGGGTTCACGCCAGTTCCTTTCAATCTCTTTCCCTTATTCTGAAACGGTACTTATCCCAAGTACATGATTTGAAAACCTGCCTACGGTTCACCCAACGTGCAAAGTGTCGTTGATACGGGACAGTTTTATCATAAGGCATGACAAATGGATCACATCCCAAGTCACTGAGCATCATGACACGGTGCAAGTCCTCCTCTTCTGTGGTGTCGTATCCTATCAGGACAAAGAACTGCATCTGCCAGGCTTTGACCCCGGCATCCATCACACGTTTGATCCCCCGGAGGATAACTTTTTCATCATCAATCTGATCCCATGCAAATGTCACTTGTGAGTATGTGTTCCTCAGATTCCTGAACCTGACAGAGGCAAGTGCCTCAGCCTGCTTTCGTGAGATGATTCGGATGTTGAGTCCTTGGGAGAAACAAACCTTGAGCTTGTGACGGTTGATGTCATGGATGCATTGTTCCCATTGAGGATTCCCGAAGAAGTCATTATCAAGCAGAACAATGAATCTGGAATCACGCTGGGTCCAGATATCGTCAATGGTTGAGTTGAAGTAGGGCGACCCCTCCTTTTTTGGAACAACACAGAATCCGCATTTGAACCTGCATCCTCTCTGTGAGAACCCAATTGAGTGTGGATATCCATAGATGGAATAGTCTGGATTCTCATTCTTGATCTCAGGAGGAAGGGAGATTGACATGTCAACCCCTGTGCCTCCAATGATCATGTCATCCCGGAGGTCAGAACCATCGGAGAACTTGAATATCTTGGACGCATAGACCTTGTCATAGGTGTCATGCAGCAGTGGCATATACATATCAACATGATCCCCCTGTTTCTTGTGACACTGTGAAATCTTCATCAGTGCAAGATTTGGAATGGTGGAATCCACATCAAAGATGCCAATGTTCACGCCAGTTCCTTCATTAGTTCTTCGTGAAACTCGTTGATTGCTTGCATGGCATCAGTAGACCCTCCTTTATCAGGATGCCACTTTTTGGAACACTCCAGATAGACCTTCCGAATCCTCTGGACACTGTTGTTCCCATGAAGCCCGGACCATCTCAGGTTGAGTTGCAGATCACGGGATTCCTCCAGTTCTCTGAGAAGCCAACCGTCCACATTATCCTTGGTCAGCAACCACTCGATGTACTGGAGGGGCATCTCATCAATGGGAGTGCCCTTGTGCTTTCCAAAGGGCATTGGGCTGAAGGCGACTCTACCGGGCATTGCCCTCTCCTGTCAGAATCCACTCCGCACGGATTCCATACACGGTCTCGATCTTTTTTGCTAAGACCTCAAGACCAGCGGCTGACATCAACCCTGATGTGCGTGACTTCAATGCCACGTTTCGATAATCCCTTGAGTCTGGCGGGAGAGAGGCGACAAAATCTGTTGTACTCAACCCAACTTTACGCTGCACCCATGCCAATCTTGCCAGCACTTGATCAGATGGCATGTATGCCCCTTCGTGATCACTCACTTCAAAACTCCTTGGCTAGAGACCCTGCCGAACACCGTGGGGTTTGCTTAGGAACCCGTATTGGTTTTCGCCACCCCGAAAAAGAGGCTAGCTTCACCTCCCTGAAGGAGGGGTGTCGTTTTCATCCGGCAGAGTCTGGTTTTTCTCCATAGAGTGCCATCAGGACTGCATCTGCACGTCCATGATCCTTCTTTCGTGAGAACCTGGATGCAAGGTCAGGTCTGAGTTCAAGAACTCTCTGTCGAGATCCATCCTTCCCCTTTGGAACTCCCATCTGCTTTCGCCACTCTTGTGGAGAGACCAGAGTCAATGGGAGATGGAGTGCAGCAATAATCCCTTGGATAATCCCACAGGAGGTGCCAAAGCTGAACATGGAGGTGACTCCCTGTCCGGGCCTCGCAGACACTCTTTCCAAAATGACTGCACACTCTGGAGTTCTGATGGAGGAGATTAGGTCTGCCAACATGGGTGCATTGACAAACCGCTTCGATCTGAGTTCCAACGTGGGCATATCCCACACCTCTATGTTGCCCCCCTGAACCTTTGCAATGGCTCCAGTGAGTCCAGGGTCGATTCCTATATGCATGTTGTCCCTTTCAGTGGAGGGACAGACTGTCCGAGGTTTCAAACCTCACAGGACCAGCAACTCCATGTCGCAACTTGTCTGTCCCAATTCATTTAGAATGGAATATCATCCTTCTTTTCAAGATCTGCGAGGGTTTCCTTCTTCTGCTCCGCCACACTTGGATTTCCCCCTTGCTCCAGCTTCAGATATTTGACAATCCGGGCTTGAGTTCCATAGTTATCATTCTCTTCATGAGCCACGGCAATGATGAGTTTCCGATTGAGGAGTTGCTCTGTATCCTCAATTGGATCTGCCCATCCCTGTGCAGATGCCATCCGTGCAATCTTTGACATTGCAATCTCCCGTGTGGTTTCGTTGGGATGCCAGAGGGAGAGCCTGTCCACAATCTTCCACCCATGATGCTGGGTGCCTGCTGCTTCAATCTCGAATTTGCACTCCAGATACCCTTTCTTCACCATCTGTCCGGAGACATCCTGGTAAGTTCCTCCGTCTTTGGTGTCCTTCTTCTCGCAGTCGAACATGACTGCTGCGTACTGCCCTGCAGGCAGAATATCTGCTCCTGATTTTGGAGCAATGGATTGTCCTAGTTTCATGTCATCTCATTGGTTAGAGTTCTCTTAGAAAATCGGAGATCCTGACAAAGGTCTTGTTGATCTCCACAATGTTTGGAGTGGTCAATTCGTTTGACCACTCTCTGTCAATAGGCGAATCAAAATCCAGCATCTGATCAAGATGCTGTAGCATTTCGATTGCAGTCTCTCCCTCGCCTCCAGATTCTTTGGGCCAGTAGAGGTTATCAAGGTAAGCGTCAATGTTTCCCATCAATGGCATCCTTGAGATGCGAATACCCCATCTCCAACTCCTCTGGAATATCGAATCGGCACTTTGCAACAAAGGCAGGTTTCCCCTGTGTGTGGACAATCCTCTGTCCTCCATGTGCCACAGTGGTTTTGGAGAATCCAGACTTCTTCTCATCCAGATACACTTTCATTTCTGCAAACAACACGATGTCTGACCACTCCACAATGATCTCTGAGACCTTATCCCTGCACTTGAGGGTGTGTCGGTTATAGGTTCCATACATGGGATCTTGCACCTGACCCTGTTTGGAGTGTGCCAAGAAGACAATGTTCATCCCCTTCCTCTCCTTGATGATCTCACAGGCATCCAGCCACTCTTTCCACATCGTGAGGGCATGTGCATAGCCACGTCCGTATTCCGGATCACTGATGTTAGAGACTCCCATCTTCTGGCAGACCTGTTCATGGACCTTGGTCTCCATCCAATCGACAGTGTCCAGCACCAGCGTCTTGTAGGCATGCTCCTTGAGCAGAAGCCGAAGTGCATCCATGCACTCATCAAAGGTCTTCCCCCGGAGGTCAAAATGTGGAACATCAATGTTGGTGAGTGACCCTTCCAGATCAAAGAAGATGGGATCAGGAAACTGACTCCCATATGTGGATTTTCCAATTCCTGCAGAACCATGCAGCACAACCTTCAGCCCTTGGTCTTGGTTGATCCCTGTCTGGATATCATCCAGTGTGATTACTGCCATGTCGCATCTCGTCTAAGAATTTCCTGATTCGCTGGACAAAATTATCCAGCATCCGTTTCCGGGCCGCCTTTCGGTTGCGCCGATCCCTTGATTCACGCAGGATGTGTATCACATCACTACTTGTCAGTGTGGTCATCCTCCTCCTTCTGGTTGTAGCGTGATGCTGCCGCCAGTCTCTGCTCACGCTGGTTTTTAATCGACTGGATCAATTCGTGTTTCTCAAACCCTGGACCCACCATCTGGAAGAACTTCTCCAAGTTCTTGTTTACTCTCTTGATCTCCCAGAGGAGTTCCATTTGCGTCAGTTGGTCCATCAAATTCCCTCAACTCTGATCTCCGTAAGTTCTCCTAGCTTTGACTCCAACTCCTCGTATGGAATCGTGATCTGATGCTCAACAAAGCCTGTCTTCAGGTTCTTCACCGTGCCTCCTTTTTTCAGGAACTCATCAATCTCACTCTGGAAATCCCTGCTGGCACACTCTCCCGTCTCCGTGTACTTCACAGGTGCGGTCTTCCTCTTACGATCTTTATAGGAGGTACTGAAGGCACTGGAGTGGGCACCAGTCTCCCGGTACTTCTTTGGAGTCTCATGTCGCCACTTCTTCCTGCATGTCTCACTGCAGAACCGTTGGTGATTCTGCATCCTGAAGATCTCCTGCTTGCAGTAGTCACAGGGGAAATACCTGTCTGCAAAGAGTTTCTTCATCTCCTCATGCACCACTTCCTGGTCCACACCCAGTGCCCGTGCCCATGCTGCTTCCCAGATGGGACGGTTCCCCGTTGTCATGTAGGGACGATTCAGAAAATAGAGGATGGTTTTCTTGGTGAGATGCGACTTTGCCGACATCTCAGGGACGGTCAGTCCCTTCTCCTCCATGATCCGTTTTACGAAGCTGTCGGGCTGGTAAGTGCTTCGTGTGCCGTCAAGAGTGCTTGCCTGTCCCATAGGAAGGTGTTCCTGCTGCGAAAGGTTGGAGAGAGGAGTCCTGCACGGACTCTCCTACGGAGTTGGTCCACAGACAACCCAAGGAAGTCTGCTGCAGATTTGGTGTTGTATAGATCAGTGGTGGTGATTTCCATATTGTCTTGCGTTTGGTTTCATACTGTATTACAGTTTGAGTCCTATTGGCCCAAGTCCAATTCGTCTGTGCCCCAAGATGAGTCAGGAGGCTTGTGTGATTTCAGATAATCTGTAATAAGGCTGAGACTATCTGCAGGAAAAGAAACAAGACCTACACTATCTTACAGTCATACAACAGTCAAGCCTATTTATTTCACAGTCCAACAAGGGGAACATGGACTTCAAGGAAATCATGGAACGCATCGCACACATGGAGGGAGTGCATGAGGATCAGGAGATTGCTGCCTGTCTGGAGATGACGAAGCAGTCCTATGCAGGCTACAAGAGGAGAGGAACCCTTCCTCTGGAGGAGATTGTCAGTTACTGCATCAAGAAAGGAAGGAGTGTGGATCAGGTGCTGTTTGGGACTGATCCTCCCTATGTGAACAGGGATCTCCTGAAGGAGAACGAGATTCTCACAGAGAAATTCAAGACGCTTGAGAACCTTTTAATCACATCAATGAAAGGGGGGAGAGAAGCCGCATGAGACAGGATGCACTGTTTTTCACACGGGGAGAGAAGGTCTACGGGAGGTTCTATGATCTGATCCTCCCCTCCGGACAGTACAAGAAGCTCAGTCTCTGCTCTGTGAGGGAGCGGGACAAGTATTCCACGAAGGGAGACCCCTCACAGAGGACTCGATTCCTGACGAGACTCTATGAGGAAACCCTGGAGAGGGAGATTCAGAAGAAACCCTCTGGTGCAGGAGCAGACTCTGTTCAGAAGATCATTCAGGATTTCATTGAGCGCAAGAACCCTGTGGACAAGGTCAGACGGCAACTGGAGTTCTGGGGCAAGGAACTCCCAAGGGTGAAGGCGCAGGATCTCAAACCCTATGATATTGTCCAGGCAAAG
>Ga0208553_1000485_pt1 | contig 14385 bp, 15 predicted proteins | sample 6_EtaG_FD_184079 | JGI IMG/M metagenome (GOLD analysis project Ga0208553, IMG submission 184079) | Marine viral communities from the Subarctic Pacific Ocean - 6_ETSP_OMZ_AT15160 metaG (SPAdes) (version 2) | ecosystem: Environmental > Aquatic > Marine > Oceanic | place: Pacific Ocean | collected...
CTTATTAATACTAGCCATATGTTATCTCCTTATTAGTATGTTCCGCCGTCTATGTCAAAACCGCTCAGAGTACCATTTCCACTAATTGCGCCACTTCCAGTAATATCTGCACATCTAATAGGTGCATACTCGAAGTTGTTTGCCCCAACTGTCACGTCACCAGCCGCTGCGGGTTCAGTAGACAATGTATCAAAAAATGTCCATGGGTCACCTGCTACTGACCTATCTCTGAACACACCAGCGTATTTCGTACCAGTAGCCACATACTTACCATACATTCCCATATCATAAGTATCGGCTGCGTTGCTAGTAGCAAGTCTAACCATTGGGTCTTCAATCTCAACAGTCGCTACGTTAGTAGTAACTGTATCACCGCTTACAACCAAATCACCAGTAACTGTAAAGTCACCAGTAACGGAAGTAATTGCCTGAGCTGCGTCTATTGAAAGAACGCCACTTGTAGCTGTTATACCTGTACCTGCTAATCCTGTGGCTACACCATCGGAAAGGTGACCATCGTCAACTGAACCAGCAGCTAATTCTTCACTGTCTACACAACTGTCAGCTAAATGTTCATTATCAATAGAACCATCTGCATAATGTTCTGAATCTATTGCACCATCTGCTATGTGTTCATTGTCTATGCTACCATCTACATATTGGTCACTATCAACAGAGTCGGCAGACATATGAATTAAATCAATAGAACCATCTACATATTGGGCAGAGTCAATGGAATTGGCAGACATATGTGCATTGTCTACTGAACCAGCAGCTAATTCGTCACTATCTACTGCATCATCAGCTAAATGCTCATTATCAATACTAGCTGCTGCATAATGCTGACTATCGATTTTATCGTTACCGATTGTTATAGCACCATCTGATGCTAATGTAACATCACCACTAACTGCGACTGAAGCAATATCAGTACCATCACCTACAAGAATCTGTCCACTAGTTTTAGCGTCTAAGTCAGTAGGAGCATTTGAACCACCACCAACTTTTACACTTCCTTGAGCGATATTTGCAAGTTTAGTATTTGATACAGCATCATCAGCAATCGTGAAAGCACCTACATCATCTATAGTCGCATCACCTGACATCACTCCATCACGCCACGTAGATGTACCAGTGTCGTATAAAAGTAATGAAGCATCAGCTGGTGTTGATATATCAGTGTCCGCTAACTCGGAAAGAGCATCTGCAGTATCTACTTGGTCATCTACATATGTTTTTATAGCATATTGAGTCGCAAGTTTTGTTTGAGAAGTTCCAAGCGTAGTCCCGTTGTCAATTTCTGCCCCTACCCATTTTGAAGAAGAACTATTTACACCTACGTATAATTTACCTAGGTCTTCACTCCATAGGGGTTCTCCCGAACCTACCGGATTTGGGAGACTATTGTCGTCACCACGTTTGAACTTAATTACGTTAGCCATATCTAACTCCTTATTTTATTATTTACCATGACCCACCATCGATATTCCCTGAGAGTTCTTCTTGAACCATCTCAATCCAAGAAGTATCTCTTCTTACAAAGAGAATATCATCATCTGTGTCATACCACAAATCACCTTCGGTAACATCCGCCCCAGTTGGGGCTGTGGTCTGGACTGCTACCTGTGTTGAAATTTCTTCAAGAGCGGCTTGTACATTCTTAGAAGAAGGCAAAGAAGCAAGAGTAACTGGTATTGCACTCGCTTTTATACTAAAACTATCAGTCGACTTAGACGCATTTTGAGTCCCAAAACTTTTTGTTGAGCTTTTGTCAGCTACATTTCCACCGGGCATAATTAAAATTTAGGTGTCACGCTAGGCGATACCACCACATCTCCTGCTATTTCTCTTGTGAATGTTGAATTACTTGTTCTCTTTGAAAGTAAATCCCATACTCCTTCAAAGTCATCCTCAAATTTAGAAGTTTGATTTGCATTTAAAGATAGAGTCAATACAGTCTCACTAGTTTTTGCAATAGTAAAAGAAATATCATTAACTGCATCCACTACACCATCATATGTAAAAGGAGTATTTTTACTATCCGCAGCTATTTTAGCTTGATAGCTATAATCACCTGTGTCATATTCAGAATCAAACGTAATACTATTACTAAATTCAGCATCCTGTAAAACTTGGATGTCTTGATATGAATTTGCTTGAATCATTTAGTATAACAATACTACGTCAGTTGAACTGGACTTTGTTGCACATATAGGATACGTATGCCCTCGTAACAGATAGAAAGCAACCTCAACATCATGTACGGTCAATGTCACGCTTGCGTCAACTGCTGTCATATGAACCGCTCTACACGGGTCTTGGGCATTTCCTGTTGCTACGACTGCTTTGATATATGGGGAAACACTCTCCTGAGGGGTGTAATCCTGTATTCCTTTAGCCATGTTTTACTCCTTATTATTCTTCGTTATTGATAAAACAATACTCAAGATAAACCGGTTTAGATACAATCGTGGATTCATTAGTTGCATAAAATCCACTACACGCTTGTCCTGTGTAAGGGATTACAAATACATCTTTATTAGCCACTCCTAATTCGCATATCGCCGATGCTGTATTGCTATTAGCTGAACGAATCATTATACTCGCAGCAGCATTCGCTGCGGTTGTTTTAGCGGCTTCTTCAAATCCAGAATTTCTCAATATCAATACTCCAGTCGCTGCATCTGCTAGTATAGCGGTTGCTGCTCCAACTGCACCATCTGCGCTTGGTATTACAACTCCTCCGACAATAACTTCAACATTATTATCATTATCAATAGTAGCTAAAAAACTGCCACCACCGAAATACCCAGTAGGGAATGTTGCCGAAGTTAAACCTGTAGTAATATCAGGTTGATTATTTTCTGTACCTATTGAGATATATGGACTCACGCTCACATCTACTCTAGCTTTTACGCTTGTTGCCATTGCTTACTCCTATCTTACTGCATAAGGCTGAGCTGGTATAGTAACAAAAACATCATTTTTGTTACTTTCATTGTCAGCCAATTTATTATAAAATTGATTCATAAAGTACTCTTTTGCCTTTATATCTCCCTGTCTTTCTGCCATTTGGGCTTTTAGATATTCCACTACAGCTAAAGACAAAACTCTATTCAAATTAACATGAGCACTTTCTTTGGGAGTGGTACTCTCAGTTAAGCTTGAATCAGCTGTAGTCTCAGGGTCTTCATCTACAAAAGGTTTAGTTAGAGCTGTGTACTCAACTCTTAATCCTAATGTAATTGCTTCATCTGGATAAGTGAATTCAGAAATAGAACTATTTACTCTACCCTCTGTATCAACTGGACCTAGTGTATTTTTTCTAAATTTATAAAGACGAAGAATCTTTCCATGTCTTTTATAATAGTAATTTTTATTAGTGTCGTAACTCATTATCCTAAATCTTTATCTTCTGAGACTAACGGGTCATCCATTAATCTTCTAATTCTTTTGTATTTATTGCCATCTTCAGTATCTAACACAGATATACTATCTAAAGATATAACATCAGTAGGAAGATTGTAGTCTCTTTGGTCTTTAACAATATTTTGTTTATTATTCTTTAGAACAATCTCGTGAGTACTCTGTATTTGAGTAATAGCATCCTTAATAAAAGCAGTTGCTAACTTAGTCTCTCTAGTGTTTGCTCTTTCCATCATTTCTAATATTGTCACGATGTAGCCCCCTGCTCTTGTCTCTGAGTTTGCTGTTGCTGAGGAGGAGCGGTAACAGCTCCACTAATAGCAGATAATTCTTGTATTGCTCTTTGATAATAATCCCTAGAGCTTCCAAAAATAGCTTGGCTCTTATTCATGTAAGTAGCACCAGTTTGCAATCTTAAACTAGCTTCATCTAAATAAGATTTAGCTTTTCCAAACTCGTTGTTAATGACAGTAGCCTTAGCTTGTATAACACCAGCGTACTTACTCATATCATTTGTAAATTGAGCAACATCCTTACCCATGACCTGAACTGCTTTACCTAAAGATGCATTGTATTTAGCAATTTGACCATTAAATCTTTGAAGCTCCCTACCTGCTTCGGCTTGAAACACCCCTAACTCAGAATTTACTCTTTGCACTTCCTTACCTAAACTTGCATTAAACTTCGCAACCTCCGAACTAAGTCTTTGCGTTTCCTTCCCCAACTCAACTTGATATTTTGATATGTCTGATTGAAATTTCGAGCTAAGCTTACCAAGTTCTGCATTATATATTCCTATGTCGTTTTGCACTCTCTGAGATTCTTTTCCTAATTCAGCATTATATTTACCAGCTTCACTTTGAAATCTTTGTCCTTCTTTTTGAGTCTCTGAGCCGTACTTATTAATTTTTGAACCAAACACCTGAAGTTCCTCATTTAAATTAGCTTGGTATCTAGCCAAATCTGTCTGAACTCTAGCATTCTCCTTCTGAACCTCAGTAGTGAATGATGTTATCTTAGATTGGAAATCTTGAACTGCTCTTTGAAAATCACTAGTCCAATTTTTCATTTCCATATCAAATCTACCCATCTCCTTATCTAAATCAGCTTTAAAATTAGTTATATCAACATTGGCGACCGCAGATTCTTTCTCAATTTCTGCTCTATATGCCCCAACCTCTTCTCTATATCTAGATACTTCCTTTTCTAACTCAGATTGATATTTCTTTAATTGGCTTTCCATTCTAGCAGATTCTTTCTGCATTTCTATGACATAATTTTCACCAGTTGATTTATTTCTATTGACAGATGCATCTAATTCTTTAGAAAACTTACTAGTTTCTACTTCTACTCTAGTCTTCTCAGACTCAACTTCTGCTAAATAGACTTTAACATCTTCTGTACTCTTAGCTGTCAAATATTGCACTTCAGTAGCATACTTAGTAATCTCATTTTGTACTCTAGTTGATTCACTCTCTACTTCTGTCTTCAACTTCGCCAACTCAGTTTGGACTCTAGCTTGTTCTGAGGTTACCTCAAGTTTGTACTTTTCAGACTCAGCAGATATTCTAACTTGCTCCTTTTGAACGTCAGATGCATACCTTTGAAGACCAGTATCTATTCTTTTAGCCTCTTTAGAAAAATCAGCTTGAAACTTCTCAACCTCAGCATTTATTCTAGTTCTTTCAGTATCTACCTTAGTTTTATATAGGTCTGCATCAGTTTTTACTCTTACTTGTTCATTTTGAGCATCAGTTTGATACAACTGAACCATATTTTGAAATCTAGATACTTCAGTATTAACATCTCTTTGAAATTTCTCTAATCTCTGATTTTGTTTTTGCATCTCTACATTTGCTCTAGCGATTTCAGCTTGTATACCACTAGAGGTCGAAGTAACCATGTCTGGGTCTTCATCTTCTAACCAATAAAGTGTAGATTTAGCTACTGCACTACCTGCGTCAGCACCTGTAAGACCAGTATCAAATAAATTCTTTGCACTTGTTAAAGCATCATCAACTTCTGTGTGGTCTATAGTAAAATGTTGGTGTACAAAAGATGGTAAACTTGTTTGAAGTTCAAATCCATCAGGGAAATCTACATCACTTACATCAAAATCATCAGGTAGACTACTACTTATAGCCAATCCAACTGGAAACTCCTCTGAAAGTAAAAATGGCGATGGTAAATCACTTGTTATTGAAATTCCTGAGGGCATAGCTATTGTTGAACTCCAAGTAGGTAATTCACTATCCAATGAATCTGATAAGCTTGAAGGAAGACTCTTAGTAATATTTAATGGGGAAGGTGGAGTACCTGTAAATGAGAAAACTGGTAAATCTGTAGATATATCAAAATTAGTAGGAAGTGTTGACGTTAGTGATATTGGACTAGGTAATGTTCTAGTTATACTTATTGAATCAGGTAAGGACTTACTCAGATTAATCTCAGTAGGAAGTGTTCTATTAAATGCGAATATGGGTAATGAGGAATCAATACTAAATGCACTTGGTATACCTATTTCACTAAAGCTACCTAAATCTGGTAGAGTTGATTGAACATTAACTGCACTAGGCAAAGAAGTAGAAACGCTTACAGAACTAGGTTCAGAAAAGCCACTAACATCTAAAGTCGGTAAAGTTGTGCTTAAAGATATAGGAGAGGGTAAACTATCACTAAAACTAAAGCTTGGTAGTGTCTTAGTAAAAGAATAAGTAGGTAAATCATCTGGTACTGTAAGATTTAAACTTAATTCAGGGATAGAAACTGCATTACCATTAGTATCTATTGTAAAATTTATTGTAGGAACATTTGTTCTAAATGAAGCCAATAAACCTGTCGTCGCGGTTGTAATTTCTTTTATCTCATTTTCACAACTAGTCCTATATGAAGAGACAAGACGTAAACAATCAAGTGAAGCTGCATATAGAATAGCTATATTCTCATATTCTACTAATATCCAACTATCATCATTCTCATCTACCACAGGAGGAGCAGAATAAACAACCACACCTTTATCCCCTTCTTCTGAATCTACAGTAACAGTATTTCCATCAAGGTCAGTATATGCGTGTTGGAATGCGTTCCCACTTCCCACATGAGCATTATAGTCAGGGTCAGGTTTAATATAAATCTTTCCTCCTAATTTGTAGTATTTAGGGAACATCTCTGTTGCAGTTAATAAACTACCAGCCTCATCAAAGATATGTATACTTTTGTCTGGTGCTTCTGAGCATACTCTCTTCTTTCCACTATCCATTCTATAAACAGCTAATATTTTATCATATGCAATACTGGAACCCGTTCCTATCGTACTTGTCCCAGAACTATTAAAACCATTTATTTCAGTTTCACTAGCAACAGTCCATAGAAACTTCTCAGGTAATGACGCTAGAATAAACTTAGAACCAGCATTAATATACTCTACTAGATATCTAGCTTTAGTACCGTGACCAGTTATGTTATTGACTTTTTCCCAAATTTTCATAATATTAGTACATGGGTCAGCCCCAAACCGGAGAAAGGAGGGTTAAAAGCGGAATGGAGCGTCGCCATGTATTAGTTTAGATTACTTATTTCCAAACTGCATGTGATTCTGGCATTTGCCACTCGAACCCACATTCTGTAAGAATCATATCTACACGTTTGTCAATACCAGAGTTTTCTAGTGATTGAACTCCTGCGTAGATAGCGGTGTCACGATTAACGCCATTACCGACCAATGGACGGTATTTAACATTATTCATATTTACACCTAAGATGCTTACAGCAGAACCATCGAGAGCAATACAACGAGAAACATTCATGTCCCCATAGACAGTACTAAAAGTAGTCATGTCTAGTCCGAGAACTTTCTTTCTTCCCGTAATAGCTAAGTCTGCTCTGATTTGGTCGTCAAGACCGAGGTTCTGTTTAAAGAAACCACCGATTTTGTGCAACCAGTTGTACACTTCGGTACTACAGAAGTAGACTGTTGCTCTAGATTGGTTATAGCGAGGGTCAACGTAACTTGACATATCATCAAGAAAGTCATCAATAGTCTTCGATGAACTCCAACTAAAGATGTTACCATACTTCAAGACATAATCAACTGCGCCTTGTGTGTGACCTACACCAGCGGCATCTGAAACCTGCGCTCCGAAAAGCCCAGCATATTCAATTTCCCACTTGTGTTCAGTCAACTTATCACGCCAAACACGCGCCCATTCGTTAGGTTCGTATTTAAGTGCAGTTGCTCTTGCAGTGTTGGTCATACCAAATTCAGACCTAAAAATCTGAGTTTGCCCATAACCAGTACTATATGGATTATCTTTCCATGATTTACCAAGTAATGAACTACCTTCTTCGTAAGAAGTACCTGCTACTTGAACACGCATAGCTTCAAGACTTCCCGAAGAGCCCTCGGCTCCAGAGATTTCCTTGTCGTATACTTGTGAAACAGGTGTATTACTTGCATATGAAGTAAGCTCACCGCTTGCCGCCCTAATAACCTCACCAGTAACAAGTTTAACTTGCATACTATTCTTAGTAACCTCAGCTCCAACAGCAGAAACTTTAACTAGTGCATAATCACTAATTACTGTTCCACCACCAGCAGTTGCAGAGAGATTAACTCTAAGAATTTGGTTAGGCATTAGGAATTCTGGAGCAGTTCCGGTCGCACCTACTGCAATCGCTCCATTTGATTGTCCATAGATGTTTTGTAAGTTACCAGCTGACTTATAGTCTGTAGCCACGTACAACTTCACAGTATCGCCAGCAGCAATGGATTCATTTGCACCATTGTCTGCGTCATTGTAGTTTTGAAAAGTCGCATCATTGTGAGAATCAGCGTCTCCTGTAACTATATGACCAACGACATAACAATATCGCTTCATCCACGATTGTCGTTTTTCTGTGAATTTAAACTGCGGGTCGTCTACTGGTTTTTTAGCTACTGTCGAAACAAACCGAAAAAACGGTGTTTGGTCGATAGCTAATTCTGAAAACCTCTGGGAGAAATCATATCGTCTCCTGAGGTCACCAGTTGATAGACCTGATGCAGCTATAGCTTTACTAGACTCGGTAAGTCCTGAGCTGGTAGCTAGTTTCAGGGGTGTAACCTGAGGGTAGCTTGTATCAGCCATTTTTATTTACCTTTTAGTTTAGGGTTATAGTCCTATATCGTCGAGTCTCTCCCCTACACCTAAAAGTTGGTCAAATACTTGGTCGTCTAAAGATTGTTCTCCTCTAGACTCATTGCCAACACTAGCGATACTCTGAGGAGTACCTGCTCTGGCGTTTTTCATTTGATTGACCTGTTCTCTTCTCACGCTATCCGCAACCACTTGGTCACGACCTTCACGATTCTTGAGAAAGTAAACATCCTCCAACGTCAACTTATGTCCTTTAGCAAAATCTACAAGTTCATCATATTCGCCATCATTGACGTTATATTGTTCTCTGAACTTTGCTTCATCTGCTACCTTCGCATTTTTAGCAGTTTGCTGTTGTGCGAATTCACCAATCCTGCGTTGAACAACTCCGTCTACAGTAGCTTGAAATAACTTAGCACTACCTGAGTTAGGGTCAGATATAGCATCGTCATAATCAAACATAAAATCCTCATTTAACCCAAGTTGTGATTTTAGGTCTTTAGGGGCAGAGCCACCACCCTCAAAATAGCCTCTCACATGAGACACTAAATTAGGGTCTTCTTTCATCGCGTCGAGAACGGGTAAATATGGTTCTAACTCTGTCAAACGAGTGTTAAGTCGTTTTGCTTCACGAGAAGAATCACTATACCTTTTCTCTAGGGTTGTGTAGTCGTTATCTACACTTTCACTCACAACAGAGTTCTCAACATGAGAAGTTGTCTGTCCTTCTTGAGCGGGTGACGAAGACTGTTCACTCGGTTCTAAAGCCGACCCCATAACCTGTCTGTCAAGCTGGTCGAAAAAATCTTCTTTACCTGTTCCAAGAGGATTAGCTTCAGGGGGCAAAGCATCAATACTGACTTCCGCGTTTTCCTGTATATCTAATTCACTCATTGTTTTCTCCTTTTCAATTTACTTTTTCCTTCCTTCTTTTGCAACCTGTTCTTTCTTCGCAGTTGCAAGGTCTGACCTCATAATATTTTGTATGAGTTTTTGCTGTGAAGTAGTCTCAGTAGTTGCCTTCTGAATCTTAACATCAGCATCTTTTATCTTATCTTTGATTCCTGCCTGTACAACTTGCCTTTGAAGTGTTTGTATAGTCCCTTGCTGGTCTTCTACCGCAGAATTAAGTTCCTCTATAGTACTCTGTAATTGAGCATATAATGACTTTCTAGCCATAATTTGTTTCTTATTTCTAATATCCGTTTCACCTAACATAGCTATATCATCTATAAGACCAGCTTCAAACCATTTGAAATATTCATCCATTAATGCCCATCTATTTATTGGCTGAGTAGAACCTGCAACTACTCTTACATCAAACTTGGCACTTGCATAATCGTTCCATCTCTTAATAACCTCTCCATAATCATTATAAACTGGTATATTAATTTCTACGGATTCGACTTCTGATTGGGATTGACCAGCCTCTGGCTGGACTATTCTAAAAACTTTATTCGCATTATATACAACTTGAGCTACTTGCAAAAATACTTTACCGAGTTGTTCAAGGGCAGGTTCAACAACATTATTTGTCCACTGCCTAATACGTCTAGTACCATATTCGTCTAACGCTAACATCCCTCGATAAGTTTCATGTTGAGGTTCTCCAACTCCCTGCATTTGGGATGCGACGCCAGAAATATACTCAATATCTTCTTTACCTTGATGGGTAATAGTATAAAATGCATTGTTGATAGGGATAGGCTGCACAGCTGAAGGAGCATCAAATCCTTGTCTATATTTTAAGAGTGCCCCAGGGGCAGATGAATACTGTTCCCATTCTTCTTCGTCAATAGCACCTTCTGTGTATAAAAATCTTAAATTTGAAGCAAGATTCGCATTATGCAACATAACCTGATGCGATTTATTTATCTCCCTTTGCTTACCAATCATAGGAGTAACTGCGCTCATAGGATATGGTGTTCCTGTGTGGGTGTAGCATATAGGTACTATTGGAAAATGGTCTATTGACAATCTCTGTTCATAAAGAAATGTATCTCCAGCACAACAAGTAAGCATTATTCTTTGCTGATTAAATATTACAAAATCTTGCACTCTAGCAGCGTAGGCTTCTTCTTCTAGCAACTTATCAAAAACAGTCTTCTCCATTATGATAGTTTCTGTCGATGTTTTCGCCTCTATGAGGCGAGCTTCCATACTATTTGCCATTTCTTGCAGTTTCATCTGAGCTTCTTCTTGGGCTTTTTGCATTTCCAAATCTGCTCTCTCTTGAATCATATCTCCAGATTGAACCGCTTGTTGAATTTCTAAAGATTGCTCTTTTAAAGAAACTTGCAACTCAGCCTGCATCCTCTCTTGCTCTCTTTGGATTTCTTCCTCAATCTTCTTCATCTGACTTGGGGAAGGAGGAGTCTCAATAATAGCATTAACAAATGGTACTTTTAATCTCTCATAGCACTCATAAAAATCTATAATATCATCTTTTTCTGCATCATCAGGTTTGAATGTATCTGCGAAATCAATATCTGCGTGTTGAATGGAATAACTTGCATTTTTATCTCTATTAGATGTTTGCTTTGACTCAGGAGTCCCAGTGCATTTTGATATTTTAGCCTTATACTGAGGCATTAACTTTTTCAGAGCTTCCCTTGACATATTTTTCTGAATAATCATATAATTAGCATCTGAGAAGAAAAGGTCTCTACTGGTAGGGTCAACATATACGTCATAAGGGTCTACAGTAGAAAACATCACTTCTCCCTTACCTCTATCAGCATCAGTATCAACAGTAATAGCAAAATATCCAATCCCCTTAGTTAAAGCATCATGGACAACTTGACCAAATAATGATTTACCACCAGATAAGTGCCAACAATATTCAGATATAGCACCATGAATATGAGCAACATCAGAGTCACTACCCTCTACGCCTATAGCCTGCCATCTAGGATTGTTAGCGGTAACAAAGTATTTCATTATGTCAATAGCTGGTGTTATTCTATTGATAATAAAATCTGGCATTCCTGATTCTTGAAGAGAATCTACCTCATCTTGAGTCAACTGGTCATTCAAATAAAAATCTACAGCTTGTTGACTATCGTTATACCACTTTCTTCTATGGAATGTATTGGTCTTCTTCCATAGTTCTCTTACGACATCAGCTTTCTTTTTTCTACCTTTTTTTGCCATTATAATAAATATTTCTTATAAGCATCAACAAAATGCTCGGGGTCTCCCTTACCATCCTCTGTATTGTAGTATTTTTTCCAGTAATGAGATTGACCCTCTATAGTGTTAGGCATCTTCTTAGGTACTCGCCAATACTTCAGCCGACAATGGACAATACCTGCAGCTATGTTCTTTTCTAATATATCTTCCCATTTCTTCTCATTAAAATCTTGCCAATGTTTTAAATCTACATAACTGGCTTTAGCACACTGTTGCATCAATTTCGGGCGATGCTTAAGATAGTGAACTAGGTTATCTACTGCGGTCGCCGCCTCTACCTGCCAGAAGCTTCTCGCTGGACCGTCTCCCATCTGTCTTATGTACTCATACCTACTTTCAACAATACCAGTACCTAATACAAGATTAACGGCATCGTCTGAAGCAAACTTGCTCCCCATTTCAGAACAAGTCCTTTTTACTAAAGATTTCATTTGTGATATGCTAATCATTAGGCAACAATCCAACTTTTTGCTTTTCTTTTAGTTTTATGCCACTTTTTCTCTTTATTTTGAGATAAATTGGCAGGAAATGCGTATAAATTCGCATAATATAGAGCCTCAATGGTATCATCATGAGCCATTCTTGGTCCAAATGTAACTATTTCATTGATTAAATCAAACTGATTCTCTTTAATATATATTGCCCCGAGTGAAAAACGACCAGAAAGACCGCTATAAATACGATTTCTCTTCTGAGTCCCCCCAGGTTTCTCTGGAATCACAGAAATATTAAATTTATTCAATCTTCTTCTTTCGTCATTGAGAGCTTGAAAGACTGACCTATTCATCGCTACATCCTCCACGGTAGAACTTGTACAACTGTATTTCTCATGAAGTTCCATAATATAATCAACAACTCCTTTTTTGTCAATTATCTTACCAGAACTGTCTTTAGCACCCAATGTTGGTATACTTCTATGTCTTTCATACTCTAAGACGTATAGATTATTGTTGACATCCACCGCAACAACCATGATAACAGAAAAGTCAGACTCCTTAGTATCAATATCAGTGGCAGGGTCACAGCCACTAAAAGTATTAACAGGAATCCTTTCGCCATCAATACTAATGTAGTTTTGTGAATCAACCCTCTCATAGAATCCATCATAGTATTGTATATGTTTATAAGTCCATACTGCATCTTCAGCACTCATTACCTCCATCATATATTCTTGATAAAACTTAGAAGGAGTCCCAGAATCTCTGTAGAACTTCTTCTTCTCTTCTAATTTGCTAATAGGAAACCAACTAGACCACAATGGAGAACCATCGTCTTGTATGGCTTTATATGTTATAACTTTCCAAGCAAATTCTTTAGAACCCTTTTTAGCCTTCGCATGACTAGTAAGAAGATTGTTAATAAAGGAATCATAATGTACGGGAGTACCATTAACACGGAGCCTACCAGTATGAGGCTCAAGAGCGGGATAAACAACAGCTGTGACCAAATTGGCGTTCTTCGCTCTTGCGTCTTGTGTAATTGTATTCTGTTCATGCTCAAAGTCATCTAGTATTATCAGGTCGTATCTTTTGTGCAGTTTTGCTCCTCCCCTGATTCCCGCAACGTTTGACTTTGATATTAACTTGCAACCATTTGTTAGCTCTATATCTTCTTCTGTCCATTTTTTACCCTTCAACTTACCAAAATAATAAATAATTTTTTCATTATATTCAAAATGATGTTTAATATAATCCATATTACCAACAGATAGTCTTTGAGTAGCTGACACCCAAGCATAAAAATGCATATCAGTATCTAGAAAGACAAAGTCTTTTATTATACTTGCTTTAGTTAGAACAGTCTTTCCATGCCCTCTAGGAAGAATAATAGCAAGTTGTTTAACATTGTCATTATCAATGGCATCAGCCATCTCATAGTGGAAAGCTGGAGTCTCGCTTCTTAAGAAGTCATTAGGAAGAAACAACTTCCCAAAGGCAATCAAATCTCTACTAGCTAATCTTAAAGACTCTTCAACCTCACTTATATTATGTTTATTTATGTTTGCCATCTGGCGTTATATTCTTTTTTTGTCCCCACCACCAACCATTTCCATTTTCTTTAAAACAAGCATCTCTGTCTTTTATATATTCAGGGTCATTAGGAGCATCCCCTTTATATTTCCAACCAGTTCTAGTGAGTCTCCAATCATAGTCTTTACTTTTCGCTGGCATCTTCTTTAGCCTCCTCTTCTTTTTTCTTCTGTTCTTCCATAAATTTCTTAAGGTCAGGAGAAGCCCCTCTCATTTCGATGTATGAACCAAGTATGCTATCTAATATATTCATTTTCTTTATCATAAATTCTATCCATTCTATTAGCCTCGCTTGAGTTTCTAACATCCCGCTCACGGTTTTCACCATTTCTGCCATTGTTGGTTTTGCCCTCTTTTTCTTGCTCATAATACTCCTCTCATTTACCGACATATAATGTCTTTTCAACATCTTTGATTGTAGCTCCCAATGCCGCATCATAAGCGGTTAGAATAGCGTACATCTTAGAATTTTGTTTAGTATGAATAATAGAAGATACGTTATCTTCAATACTTTGTGTTAGAATATCTACCACCTGTTGATGCCAGAGATTAAAGTTTTGAATAAAGTCCTCTGGAATACCCGCTCGTCTTGCGTCTGCAAT
>Ga0208553_1000490_pt1 | contig 14256 bp, 18 predicted proteins | sample 6_EtaG_FD_184079 | JGI IMG/M metagenome (GOLD analysis project Ga0208553, IMG submission 184079) | Marine viral communities from the Subarctic Pacific Ocean - 6_ETSP_OMZ_AT15160 metaG (SPAdes) (version 2) | ecosystem: Environmental > Aquatic > Marine > Oceanic | place: Pacific Ocean | collected...
ACTGGCGGTGGAGGCAATAGTAATTGTGCTATTAGCACCCCCATCAGTTAAGGTAATGCCGGAGCCGGCGGTGAGTACTCGCTCATTGGGAAGTCGTGAACTCGGTGTCACCGTTACATAGGTGGCATTAAGAGGTGGAATCGGTGCAACGCGCGGAGCAGGAGATGTGGTCTCGCCGGCGACGGCGCCTCGCTCGGGCTTTCTGTCTATAGAAGGAAGGACGCGGAAGGAGCCTTGGCGCGCCCGGATGCACTCTGTGCTGATTTGAAATTTATGCTCTACCTGGCCAAAGTAGTATCTGGTATCGTTGTAAGTCTTGACGATCTCGTAGAACTGGTCGCCATACTGAATGAAGTCACCGACACGAACGAACAGGTTCTGGTCTTTCGTGAGCCTCTTTTCATTAAAGTTTACAGTTAGCTTTGTTAGATACTCGTACCCATATCTCTCATTGGTTTGCTCATTTTCTACTTCAACGTAGGCATATACTCGAACGGGCGGCAGCGATACTTTATCAATAGCCTCACCATAGGTATCGTTAAAGTTTGATTCTTCTATGCTGATCGGATAATAGGCTATTGGTTGGCCGATGATCCTTTCGGCTAACTCATCATTTACCTGTTTTACTAAATCACGTTCTTTTTTGCCAAAGAACATGGGCGCTGGGGGCGCGGGGGGCTGGTTCCACTTATTATTTGGATCGGACACTAGATTCCCTCCGCGTTAGGTCTGTCGGAAATCCTCCTTTAGCCTACTTGCGCCCCAGCTGATCCTGACCAGTTTGTTCCGTTAGGTGAAACAGAAGAATTATTGACATCGCCAGAATCAATATAAGTGAGGCCTGCGATTACATCAACATTCGTCGACCCGGACAGCCAAATTTCAGTTACCTTAAGCTCAAGGGGTCCCAATACGGTCGGCCCAACATTAGCGGGCTTTGCTCCTAAGACTATATAATTTCCCTGCGGAGATGGGCCTTTGCGGTTAACACCATTCTGTGAGAAGCCGACTCGGCACACGGCAGCGTCGTGATTAATTACCATCACCCAGCTGGTAACATTAGGAAAACTTACTACTGCAGGGCCAATTCCTGATGGGCCTCGCGGCTTGTGGATCTGCGCATTGATGGTCCCACTAACAAAGGGCTTCCCCGATACTTGATAAGCAGCTGCCAGACCCAAGCCTGGTTTATAATTGTAAGTTGACATGTCTTATCTCTCCGTCTAATAAATAGGATGCTATAAAGTGTTTCATCTAAACAATTTATTATCCTTTTTCCGCTGCAGCTTCTTTTGTTCGCGCTGTGCAGCTTCGCGTTTCATTCTTTTCTTGATCGAAGGCTTGACATAATGATCTGTTTTTTGTCTATAGATCTCGACAATCCTATCTTTCTTGCATCTTCTATTGAATCTTCTGATTAGTTTTTCAGTTGTCTCCCCTCGTCTTAAGGTTACCTTAACATTGCTTGCCACGATCTGCCTCTACTTTCTTTCTTTAACGTCATTCATATGAGCGTTCCAGTTGTGTCCTACGGAGCCAAATAGAGTAGAGATGTCGACGCCGGAATCGCCCGGTGCTTGACCCGAGAGAGGAGAGGCCTGTTGTTTCGGAGAAGCTTGCGCTGGTGCCGGGGTCGTGCCTTCAAATAGGTTGACACCGTTATAGGCGCCCCCGCCGATTGCTGACATCAGCTTTTGCTTGTGTTCTTTAAGCTTCCCGCTCTGTTCTTCACTGAACGCGTTTCGCTTCATTCTTTCCACTGTGGGGTCTGCTTTGCGTGGGGTTGCCTCAACGATTGGCTGCGGGTTTCCCATTCCTCTTACGACTTCAGCAATGATGCCCGAGATCAGGCCGCCTTCAAGAAGCGACTCATTGATACATTCAGCCACGAGCGGCTTGATTAGTTTCTTAAACTCTGACTTCTTCATCATTCACCTATAATGCTGTTCATCAAATTAATGATTCTGTTTTTCTTCTGAATATTTTCATTCATCAGTCTATTTTCCGAGAGAGCCATGAAGGCGTTCGGCGTTGAAGGTTCCGACACAATATCAAAACAGATAAGCTGAAAGTCGTCCTCTACAATTGTTTTCCCCATTTGTTCCTTTACGGATCCCATCCCCCTTGAGGAGATGCCAGTCTTTACACCAGACTCAACGAGAGCTTTGAGAATCTGACCGGAGGGGGTACCTAGTACTTTAATTTTACCCATCACCGATGGACCATCCATCCATACCTCTGTTACCATATGGGAAACATTGACAAGGTTGATGATGGAGGAGTCAGGGTGATCTAGTTCGCCGAGGGCGCGGCGGTCTTCTACAACTTGGGCATACTTCTTTACCTCGCGCTCCATAATACCCATTGGATACACGCGGCCGTTGCCATTCTGAACGTCTGCTTCTTGAAGTTTGCCTGTGAGCATCATTCCGCCTTCGTTGACGAAGCGCTTCTCGGCTTCCGTCAGTAGATCCTGACAGACGCCGCCTTCGCATAGTTCATAGTATTCTCGTAGAAGTTGGGGCATTGGTTATTCTTCGAATTCCCCGCGCATTGCGGCGCCGGCAATTTGGGAAGCAGATGGGTTGCGGGGGCGATGTTTCTTCGCACGGCCGCCATCCCTACGTCTCTTCTCTTCAGCGCGCTCTGCGTCTTCTTTTTCGTATTTGGCAGCTATTTGCGCTTTGCGTTCAGGACTTCTTTGTCTGGCTTGTTTTTCCTCGCGGTCGGCCCAGTCGCTCAGTCGATCCAGGGCAATTTTGTGGATTTTCTCTTCGTCTGGAATCTGATGAGTCTCTCCTTTCGCGCGGCGGTCGGCGACATCTTGGCGAAGTTTCTCCAGATTGTTCATATATATTCTTTGGGCCCTGCCTTGGTTGACATCCTTAACGTCCTCTCTCGTCATATAATATAAAGTAAAACGGGGATCAAATCCGGTTGGACCTCCTTTAACGAGCCACCTCCAGCCCGCTAGGAAGCGCCCTTCGTCGCTCTGGAGATCCGGGGCGGGCTCTTCTTTTTTACCCTTAAATGCGCCAGCAATAGCCGAACCGGCGGACTTAGCCTTGTCTGTGACCCATTTTTCGCCCCAAGAGGCGACGGAGCCCTTCGGGAAAAGCCCCTCTTCGAGTTCTTCTTCAATCTCTTCCTCTCCACGATTCACTGTCTCGTTCAAGAAGTATCTTGGATCTATTCGTTTTACATTTTTTCTGCGTGCCATAATATTATTCCTTTAAAAGCCAATGTGCTCTTCGTCGTTATCGGGGTGGATTCCCACCACAAGCTCATAGGGTCCGGAGATGCCCTTGCCGTGGCTGGCTAGGGAAGAGATCTTCCATCGTCCGCTCCTTAATTGTTCGACCGGTCGTCCCATCCAATGTCCAGGCTTAAACTCCATCTCATCAACAACAGCCGCGTAGGGTCCATCTTCCGGATTGTCCACGGGATGGTATAAAATAACATCTCCCGCGTCAAAGGCGAGGCTCTCCTCTCGCAAGACTGTCTCGTTCAAGAAGTATCTTGGGTCTATTCTTTTTGTGTTTTTTCTGCGAGCCATACTCTTATTCCTTTAAAAACTTTAACGTGGGGACTCTCGCCCCCACATAAAATATGCTACCGGAGCAGCATCTGCGAACGCGTGGGATATTACGTTTCTTCATGATTCACCTCCTTCTGGGATACCTTAATCCCGAAATCATCAACCACCATGCTTAAAAAGTATGATGTCCCTGCGCTTATACAGCCACACAAGAATGCGTTAACGGCTGAATATTCAAATGTAAATAGTTCTGTGTACGGACTTACGCCCCATAGAAATACGCCAACCCAGAATCCCATACATAAATGGCAGTGGAATAGGCGACCAAAGCCGCCCCAAGATTGGCACTTCGGGCGTATCTTATTAAAGATATGTCCGTGTATAATAATGAAGGTCATACCATAAGCGGCAAGTATAAAATGTAGTAGTTGCATTAAGTTTTATCTGTTAATTCTGACTGATCTGTGACCTGAAGCTTCTTATTGATCGCATCGATGAACAAGGCATTTAGATCAGGGACCGGGGCGTCAGGCCTTAATCCATTTAGGTAGTTTTCGAGATCATCAAAGGGAGCTTCTGTTTGAAAGATTTTCTCTTCCAGCTCATCATCTGTTATATCCAGCACAGCTGCATCTATGCAAAGAGCTTTAAATATTGTATCCAAAACTCTTTTATCAAACTTTTTGTTTCTTCCGCCGCGTATAGCGCCAATAATCATATTTCCTATGCCAGCAAAACCAGCAACTGCGCCGCCGGCGAGGGCTCCTGCGCCGCCGGTTACTATACCAGTGGCGGCCAAGACCCCTGCTAGGCCTAGTGCCCAGTCTGCCCCGGTCTGTAGTTTATCTAGTAACTCTTTTGCGTTTTTATCTTTTCTTGCAACTGCATAGGCAACTTGATAAGCCTGCCTAAATTCGCCGGCGTTGGTGAAGTTGGCTCGGCAAGCTTCAGCGCCTTGTTCATCTAACTGAAACGCTCTCCACCCCTCCATAATGAGCTTCATTTCACTCATAGTCTAATACCGGTTGCGTAGCGGACGATAGTAGTAGCCCGGGCGCATAGAGCCCTTCTCAGCATACTGCGGAACTTCACCGTACTCTGTCGTGTCGCGATCAGTCGGGTGGGTATACATATCCTCAAGTTCTTTCTCATATTCGTCAGCGATGTGTTCATGCTCTGTCTCATCGTTTAGGAACTCTGATATTACGTAGACCGCGGCCTGCAGGGAGTTAATCTGTTCGTTTGTGAACAACATTCCCTCCAGAGATCGGAACACGTTGCCGCCTTGGACTGTCCCTCTATCGAGGACACCCTTGTCGGCCAGCAACTCCATCAAACGGTTCTGGTATTCGTACACATCTTCAGTTGAGCTGTTCTTCGGAAAGGTCACAACCTTCATGTCTTCGGGCATCACAGCAATATCAATTTTGGTGTGATCCATAATAAGCAAAGAGCCGTCGAGGCCGCGGCGCGCGTTTAACTCGACAGTTGCCTGGGGGCCTCCAATCTTAATCTTAATCATTTGCTGATAGCTCCCGGACTAGTTCTTGTGTTTTCAGAACCTTATTAAGATCCTTTTCATTAAACTCTCTTTTTCGGAACTCTTCTAGATAACTCATTACCGCTGCAGCCTTCTGAGATATTAATTGCTCTGTGCTGTTTTTCGTTACCTCGGCCAGACTTCTCTTGAGGCGCGCCAGTTCTTCGTTAAGATATACTTTTAATTCAAATTCGTTGTCGGCAAAACTTGTTATGTAGTGATTCAGGAGATCCTTCTGTTCGCTCAATAGCTCGGTGTACTTATTGTTGAACTTTTTAATAAACGAAACATAGGTCAGATTATCAATTGATTTTAAATCTTCTTTCTCGCAGAGCGGAACCTGTCGGGACATCTGATCAACAACGGCCTGCTCAAAAAGAACTCTTTTCTTTACCGGAGTATCGCCATTAAAAATCGCCGAGACTGAGGCTAGGGATTTAAAGTTAGGAACAAAGTTGGCCCAGACCTCTTTGCCCAAACCTTTGTTGATAGCTGAGATAATCTTGGACTGCTCGTTAAAAATAACATTTTCATCTAGCTGCGCCCTCGCAATCTTTACTTCCTGGAGATATCTTTCTGCGACCTTCTGGTCTGTATTGGTGGTATTCAATAAGATAGCATACAATTCAAGTTCTTCTGCTAAAGGATTGCCTTTGGTAAAGTAGTTTTTAAGAATCGAAACCACCGTGGCCTTCTTTGCGGCGGCCTTTGTAACAATTGACTTAGTGAATTCGCGCGTCAAAGTTTCATAGATAAATGCTGTGTTTCTTTTTTTATTATGTTTCATCTTTTTTGACCTCTTTGTTCTCCATCTGCTCTACGAGCTTGCGGACCATTATGGTGTTCTCCATCAGTCGTGACTCATTATTAGTGTAAATAGATTCTTTTTGCTCTTTTAGGCCTACTAGAGAACTAAAGTCAATATTTCCCACACCTATATGATTAATAGATACGCGGCCCGGTGCCTTCGCACGATCAGTACTTAGTCGTGGTGCTTCCGGCAATGCTGTGTTTTTTATGTTGCGGCGTTTCGGGCCGAGATTGCGGCGCGTATCTCCGCCGCGTTTCGCGACAGTCTTATATGAGCCCTTCTCGTATTGGTGCTCGTCCTCTTCGCTTAAGTCTTCTCTGCGGCCTGGGGTTGCCAAGAGCGCGCTGTCGTCTTCTGGCGCAGCTTCTTCACCGCCTAGGTCGCCGAGGTCATCGCCGCCGCCTAGGTCGCCGAGGTCATCGCCGCCGCCTAGGTCGCCCAATCCTTCGCCGCCGCCGCCAAGTGCGTCTTCGGCGCCCTGCTCAACAACTGACTCAAGCGCTTGCTGGAATTTCCTATCATGGAAAGACTCTCTCTGGTTTCTGAGGAATTCATCATCTGAGAGGCCCAGGATATTGTGAGCAACCCAGCGCTTGCTATAGGTTCCTTCCGGAACAGAGTTGGCCACATCGAATTTGGTTCTTAAATATTCTAGTTGCTGCAGCTCGGCGAGTCGGGAAGGATTATTCAGTGTTAACTTAAAACTGATTAGGTCGTCGGCTCGGAAGCCTAGAGTATACAGGTGAACAACGGCAATCTTCTCTAGTTCCGCTATCAAGGATCTCTGTAGTCTCTGAATTGTTCGTGCGAAACGAATATCCTTTTGAGCCAAGGTGCTCTTGTCTTCATCGGCGCCTTCAAGATTCGTGAGATAAGACTGCGGGATTTTGATCGCTGAGAACAACTTGTCTCTCAGATATTTAACATCCTCGATATCGTCCAGGGACTTTGCGCCAGGGAGAGAAATAATATCCGAACCGACCCCGCCACGCATTGGGATAAAGTAATCTTCTTCTAGAGATAGCGGGTTGTATCGGAGGTCGACGCGGCCGGTATGAGAATCAACCAAAGAGTTTCTCTTCAGCTCGCCCTTTACCTTTTCCATATACTGTGCGACTTCTTGAGGCGGAATGTTACCTACGTCAATCTTAAACACGCGGCGCTCGGGGGCGCGCACAACACGATAGGCAATCATCGCGTCTTCTAGAAGTGTGAGCTGTCGCCAGATTCGGCGAGCGGGGTCAAGGATCGATGTTCCATAGGGAGCATGGCGATCGTTGCCCAAGATGCGGAAGTGGGCAACCTGCCAGTTCTCGAAAGTCATACCGGCGCCATTCCACTGATACTGAATGTAGTTCGGGTTTGTTGGGTCCTGACCTTCAAGCCTTTCTACTTCATTGTTCGGCATACCAATAACTGATGTCACTCCCATTTTGTCGTCGAGATCTAGATAAAGGAAGAAGTCGCCGTACTTGCACATTGATCGTGCCCAGCCGAAAGCGTTGAATTCCAGGTTCAATACATCATAAAATAAAGAATTCAGAATTGTTTTGATCTCAAGGTTCATACAAGAGATGTTTAAAACTTCATCGTATTCATTCGATGTGGTCATTTCATCAGCATAGATATCAATAGCAGATGCAATCTCGGGCATATACTCCATCTGTTCAAAGTCGGTATATCGGTCAGCACGGTTCTGGTTGCGGAATGCAGCAGACGTCCACATGTTGTAGTTCTGCGACATATTGGTATCTGCGCGCTTGAACTCTTGGCCGCTCATTGAACGGAAGCGGTATCGATACTTCTCTAGGTCGTTGCGGCGTTCCTGGCGAGCGATCTGAGTACGATAATCAATAATCGGACCAGATAATAGTCTTGTCAGTCGCTTAAATAACGGTGACGCCGGGTTGCGTGTGTTGTTGCTAGATGCCATGGTTTATCCTTTTATCAATCCTTCATACATTTGATTATAGTTCACAGCTTCTTCTGAGCGCTGTGTTTCTTTACTCAGCTTATGACCTGTCATTCCAGGAATCGTAGTCGATATCCTGGTGTGCGATGTAGATATAGCAGACAAAAACTCTTTGCTATACTCAATATCTTTTTGGCTTTCAACTATCACAGTATCTCTCACCCAACATCCAATGGCAAAGGACATAACTAAATCATCGTTATAACTTCTCATCGCTTGCGGTCTTCCTGCCTGCCAAATAAACGTTTTCATTTCAGAAAGCAAACGATTAGAGTTAATTTTAATTAGTTTGTTTCTCATAAACTCTTCCATCTTAGCGACGATAAGGGGTCTTGTCTTCGAGGATGTGGTGAATCCAGGAATTACATTTGACTGCCACTGGGCACTTACTGGATCTACGTACTGGTGATCGCCCTTCCGAGAGTGATATAGATTAGAATACCCTTTATCAAGCAACTTTTTAAGTACTGCGTATCCTATATTATTGTTTTCTATGACTAACATGGGGTTGCCATACTCTCCGCAGACATTATATAAGATGTCGGCAAAGTCGTCTGGTGTGGGTTTTCCAATGTATTCGGCCACCACTTCCATTGTTTCTAATTCAAATATGTGAAAGGCGCTATTATCTTTTCCATCGCCGCGCGCAACGTCAGCTACGATTAAGTGAGGCTTAAGTGCATCATGCTTTTTCCAAATCCAATAGTTTCTATCGAAGCCCGTACGGTATTCTGGTGCGGTTGTTCTCTCCAAGTACCACCGAATGTCATCCGGATGGATTACCGTCTCGCCTGAGACATTGAAGTTGCATTCAAGCTCTTGCGCGATCTGGCGCTTAGACATATTCCTGGTTTCTTTTTCAAACCATTTCTTGTCGCGGTCGGGGTGGACATCCCACATAAGAGTTGTCATATAGAAGTCGTTAGTACCTGCTTCTGCCTCGACGCAGTTCTGGTGGAACCAGTTGCCGACGCCGTTGGGGGTCGAGAGTGCAATACAGCGGCCACCAGTTGATAGTGTGGGATAGAGAGCAGTCCACAGGTCAGATAACTTCTCAACGTGCGCGGCCTCATCAATTACCAATAAGGAAAGCGCTTCGGAACGGCCAGCGTCCCCGGAGGTTGAGGAGCCCTTGATCTGTGAACCATTGGAAAGCTCGAATGAAGTGCGGTTATCCACTTCAATATTTGAAATTCGCATCCAGTCGGGGAGGTTCTTGATTATTGCTTTTACTTTTCTAACAAGGTTGGTAGCTGTTTGCAGCTTTGTTGCCACAACAAGGATGTTCTTGTCTCGGTGGAAAAGCATTAACCACGCGATGTAGGCTGCTGTGACTGTGGATATCCCAAGCTGCCGGGCTTTAAGAATTATATTGAAGCGATAATCATTGAAGTCTTTTAATAGTTCTTGCTGATAGTCGTATGCCTTAAAGGGGATCAGGCCTCTCTGGGGATGTGATATCCGACAGTAACTTGTCGTAAAGTATACAGGATCTTTTCCGGCTTTTACGACTTCCTTTACGATCTCTTTTTTGGTGAGGCCGTTTGCCATAGCGAGTATTACTTACCTTTGCGAGTATCGTTCTTCGGGCGCTTGTTCTTGGGACCTAGGGCTAACCATTTTTTAATAGCGTCGTCTACTCCACCCTCACCCGAGCCGCCATTAACCTCTTCGACACCCTTAATGCCACCAATGCGATAATCGCAATGGGCCTGGACGTCAGTGCGGTAGTTCGAGATGCGCTGGACGAGGATCTTAGGTTCGTCCTCCATAGTTAGAGTAAGGCCGTTGCCCGTGATTGCTTTGTATTCTTTTTTCAGGAACTTAACAATCTCTTTTAGCTGCCCGTTGATGTCATCCTCGAAGCCGTTGTCCTGAACTTCTTTGATTCTTGTCTCTGCTTGGTATGTTATGCGAAGAATGGGGCCGTTAAACTTAACACCGAATCCATCGATAACGCGGCGATCATTGATTAGGTGACCTTCTTCTCTTTTGAGACCAGCAGAGCGAGCCTTGCCGTCGGCTTGGAGTGACTCTTCGTGAGCGCCATCCCAGGCGCCATTAGCAGCTGCCTGATTAATTCCTTGAATGATTTCGTATACTGTTGCCATGTTATTATCCCTTGTCGGGTCTCCACCCGGTTGCCCATCTTTCTTCTCGATCCGAGATATATTGTATGTAACACTTCCAGCAGGCGCTGAACTTATTCATATACAAATCGTCACGGGGATGAAAAGAATATGTTTCACATACAGGACAAGTCCTATTATGATCTCTAGTAAGTAGTTTTTTGTTTATTAAAAATCCATCTTGTTCTACTTTGCTATCGGACTCCGATAATTTGCCAAACTTCTGTCGCTCTTCTATGGACTGTTGAATATATTCTTTTTCTTTGTCCTCGGACCAAAAACGTCTGGGATTGTTGATGGTCTCTTCACCATACTTTTGGGAGATTGCTTTCTCTAGTTTGGCGATGTATTCTTGGTCTTTACTCATTTTTATCCTAGCAACCAGCCCATAAAAGTAACGTTTGTATCGGTGCCGGTATTTGTTTGTGACGTTCCAGAGAAAACGAGGACCTCTATGGTCGCCTCGTGTCCTTCGTCCATATCCGCTATCACAGTATAGCCCGGGCTACTATATGCTCGGGGGTCGGCGGATGTATCTTCATCGACACTATTAAGCGCGCCGCGATACGTTCTCTCGGTTGTTACTATGAAGATGCGAGTATACTGAGTGATGCCGGAGTCTACATCATCAAGACGCACGCTCGTGGTTAGTAGGTATTTACCAGTTACTGGAGCAGTAAAGGTGTAAGTGGATGTATTAAAGTCGCCACCATTATCCCAATGTACCTCGTCGAATTCTATTTCTGTGGCGGTCGCGGCCGGGATAGATTGATCAGAGGATGCATACGCCGAGAAGCCGGGCTGGGTCGGCGCGCGGAAGGTTCCTCCTACGAGTATCGAATCAATCTTTTTCAGATATGCCTGAATAAACGACAGCAAGCGGCTTCTTGATGATACCTCCGGTATGCTCACTGTGTTACAATCTCCGTTGACAATGCAAAGATTCCCAACGAAGTAAGTGTTCCAATTCCAAATCCAAGCGCAACCATAAACGGGGCCGTGCTGGGGTCTTGTTTTAGAATGAGGCCCTGCAGGAGGTCATTCTCAGAGGTCTTAAGAATCATCATCGATTCGTATTTATCTGTCCAAGCTGCAAGTTCAATGTCTTTGTAATCCAAAAGAAGTTGATACTTCTCTTCCTGGAACTGTAACTCATAGCTGATTCGCAGGTCACACTCAGCGCTTTCAAATTTCTTTTCAGTTACCATTTTTGCCGCGGCATCCAGGGACAACAGCACTCCGTCAAAGGGAACGATAGTACCGGCCTCAATAGGGAGCACCACGTAGTCGGGGAATTCCACCTCTGCTTCTTCTTCGGCAGCGATCGCGGGCGCAGCGAGGAGAAACAGGGCCAAATAAGTTGCTAATATCTTTCTAACCATTTTTTATTCCAAAGGCTTCAGCTAGCTCTCGCGCTAACTTCTCAGGATCATTATAGCTCTCATCAACAATTTTTTTAAGCTCTGCTTCTTTTTCTTTGCTTAGCTCTTCGCCTCTCTTCTTATATTCTTCCTTGATCTGCTCGCGGCGGTCGAAATGCTCTTTCAGTCTCATATTCTTCTCTGCGATCTCTGTGTTGTGAATATGCGCTAGCGTTTCCATTTCTTGGTCGTGAGAGTCCCGCCGCGATTCCATGAGGTCCAGGAGTCCCGCAACATAGGCGCCATTGCGCGTGAGCGCATATAAAAGAAATGCTACAACGAGGCTCAAGCCTAGGACTATTACCCACCAACACTTCTTAGCCCACAGATAAACTTTCTTTGCGCTCGTTTTCAATCTTATCAGCGTCATCATTTATACCCCTTTAGCTTGGCCACTGCATCGATTACAGTCTGCCCGCCAATATAAACGCAAGTGATGATAACCCAGTCGCCAGATGCCAAATCGGCGAACATCAACAGACACGTTGCAGTTCCCCAGGCCATTAGTTTTCGGGAAATAAGCTTATTCAACCCTTTATCAACAATATGTTTCATCATATTAGACTCCTTTATATAACTAGACGAAGCTCAGAAGTATGTCTAAAACAATTATAAACTCATTGACTAACTTTGGCGTATCCGTCTGTTTTATCTATTGTTATTTCGACGTCGACAATGTCTTTCAAGGAATCAACATGAGAGATTAGAATCACCGTCTTAAAATACATCTTAATCAGCTGAAGAATTCGGATGAACCCTTCCATGTTTTCGGCATCTAGCGCAGTGCCGGGTTCATCGAGAATAAATATATTTCCCTTGGGGAGCGAAGACACCGATAAAAGAGCCAAACGAATTGCCATTGCGGCGACTGTCTTTTCTGCGCCCGAGCCCATTTCAATTGGGCGCGGATCGTGACTTGGGTGCTCAATAAGGATATTAAGTTTGCGTCCGTCCTCTTGGAAGAAAACATCGAAATCAACGATGTTTGACAAGACCTTAGCTATCTCACTGTTAATGACAGGGAGACGCTTTTTGATAATATCATAAGCTATACCGTTTGAGTGAGTGCAGCGCATAAACAGATCATAGGACGCGTACTCTTCTCTGATATTGTGAAGTTCTTTCTTCTTGTCGTGAAGTGATTCTACTTTCTGCTCAAGGGAACCAATCTGTCTGTGATGATTATTAATCAGGTCCTCTAAAGCAAGAATAGAATTCTGCGAATTGTCAATTACGTCCTGGACTTCGGATCGCGATTGCAGAAGACTTTCAAGATTCTTGATCAAGTCTTTCTTTTCTTCATAAAGATCAATTTTATTTTGTGTTTCGCTAAGCGCAGTGCGATGGGCTTTGATCTTCGCATAAAGTTTCTCAATCGAAACCTTATTATCACGCTTTTCAATTTCAATATTATTTTTTTTGATAATGGTAGAATTGTAGTTATCAATGACTTCTATCATTTCGGCCGAATTGACTGACACTATTTTTGTCTTATAGCTTTTTGCGCCCTCTATCTCACTAATAATATCAACCTCTAGAGAGGGCAACTCAACGGAGGCAAGATGCGCATCTTTAATAAATTGACACATAGGAAACTGGTCCGCGCAAGGTACTTCGTCGAGCAATTCTATTTTTTTACTTAGACTCTTATGCTCATTGTCCATAAGGCGCGCGCGATTTACTGTGTCATCATATTTTTGCTTGAAATCATCATATTGTTTCTTCTTCTCTAAAAGCTCCTCAATATCGATTGTCGTAAGGAAATCATCATAATCCTTGAGCTTCTCGTCATATCCTACAACTTCTTGTTTAAGTTCAACAATATTAAGATTTGTTTCTTCGATCTTCTTACCTAGATTACTCTTCAATTCCAGAAGAGACATTATATCCAACCTTTCAGCTGGGATGGAATCAATCTGATCTGTCAAAGCAAGGTATTCTAATTGCGCATCGGCCAAGTTTTGCCTTTCAGCAGCACACACTAGCACCTCGTTATCGAGTTCTTGGCGCGCCTCATCGCACTGAACTTCCGCGAGAGCGATATCATTATCGTAGTTGGTCTCCCCGACGCGTCGAATGAGTCCTTTAAGGTCCGCAGAATCCTCATGAGCTAACTTAAACTTTCTCTCAAAGATGTCTAAATCCAAAAACTTAGCCAGGATTTCTTTCCGTCGTGTAGAACCCTCTTTAATAAACGATAAACTATCGAGTTGACTGGACATTGATGTGAGCAAAAAGTCCTCAACTGTCCCAAATCTCTTACGAATATGAGCGTCTGTTTCGTTGCGTGTCGTGCCGTTGAGGCTTACGGTTTCTCCCACAACAGGATCTGTGCCACTAAAATCTAGATTGGTGCGCGCCTCGTTCGTTACTTCGCCCTTAAGCTTTTTCACATACTTCGTAGAGTCTCTCTCGATTGTATAAACTTTCTCGCCAACCTGTAGTTCTACCAGTCCCCGACAATCTTTCTTGTTTTGATTAATAATATTATAATTCTTACGCTCATTCTTGGAAGTCGTATTAAACATGGTGTATAAGAGCCCATCAATGATGCTAGACTTTCCAGAGTAATTCTTTCCAAAAATGCCAACAATACCATTGAGATTGTTAAAATCTACGCTATTACCTTCTCCGTAGTTAAACAAGTTATCCCACTCGAACTTGTTGATATTCCAATTTACGTTCCGGGCAACCTCTTCCGTCTCTTCAATCTGTGAGTTATATTTACGATTGAGTTCAAAGACGCGCTCAAGCATTTCCTCGGTCGGTTCATAATCTGTGAGGTACTCACGGATAAGATTCTCTTGCACCCCCTTGTCGCGGAGGTTCTCGACTTTGAACCCTG
>Ga0208553_1000493_pt1 | contig 14238 bp, 9 predicted proteins | sample 6_EtaG_FD_184079 | JGI IMG/M metagenome (GOLD analysis project Ga0208553, IMG submission 184079) | Marine viral communities from the Subarctic Pacific Ocean - 6_ETSP_OMZ_AT15160 metaG (SPAdes) (version 2) | ecosystem: Environmental > Aquatic > Marine > Oceanic | place: Pacific Ocean | collected...
CATAGGTAGACGGTCTCGGCCGTCATGTCGAAAGCCATGGCGTTGGTCATGGCCGCCAGGTAGGCGCCGCGATGGTGGTAAACCACGCCTTTGGGATTGCCGGTGGTTCCAGAGGTGTAGTTCAGGGAAATGGCATCCCACTCGTCTGTGGCATGCTGCCAGCCAGCTTCCGCATCGCCTTCCTGCAGCAAAGTTTCGTAATCAAGCTCCGCCAGCCCCTGGCTCTTCCCTGCCTTGCTATCGATGGCCACCAACAAGGGATTAACCTCAAGCTCGGCTACGGCGGCCCGGATCTGCTCTTCCCACTGGGTGTCGTAGAACAGAACCCGTGCCTCACCATGGGCCAGGATAAAAGACAGGGCTCCAGCATCGAGGCGGATGTTGATGGCGTTCAGTACCGCACCCGACATAGGCACGGAGTAATGGGCCTCAAGCATTTCGTGGGAGTTCGGACACAGGATTGCTACCGTGTCGCCTGTCTCGATACCGCGTCGACTCAGGGCACTGGCCATCTGGCGGCAGCGGGCGTAAAGCTCCCGGTAGGACAGGTTCATGTCATCATCAATCACCGCCAGCTTGTCCGGGTACACCCGAGCGGACCGCTGCAGCAGCGTGAGCGGGGTAAGTGGCGAATAGTTTGCGGTGGTCTTGTTCAGGTTCTTGTACTTGTTCATGTCGCACCTATGTCACACCCAAATCACACCATCCGGGATTGTTCGGGTTATTTCAGGTAGCCCGGATTGTTTACTTTTAGTCGAGTCTCCGTCATTGCGCGGAGGACCGCCCGCAACTCACGGTCGCTGCCGTCGACAACGCGTTCACGAAGCGCCCTGGCCAGGGTCTGTTCACCCTGCCCCGATTCCTCCGGCAGCGCGTGCCCGGCCAGAAAACGGGAGAGCATGACGTCGGTTGATTCAGGCTCTCCCGCCTCTCGCTGTTCCTGTTCGCGGATGGCCATGCCCATGGCATTGGCGATCATTAATGCCTCGTATTTGCGCTCCCCGCCAAGTTCAGGGACCAGCGAATCGAGCAACACCTGGCGAGCCTCGGCTAGCAGGTCACGAGTCTCAGGTCTATTGATCATTGCCATCCTCCAGTTCCTGAATCTGGTTCAACAGGTCATATTCCATCTGAGCGACCATGCGGCCGGTTAACGCCAGCTCGAGCGAGCGCTGCTCACCCGACATGTGACGACGCGCCTGTTGCAGGGCGATCGCGGCCCAGCGCACCAGCGCCATGACCTCCCAGTAGTTGACCCTTGCTGGACTGATGCTGGCTCCGGTTACCTCCTGGTAGCCGTCCAGAAGATCCTGTTTATCTCCAATTCCGCCCACTTCCCGTTCATCAACACCGAAACGCCAACTGCGACTGCAGAGCCACCCCAGATCCTCGCAAGGGTCGCTCCAGGCGGCGAATTCCCAGTCCAGGATCGCCGTCAGTCTGTCGCGGCTTATCATGTAATTGCCGGTTCGGAAATCGCAGTGGCATAGAACGGTGGGACCTGGTTCCGGCGCGTTATCCTCGAGCCAGTTCAGTGCCCACTCCAGCACCGGGTGTGGCTCACCAATCTCTTCCAGATAGCGGCGGTAAAGGGCGACCCGGCTAAGAGCCGGATTGTCCGGGTTGGGCATCGCCAGAAAGTCCAGCGAATCGTCCGGCGGCCTGACGCTGTGAAGTCTCGCAAGCTCTGCGCCAAACGTTCGAACAAGAGCGCGGCGCTGCTTGTCAGTAAACTCCGACTTGACCAGCTTGCGTGGCGACGCACTCCCGGCAGCCCGAGCCATGACGTAGAACACCTGCCCGGTGACCGCAGTATCCTCGCACAGCCAGAGAGGTTCAGGCGCCGTTACCCCGGCACCGAAGGCCGCCTGCAACACCCGAAATTCCTGCGGCCTGGTCAAGCTCTCGGCCACTCCGGACGGTGCGTCCTGTCGCACCACAAATTCGTGCCGCCCGGGACGGTTACCACCTACCAAATCCAGCGTGAGCCCGAAGTTATCCTGGATCGCCCCTCCGGAAAGCTTGTCGAAAGAGACGACCGTTGCGTCGGAGGCTCCAGTCTGCCGCACTATAAAAGTGGCAAAGGTATCCTCAAGTGCAGACATCAGGCTTCGACTCCCCAGTGCCAGAAGTCTGTACGCTCAGCCAGGAGTGTTCTCGAGAACACCATTTTGTGCACTTCCGATGCGCCATCTACCAGCCTTGCCTGGCGGGCATAGCGATAGATCCACTCCAGCGGGGTATCCTTGGAGTACCCCCTGGCGCCGCAGAGCTGGATTGCCGTGTCTACCGCCTTGTGCAAGGTATCGGCCACCGACACTTTGGCCATGGAAACCTCTTTTCGGGCAAAGTCACCCTGGTCCAGTTTCCAGGCAGCGTGCATGGTCAGTAATCGGCCGATCTGAATCTCCATTGCTGCCTCACCAAGCAGCCATTGCACACCTTCGCGTTGCGCCAGGGGCTGCCCAAAGGATTCCCGGTTATCCACATAGTCAGTGGCAATCTCCAGGGAGCGTCTCGCCAGGCCCAGCCAGCGCATGCAGTGGGTAAGACGGGCCGTGCCCAGGCGAATCTGGGTCACCTTGAGGCCGTCTCCCACCTCCATCAGTCGATTTTCGTCCGGGATTTCCAGACCATCAAAGCGCAGCTCGCAGTGGCCGCCGTGCTCTTCCGGCCCCATGATTGGAATACGCCGGATGATCTCCCAGCCCGGATCATCCTTATGAAACAGGAAAGCACTCAGGCCTTTGCGAGTATCTTCGGAGGTGCGCGCAATCAGAATGAAATGGGAGGCTTCTGCTGCTCCGGTGATGAAGTGCTTGTGGCCATGAATCACCCAACGATCGCCCTTGCGCGTCGCGGTAGTCTGCATCATGCCGGGGTCCGAGCCACAACCGGGAGGTGGCTCGGTCATGACGAAAGACGAACGCACCCTGCCCTCAACGATGGGTTTGAGCCAGCGCTCCTGTTGGGCCTCTGTACCGACTTTCGCCAGCACGGTCATGTTGCCATCGTCCGGTGCCGCGGAATTGAACACCACCGGCCCGAAAATCGAACGGTTCATTTCCTCGTAACAGGCAGCCATACCCGAGATATCGAGCCCCTGACCGCCCAGGCGCTCGGGAATCTGCAAGCACCACAGGCCTTGCTGCTTTGCCTTTGCACGCATCTGCTCAAGATAGTCCGTCGCAATGTTCTCGTGCTCATCGTAGGCTTCCGGGTTCTGCTCCAGCGGCAACAGCTCCTGTTCGACAAACTCACGGATGCGTTTTCGGTACGACTCGTTCCTGGGGTCCAAATTGAAATCCACAGCCCACTCCTTACAACGAGGATTGAAGATGCCCGCCATCCACCACAAGGGTGCTGCCGGTCATATAGTCGGAAAGTCCGGAAGCCAGCAGCAACAACGGACCACTCAAGTCATCAGCCTGCCCCAATCGACGCTGAGGAATACGGCGGATCATTTTCTGGCCGGGTTCACTGTTAAAGAAATCGCGGTTCAGATCGGTTTCGATGTAACCCGGGGCCAGTGCGTTAACGCGGATTCCATATCGGGCCCACTCCAGTGCAAGAGCACGAGTCAGTTGTTCGACACCAGCCTTGGCGGCGGCATAAGGCGCTACGTTACCGGCCACGCGATGACCAAGGATGGAAGAAATCATAATGATGCTCCCGCCCCGATTAATTGCTGATAGACGACGGGCGGCTTCGTTGCCAACCAGCCAGCATCCCTTGAGATTTGTGTCGATAACCCGGTCCCAATCCTGACCGTTAAGGTCCAGAGCCTTCTTGCTCGTTGCCACACCGGCATTGGAAACGACGACGTCCGGAATGGCGATCTCATCAGCCATGGTATTGAAGGCGTCAGCGACACTGGACTCGTTGGTGACATCCATAGTGACTACGTGGATACGATCAGCATGTTCCGGAAATTCGGCCTTGAGGGACTCAAGTGCCTCTCGGCGACGGCCACTAACAATGACGCTGGCACCAGCTTCAACAAGACAACGAGTAAAACTCTGACCCAAGCCGCCAGCAGCACCCGTTACCAGAGCAGTCTTGCCGTCTAGCCGCAGAGACCCATTTGCGTTGTCTGAATTCGTTTGATTGGAATTATTCATATCGCGACCTCCGCCAACAAAAATAGAACGAGCGCTCGTTTTATTCAACCCTTAAATTGAATTGTTAATAAACTGGAGGCGGAAGTGCGTCGCAAAGACAAGGCTCTGACTGAGACCATCTTGCTTCTGGCGTGAAAAAAACTGGATCAACAACGCCGGTAGATTCAGGCGACAATGTACTATAGGCGTCACTGCCACCCTCCCTTTTTGGGAGGTCTGGCATCAAACCAAAGGACATCCATTATGACGAAACTCGCCCTGGTAACCGGTGCCAGCGCCGGAATTGGCCGCGAGGCCTGCGCCCTCTTTGCCCGGAACGGCTACAGGGTGATCGCGCTTTCCCGACAGCCAACCGGCGTCGAGTCAGCCGATCGGGAGCTAACGCTGGATCTTGAATCCTTCGAACAGATTGAAGGGCTTGCGGGCGCTCTGGACACCGAAATCGCGGGCGCCGAGCGGGTTATTCTGGTCAACAACTCCGGTTACGGCCAATTCGGTGCGCTTCGCGATCTGTCCGAATCCATGTGGCTAAAGCAATTCAGCACCCACGTATTCGGCCCCATCAAGCTGGCCGCCGTCTGCCTGAGGCTCTGCGAGCAACATGAAGTACCGTTACGGGTCATCGCGGTGAGCTCTGTCTTATCCATCGCACCCCAGAAAATGAAAGGCGCCTACTGTGCCGCCAAATCCGCGATGAACGCGGCTCACGACAGCTTCTGGTTTGATGAGCAGGACAGCAAAAGCCTGGAAAGTGTTTCGCTTGTGCTTCCCGGGCCCGTGGCTACCCGGTTCAGGGAGCATGCGCTGGCCGCTTTACAGCCCGTGATTGACCGGGCAAGCGCTGTGCACCAGGAAAGGTATGAAGCACTGGAATCAGCACTGGCGCCAGGGGCCAGAATCAAGCCCTTTACAGCCAGTGCGTTGGATGTCGCCGAAAAGATTTACCGGGCGGCAGAAGCGGTGCGTCCCAAGCCTCGATATTTGGTTACGCCGCAGACTTACATTGCCGCATTAATCACTCGGTTTATGCCGCACTCTGTCCAGCGGAGAATATTGAGGTAGTTGTGTATCTTGGGGTTCCTTTTTGCGACCGCTCCTGTAATAACCTCCGAGTCAGTTTGAACTCAATCCGTGGAACTAAGCCTGAACGTCACGCTCATTGGACTGCTCCCCTCATAGCTCTGATACTCAACGGTGCCGAAATAAGTGAAGGGAGAAGCTTTGCCGTTACGCAGCTTATTTTCACGAACAAATAAGTGTACTGAGAGCCCGAGCATTTTGTGGTTGATCAACTCCCGCCCCCGCTTACTTTGGGGCGTAGCCGAATTCTGACTCTGCCAGTGGAATGTGTGCTCATCAATCCAGTGATCAACGTAGCGGTGTTGAACCCCTTTGCCCTGCTTGTTTAACGTCACCAACAAAATATGCGCATTGGCATCTTTCAGAAAGACGTGACCACTTTGCCAATTGCCAGGATTAAAATTGGCACCGAATAACTCCGGAATCTCCTCTCTCGGGATTTCCTGTCCGAGAGCCATTTCCAATGGATCGATAACCTCACAAAAGCGTGCGAACGTTCGAAACTGTTCTAGAAGCTCTGGAGTGACAAGAATGTCTTCATAGTCTGGATTGGCAGCCTCGAGCCGATATTCACCTACGGGAGATTTACGAACCGTCCGAAGAAGGTATTGTGTGTCACCTGCTTCATCCATCCGTTCAATCGCGAGCATTTTCCCAGTGATCGATCCAGCTTGATTCGGGTTGATCTGTTCAAGCAACAGATAATCACCGTCCTTAATCGGCTGCTTCCCGCCGTTCATTGAGCTACCGGATGCTCTGGCAATGAAATGACGATTTGGCTCGATTCGCCCGTGTCCCAATCCGATGGACCTGTACTCCGGCTCTTCAGCGTGACTACTTCTGAAGTGACCACAAGCGATCTTCAACGATGGGAAGTAAGGCAACTCCGTTCCAGAACGCGTGAGCGGGACGATATTTTCAGACGACCACTGCTCTTGCTGGGCAGACTGCCGTGCTTCATAAGAGGCCAGGCGATAATCGATTAGCTCCTGAACCATTTCCTCGAAGGGCGGTATCTGACCATCTTCCAGCTCAACAACTGGCTTGAATTGATCGTTCTCAATCTCAAAAACTGCTGGCGACTTGTTGGTCCAATGATCGACAGGGTTTTTCTTCCAGTATTGCTGCCATTGCGCCGAGGAGCCATCAACGCCCCTCACTGAAGCCGCAATTTCTTGATATAACTTCGGGCGGCGTTTCAGTGTCTCCCAAGATTCTTGAGCAAGTTTCGAGAGCTTAGGCGGGCTACGCCATCCGCCTAACTGCTGGAAAACGTCGAGCAATATCATTTTGAATGATTTGCTCATGGCCGTCGTTTCAACTTCCAGCAAAAACGTTTCGTAGCGGGACAAGAGCTCCGTCTCAAGCTCGCTGAGATCTTCCATATCCCGAACCAATCCAAACCAACTTCCGTGTAACTTGCGAGTCTTAGCGATACTGGCACCGAAACGATAGTACTCGGTGAGTGTTGGACGACGACCAAACGTATCCTTCAGTACCTGATAGTCTTTTTCAGCGCCCTGGTGATCAAGACCTTTCAGGAAGTCGATTATCTGCAGATCGTAATTGATAAAGCATCCGTCTGGCAGTTCCAACTGATTCTTTTCAGCTTTCCTGGCAAACTCGGCTAACTGCCGGTGATTCATCGCCTGGCCAATCAGCGCCTGAGGTTTGTGTAGGAAGCTTTGGTGGTTACCCACGAAATCCAGAATCACAAGATTGTCTTTTCCAGTGGCGACGCTTTTACGAAGGCCCCGGCCAATTTGCTGAAGGAATAGGATCTTGGACTCCGTTGGACGCAACAGCAGAACAGTATCAATGGCGGGCAAATCGACACCCTCGTTGAACAGGTCGACAGAAAAAATCACGTCGAGCTGACCATTTTCCAACTTCTCCAAGGCCTCGCCACGAGACATCTCAGATTCACCGTGAACGGCTGCCGCCTTGATCCCTTTTTTTACAAACTGGCTCGCCATAAAATCGGCATGGATCCGTGAAACGCAAAAGGCCAAGGTCCGGCTTTGCTTCTCTTCACTCCATACCTTGAGCACATGTTTGGCACGTCCATAGGTAGCAAGCTTATTGGCAAGCAGGTTGGGATCGAACTTTCCGTTGCGCCAGGGAATCTCAGTGTAATCGACCGTCTCGTCATAGATGCCGTAGTAATGAAACGGCACCAGGAATTGGCCCCTGACGCCCTCAAACAACGGGTATTCGAAAACCAAGTTGTCGTCACACAACGACAGGATATCCGAGCGGTCTGTCCGGTCTGGGGTTGCCGTTAATCCCAGGAGAAACTGCGGCGCAAAGTAACTCAGAAGCCGATGATAGACGGGCGCTGCCGCATGATGGAATTCATCGACAACAATATAATCAAAATGCCGGGGGTCAAATCGATCGAGATGCGTTTCTTTGCCGAGCGTTTGCACCGATGCACAAAGGATGTCCACTGTTCGATCGCGCTGCTTCCCCATGTAAAAGCCAACGCGGCTATTTGGCTTGATCCGCAGATAGGTCTCGGCCGCTTGATAAAGAATTTCTTCGCGGTGGGCGACAAAAAGAATCCGACGGGCGCCCATTTGAACCGCATCAAAGGCAGATAGCCAGGTTTTACCTAAACCTGTTGCTAACACGACCAACCCCCTTCTGTAGCCTTCTACGCGGGTTAGATCCAGGGCCTCTAACGCTTCCTGTTGCACTTCATTAGGTGCTGGAACTTCCAGCTTCTCATCACTGCCCGGTTCCAGTGACTGTTCTGGTGGTTTCCTCCGTTTCTCGTACACATCGATCCAGTTGTCAGTGAGAGGCACAACATTGGGGTGCTGAAACAGTTCATCGAACCTGCTGACAGCCTCGAGGTACCCAGAATCGGGCGGGAAATCCACCTGATAGTTCCATTCCAACCCGTCCTGCAGCGCTTGTCGGCTGATATTGCTAGAGCCGATGAACGCCCTGCCCCACATTTGCTGATTCTCACCATGGCCAGCGAAAAGGTAAGCTTTCAAATGAAAGCTACTCCCTTTGCTCTGATAGACACGCACCTGAGCGCCATGGTCATGCAACAGGACAAGCTTTCGAAGGGCTTCTGTGTCAGTAATGTCCAAATAATCACTGGTGAGAATGCGGATGCGAGCCGGATCAGGAGTTCGTTGCAGCGCGCTCACCAAATCCGGGAACAAGAGATTTAAACCGGTGGTTTTAACAAAAGCTACCGCCATATCTACCTGATCAGCAGATTTAATTGCTTGGCAAAGCTTGGGTAGGAAATGATGTTCTTTCCCGCCCGTCGTCAGCTTTTTGTGGGAAGCCGGCGCCTTGGTCAGAAGAATGTTCAACCACTGCTCATCCCTATCAGGACGCTGATCATCAGTGCGCCACATCTGGCAAGCTTCATAGTCTGTCAGGTCCTGAATCCACTGCTCGGCAATTGACTCGTCAGCATCAGTAAAGTGCCGGCCATTGTGGTCACGTTCCCCCTGGCCAACCTTGAAACTCATGTAGAAAACGCCATCCGGTTTGAGGGCATTCCATAACCGTTCAATAGCTCTGGGTACTTCAACGCGAGGCAAATGCAAAAGGCTGGCACAAGCCCAGATGCCGTCATACGTAATGGATTCCTGAACGCCTGAAAAAGACCTGTGCTGAATTGGCAGGCCGGTCTTTTGGCGGGCAAGAGAGGTGATGGCTTTTGAGCCATCGAAAGCAGAAACGCGGTAGCCATTCTGTTTGAAATACAAAGCATCTCGACCAGAACCACAGCCCGCATCCAGAATGTGTCCACCTTCGGGAACTTGTGGCAAGAACTCTCGGTAAAGGTCTTCCATGCTGACCTCAAACGTAGACTCCACAAAGTCATCGGCATTGCTGTCGTAATAGCTCAGCGTATCCTGCATTGAATAGTTCCCTTGCGACTAATTAGCCTGAAGTCGATCTAGACCAGGCTACCAGGCGGACAGGTCGTCGCCAACAAACTCGGGAGATCTACTCCGGAACTTCCCTTCAAGATGCAGGAGTGTTTTTTGAATCACTGGTTTCAGGCCAACACCGCAACAAACTCTCCAACGACTCTCAAGTCGTGAAGATCATCGTCTTCAATCACGATATCTCGATAACCATGAGCGCTAGTGACCGGCATCAAGATGACTTTTTCGTTAACGAGTTCATCGCCGGACATCGTTTTTTCACTGCGATACAGTTTAATGGTGAGGCAACTGCCGTTATCAGGGTCTTCAATAGCCCGATGTTGCACTAGGACTATCTTGCCATTTCGCGTTCCTCCAGGATTGGCACTAAAGAGGCACCATGCGCCGTTAGGAATCCGCTTGTTCATGGACTCACCAACAACCTGAGCGACAAACTGGCCCGGTCTTGTAGCAAAATGTTCGGGTAATTTCACCCACTCAAAATCTTCAACGGGAGACTGGAATTCACTGAATTCGCCGGCTACCGCCTGTAGGTCGTAGAGGGGCACAAAGCCTTCATAAGGAAGTGCAGATTCGTAATCAACTACCTCATACGGGACTTGCATAGCGGAAACATCATTCCTTTGTTCCGTTATCTGGGTCTCTGAAAAGCTACGAAAGTGTTCTCTGGTTTCTGCATCTGCAGAGTAGATGTAACACCCTTTCATACCCCGCGTCATCAACGTCCGATAAGTGTTCTTGATGATCATGTCAGCATCCGCGAGGGCGCTCTCCCGATCCTCTTTCAGCCTCTTCTTGTAGCCACGCACAGAACGATCAGATTTTGAGCGAGCGCCGGCGTTTGTGACAGCAATTCCATCTCGGATTACGAAATCATCTCCGATAATCACGCCTACATAGTCGAGCTCTAAGCCTTGGCATGTATGGATACAGCCAATCTCACTGATAGAGTCCTCGGCAATCAGCCATTTTGAACCGTGCTTGTCGAGATTCCACCTTGCTCTGAAATCATGCTCAGGGAGCTCAATATCAAACCTGGCTGGATCCTTCTTGCTGTTCCAGTCCCAGCAATACCCTGCCACCAACCGCGCCTTATTGGCCCGGCGATTTTTCTGTTCAATAACATTCCGCAGCTCGTTAGGGTCGTCAAAGACCCGAAAATCATAGTCGATGCCATCCAGACTTATATTGGCTGTTTCCCTGATCTGCAGGACATGATCAATCCATGCCAGATAGCCGTCAGAGCCGTTGCAACGAAATTGTGAGCTCAGCTCCAAGACAGTGACTTCTGAACCCAATTGCCTGGCAAAATGCCGAATCTCTTCCACCGTGCCGATATCCGACAGAGTGACGCGCTGGTCTTCATCAATAAAAAAAACAGAGGTTCGGGCGCTATTGATCAGTTCTTTTATCTGGTTCTCACCCAGGTTCCCGTATAGGCCAGACTTCTCGTTTAGCCTGTGGGCCTCATCAACGACCAATAAATCAAAAAAGTTGTTCTCAGTTTCGGTATAACCACCAGAACCGCGAAACAGGTTATCGATGTGGGTTTTGCGCATAGTACCTGTCAGGCGGGCTTTGAAGACTTCCCGCGGCGCAGCATTCTTGCTGACAAACTGGGTCAGCATCTCTCTATTGGTTGCTTCAACGATAAGGTTAATTGCGACGACCGATTTCCCCGTGCCCGGTCCACCCTTCACAATGAAAGTCTGTTTTGGATTTTTGCGCCCTTTTTCCGCTAGATCCAGCGCGGTTTCGTAAACCAGTTTCTGCTCATCTAGCAAAATGAATTCCCTGTTACCGCGAAGCATCGAAGCAAGGCTGTCAGCGAGTCCTTTTGACGGTTTGATTACACCATGTTCAATTCGGTACATGATGTTGTCGCTGTCGCCATAGCGGATATTTCGCCTGAGGAAATCCGACAACTTTTTCGCATCGCTCGAAATAAACACCGGCGCCCTGTCGGTATGCTCTTGATAACGGGAGTCATTGATAGCCACTCCGCTGTCCATGTTGTGCAGATAGGCGCATGGTTGAAGGCCAATCCGTTCTTCCCGGACCGTTTCGTTATAGTCTTCAATTAATGCTGAGTATGACCAGGCTTGATAGGAAGGATGGTTAACTTCACGGATGGACCCGTTCAGAAATGTTCGAACGATTGCGTCTTTATCCGTAACTTCTGCTTCGGACCACTGCTTCAGTTCAACGATGATTGCGGTGTCATTGCGCGCTGCATCTTTGCCCGTCAGGATAAAATCCACTCTGCGACTGGTCAGCGGAATCGTATATTCAATGGCAACACCGGCCGACGGGGGTATGGCATGATCCAGTAGCGCGTTAAACATGTATTGAAGCGAATTTTTCCAGGACGTAATTTCAGATTTTGGGGTTCTTCGTTTGAGCTTCCTCCAGACCTCTTCCTCGATAACCTTCTCAATCTGATTGAACTTCACATGTTCAACAAATTCCGCCTTGGAAGCCGAATAGACGATCACGAATAACCCCTACAATTCGTTATATTTATTGGACTTGCCTTTAGCTTTGGCAACAGGATATTTGAGGGCATTTGCCTCTATTTTTCGGGCGGATTCTTCAGCAATATCGACGCCCAAAGAATCGGCCAGGAGAACAAGGTACAGCTGGATGTCTGCAATTTCGTCTTTCACTGCTGCCAAACGTTTGTCACTGAGGTTTTTCGAGTCGTCTTCGCTAAGCCACTGGAACTGCTCCGACAACTCACCCGCCTCACCACAGAGGGCCATGGTCAGGTTTTTCGGTGAGTGGAACTGGCGCCAATCTCGTTCTTCAGCAAATTGCTTCAATTTCAGGCGCAACTCTTCGAGCGAATCCATTTTGGCTAAACTCCCCTTTGTCGTGACAAAACCATTTGCTTTCGATCTATTTGCACATTAACCAAACTCAAGTGCACCGGTCCACATAATCCATAATGAACATACCAACTAAGCGCTTAGCTCCTTCGATGCCTGAATATCCATAGGCGACACTCCCAGTTCCTACGACTTCTTCCGATGACAGGTAAACGGCAGTATCTGATGTCGACTGGCCGCATCGAATAGGATACGTTTCAATGGCCTCAAATCGCGCCTCGACCAAGGCTGCACCGTCTTCGGTCTCGAAACGTGTATAGGCCCCGCCCATCTGCCGCATGCAAGAACTTTGGCATGTCAGGTTCCTGAGAGATCTGGAAATTTTTGTGTCATTCTAGACTACCCACGATTACTTTACTGATGTGATGCGACAGACCAGGTCGAGAAGATCACAGGAAAATGGCTCAGGTTCGAATCAAGCGTCGACGGACGCAAGCAAATGAAGGTGTGCTTGGGTGTTGTAAGTAACTAAGAGAAATAATGGAGGCGCGGGTCGGAATCGAACCGGCGTACACGGAGTTGCAGTCCGCTGCATAACCACTCTGCCACCGCGCCGGGAAAAGTTCGAAGGGGATTCGATACTTTTATGCTCTCAGGTGGGCATTGAGAGACTGTGTTAATTGGAGCGGGAAACGAGATTCGAACTCGCGACCCCAACCTTGGCAAGGTTGTGCTCTACCAACTGAGCTATTCCCGCTTGATCAACGAGGGCGTATTCTACGGATTAGGCCGTTTGCGTCAACCACTTTTTTCAACTTTCTGTTTTAGTTCAGATTCTGATCGATTGCACTTGAACGCAGCAACCCCCAACACGCGAATTTGAGCTAGTATCAAAGAACACCCATCGCCAATCCTCAACAAAGGAGACGGGATTTCCAGATGCCCTCCCCTGGCAAGCTTGTATTCCAGAACGGCCAATTGACCGTCTCGGGCGACTGGACGCTTCCGAACTACGGCCGCTTGAAGCGGGATGTCCAAAAAGCCGGCGCAATGGAGTTACCTAACGGGCATTCGGTCAATCTGGCAACCATCAATGCGCTGGATACCGCCGGCGCATCCCTGTTGGTGGACCTTCTGGGTGCCCATCAACTCCATGAGCTTACCGAGCTAACCCCCGGGCTTTCCAGCGAACGTCAGGAACTGCTGCGCCTGGTTGCCAACGCGATGGCCAGCCCTGAAGGCGAAACATCCCTCCGATCCAACCCGATCACGGAATTCCTGGCGGGTGTTGGCGAAAAAATCGAAGGCTTCTGGCATCAACAACGGCTGTTGATTGGGTTTACCGGTCAGATACTGGCGACATTGGCGAGCATCCTTGTAACACCCTGGCGATGGCGGATCACATCACTGGTGGCCCATGTCCATCAGACCGGGCTCAATGCCCTTCCCATCGTGGCGCTGCTGACGTTTCTGGTGGGCGCGGTGGTTGCGTTTCTGGGTGCCACCATTCTCGATGATTTCGGAGCCACCATTTACACCGTTAACCTGGTGGCCTTCTCGTTCCTGCGGGAATTCGGTGTTCTGCTGGCCGCTATCCTTCTGGCCGGCCGCACAGCCAGCGCCTTTACCGCGCAGCTGGGCTCCATGAAAGCCAATGAGGAGATCGACGCCCTACGCACGTTCGGCCTGAGCCCTGTGGAGCTGCTCGTTATCCCCCGGGTGCTGGCGATGGTGGTTTCGCTTCCGATATTGACCTTCGTCGGCATGATCAGTGGCATTGTTGGTGGTTCGCTGGTGTGCGTCGTGGCGCTGGATATCTCGGTTCCGCAAATCCTGAATATCCTCGAAACCAAGGTAAAGGTCGTCCACCTTCTGGTTGGGCTCGGAAAAGCCCCGGTCTTTGCGTTTGTGATTGCCGTTATTGGTTGCCTGGAGGGCTTCAAGGCCAGCGGAAGTGCCCAGTCCGTCGGTGAGCACACCACCTCCGCCGTGGTACAGTCGATCTTTATGGTGATTCTGCTGGATTCCATAGCAGCGATATTCTTCATGGAGATGGGCTGGTGAGAAAAGAGGCCGCGCACCAGGATGTGGTTATCAGCGTGAAGGGCCTTTGTAACCGCTTCGGTAGTCATGAGGTACATACGGATCTCAATCTTGACCTTTATCACCGGGAAATACTGGGGGTGGTTGGCGGCTCGGGAACCGGCAAGTCGGTGCTGCTGAGGAGCATTGTCGGGCTGCATACGCCGGATTCCGGGACCATTGAAGTCTTTGGTGAGCAGTTGC
>Ga0208553_1000494_pt1 | contig 14230 bp, 20 predicted proteins | sample 6_EtaG_FD_184079 | JGI IMG/M metagenome (GOLD analysis project Ga0208553, IMG submission 184079) | Marine viral communities from the Subarctic Pacific Ocean - 6_ETSP_OMZ_AT15160 metaG (SPAdes) (version 2) | ecosystem: Environmental > Aquatic > Marine > Oceanic | place: Pacific Ocean | collected...
GCCGAACAGCGGCACCCCACAAGCGGCTGTGACGGCACCCGACCCTGGCCCACAGTCTGCCGACGACGACATCCCGTTTTGAGTGAGGGCTTCGCATGACCCTGCCGCGCCTGTACACGCTGCCAGAGGTTCTTGAGACAGTCCCTGTCTCTGACCGGAAACTCCGAGATATTGTCAAAGAAATAGGCCTTGAACCGGCGCCCGGTTGCGGGAAGTATGCTTTCACCCTCTCGCAAGTGACAGAAATCCAGGGAAGGATCGCATGTCGTTCAAACTCCACAAGCCAGGAACCCGGCACGGGAACAAGGTCTATTACGCAACAATTTCCGTCAAAGGGCGAAGGTCTGAAATCAGCACGGGGACGACAGACCCGCGCCTTGCTTGCCGCTTCGCGGAGCAAAGAGAGCGGGAATGGTATGAACATTACGTCCTTGGCGGAAGCGAGGAAACCGTGTCCAGCGTCATAGCCAATTACATCGCCTTCCGCCGTCCGTCGCTCCGGGACGAGAGGCTGTTGCTCAAGATACGCGGCATGATCGGCCAGCGCCCTGTCGCTGGCCTTCGGCAAGCAGATTTTGACGAGTGCGCCCAGGCGCTTTATCCAGGCCTCTCCAACGCGACCTGGAATAAATACGTCTATACGCCCTTGCAAGCGGCTCTTAGGCACTCTGGCGTGAACGTGCCTATCAAGCGGCCCAGGCTCAAGAAACCGCGCCACCAGAGCCTCACGGCGAAACAGCGTGATATCCTGATTGAGAACGCCGACGACGCCGACCTGAAGGCGCTGCTGACCCTGCTCTTCTATTCAGGCCCGCGCATTTCGGAGGCCATCGGCTTGACCAGGGAACGCACGGACCTGCAGAAAGGCATTGCCTGTTTCGAGCAGACCAAAACGAACGACCAGCACTGGCGACCACTACATGAGAGAGTTGTCGTGGCACTGGCTTCCCTGCCAGAACGCGACGACGGCAAATGGTTCCGCTGGAAAACACGCTGGGGGCCGCGAAAACTCATCAAGGAACTCAGCGAGAAAACCGGCGTTTACTTTCATCCGCACATAGGTCGCCACACCTTTGCCGATCTGGTTATGGAAAAGGGGGCCAGCCTTCGGGACTTGATGGACGCGGGCGGGTGGAAAGACCCCAAGAGCGCCATGCGCTACACCACAAAGCGCGTGGAAAGAGTGCGGAAGGTGGTGAACAAGCTATGAATTTCAATGCTCAACACGTTCTTGGTAAGGACGGGGTCCACAGTTCGAATCTGTGCGGCGGCACCATCCAACCCCCTAGTATTCCGCCACTTCCGGGGATGTTCGCATTTCCCGCGACCTGCTGTACGATTGCAGAACGCGGCAGCAACATAACGTATTTTGTGCGGAATATACGCGGGAGGAATTTTCCGCGTTCGCTGGGTGTTCCTAATGCCTAGCCGGAAAATAACAGGAATAACACCCCGGCAGGCAACAGGAGCCGGTGGAATGAAAGGTTTGCTCGCAAAGCTGGCGGCGGCGCCGGAAGGCTCGGAAGAGCAGGACATTGAGATATATAGAGCCGTTTACGCGGAACCTGCCAAACACCGGCGTTACCCGCGCTACACCACCTCCGTTGACGACCAGCTCCCCTGGGAAAATATATGGCAAGTATTGCGCTGGGAAGGTGAGTGGAGTGCTTGGCACGCCAACCCGAAAACATTCAGAAACACGGAAGGCCATGGACATACGGAAGCCCTCGCCCGGCGCGTCGCCGCGCTCAAGGCATGGGATGCCGGTGCCGACAACTTTGGCATCACTACGCCTAGACGGCGCGCACATATGCATGAACGGAAGGCCGGTGGAAGCCAAGCCGGGGAAGACGGACGGAACGCGGCCGACGACCAAGACGGATAACTTGAGAAGGTTTTGGAATGCCAGAGCAGAAGCAGAAAAAACGTGGGCGGCCCCCCCTTCCGGATAAGGAGCGGCGCCGGGCCGCCATGGGATTTCGGCCAACTCCTGAAATTAGGGGAAGACTGGAAAAGGTGGCAGAGGAAAATAAACGTTCTTTAAGCCAGGAAATCGAGTCCCGGCTTGAAGCGTCTTTCCTCAAAGAAGATGTCAAGCACGAGGTGGAGGTTCTTGAGACAGTCCCTGTCTCTGACCGGAAACTCCGAGGTATTGTCAAAGAAATAGGCCTTGAATTTGGTGGACGTGAGCAGTTTGAGATTTTCAAGCTGTTGGCCGGCGCCGCCGGGATCATCGAAGCCCGCTGTGCTGGCGATGGACAGCGTGGACCCGGAAATCCGCGCCAAGGTGATGAGGGGGGCAGCGTGATGGCTCGCGGCATCTTCCGCAAAGAATTCGGCAAGCTGGCGCCTGCTGATCCGAAGGCCGAGGAATCAATCGCCAGGGTTCGGCACGGCGAGCATGTCCAGGCCGACATCAGGCGGCCGCGCAACCTGCGCCACCACATGCTGTTTTTCGCTCTGCTGAATCTAGTCTTTGACCATCAAGAGCATTTTCGCCGCGTCGATGACCTGCTCGACGCGCTGAAAATCGCCATCGGCCATACCAAGGTTATCGTCCTCAAGACCGGCACTTACCAGGTGCCGCTAAGCATTTCGTTTGCTGCTATGGATCAAACGGCTTTCGACGCCTTTTTTTCTCGCGCCGTCGATTTCCTCATCACCGATGTGGTGCCTGGCATGGACCAAAAGGCCCTACTGGATGAGGTGTATTCGATGGTTGGCCCGCCGACGACCTAGCAACAGGCATCCGCGTCAGGAATCAAAATGCCTTGGCCCAACCGCATTCGCACACCGCGAAATGAAATAATCATACGTAGTATGTGGAAAGACGAGCGAACTATCGTGGATATAGCGAGGGCGATTAATGCGTCGCCAGATACAGTATATAATTGGTTGCACGCCCTGGGGCTAAAAGAAAAGAAGCGGAGGAACGGCTGCGCACCATATGTTCATAGAAAAGAGCCAGTGGAAACGGTCCAAAGGAAGTGCCTAACATGCCTTGAAATGTTTCCGTCCTCGGGGGCAGGCAACCGTCGGTGCAAAGGCTGTAAGGAATTAGAGATTTATAGGGGGGGGGCTGGCATATTTGAATTGTAGCCGCCACGTTACATCTCCGCCGTCGCGGCCTCGTAATATGCCACCCGATGGCCGAGGCCAAAGCCGGAGAGCCGGACGCGCTTGCCGGCGTGGCGGTACAAGGATGGCCGACGACCTTGTCTCAGTGAGCGCCAGATTTGCATAGGCGAGGTCGGCGGCGGCAGCTTGGTGACGATGTCGCCCCTGTTTTCAAATCTGTACACAGAGCAACTCACCGTGGCAACGAATGCCAAATTACCGACTCGAGGGCAGCCGTAAAGATAAGCTGCCGACGGTTTCCACCTTGCCGCCGCCAACAGTGCCAGCGCCGCGCCCAGGGAATGGCCGGTGAATATCCATGTCCGGTCCCGATGCTCGTCTAGCACCTCCTGCACATCGCCATGGATTCGCCCGAATGCTTCCAAAAAACCCGCGTGGACACGCCCGCCGCCAGGGAAATCGACCTTCGCATATTTGAGATCGGCCTTGATATCAGCAGGTTCTTCCGTGCCGCGAAATGCCAGGTACAAGCGGCCGCCGGTATCGGTCGAGATGAAGGCTTGCGTCCCGCCCCGGTCAAATCTTGCGATCCATGTCTGTCCGATCAGCCCGAGGGTCAGATCGTCCGAATATGCCAGGCGCGACAGAACCGCGCAGGTGTGAGCGAGGCCACTCATGGCGAGTCGCCCGCCACCACACCAAAAAGCTGGCCGATGAGGTGCGTCCAGCCCAGGGCATCGCTAAATCCGCCCTCGTCAGCGACAAACGCAGCCGCCCCCGCGCCAGCGGCAGGCCCGCCGAATACCGCAGCGGCCTTGGGCCCATAGCGGCGGACCATGCTCACCACCCGCGCCACCACATCATTTTCCGAGGCTGCGGGGCGCAACGCCGCGTATCGGGCGTCTATTTCTTCCCACTCCTTCCGCGCCGCCTCGTACTGCTGGACGGTCAGCGTCCTGGCATCTTCTTCCGCAGCGAGGGCGTCAAGCGTGTCGCTCATTATTGACATATCGAGTCCTTTATTTGCCCAAAATCATGATGGAAAAAATCAGAAACGCAGTCATGAAAGGGACAACCGCGCAGACCACTGCCACTGTGGCCCACCTCTCCCACGTGGCCCATCTCAGCCACCGCTCTACGTCTGCCACCGACCAATATTTCGAGTCTGGTGGCAGAGGTATTTTGTCCATCGGCTCATGGCGCGGTTACGGAAAAAAAGTGAGAAAACAGCAGATTCTTGTTGACAGATAGGACCGTTGGTCCCATGATGCAGTCATCAACAGGGCAACGGTGCCCGCCTGGAAAAGGGAAAACAAGACCATGAAAAAAGAAACCGCATCAAAGCATCAATTAGGCGGTGCGCTCGACGGCCAGGATAATATCGTCAGTCTGGCAGATGGACTCCTGCGGGTCATCAACGGCTTTTTGGTAGGCCACGCTGCTATCGAATATGCGGAAGAAAACGACCTATTGCTGAATAAATTTGCCGACCCCACCGAAGATGCTCGCAAGGGCTTAACGGTGAACGAAGCCCGCGAGATCGCCCGCGAGGACGACGGATTAATCTGGGTGAGGGGTGCTACGATGATCCCCGCGCTACGTTCCACTAGACTTTCTAGCCTAGCCTCAGTCAACCAGCAACCAGGAGTAAATCACATGCAAAAATTAAATTACCTTGTCCATGAACAGGACGTCTCCGGGCCCGGCGCAGACATGGAATATGTTGACCAGGATTTCTCCACCTTGGCCAAAGCCAAAGCCTATGCGGACCGCGCCGGCGCCAGCATCATTGATGGTTTTGAACATGAACACGTTGCCGAAGTTTGGGAAAAGACCGCGAACGGCTGGGAACAAACCTACCCGAAGGGATGAAGCCATAGGAAGCAGATTCTTGTTGACAGATAACGATCAAACCCGAGTACTGGAAATGAATATGACCCGCGCCGAATTTAAGGCCGCCCGCCACGCCTTGGGCCTCAGCGCCCAGGGTATGGCCCGCGCCCTGCGGGTTTCCGATGGCCGCACAATCCGCCGCTGGCAATCCGGCGAGCGTGACATTCCGGGGCCGGCCATCATCGCCGTCCGGTACATGCTGGCGACCGGGACCACAAGCCCCGATCAATTAAGCAAGGGCCTCCGAAGAGGCCCCGCGCCCCGCGGTCGAAACCGCAAGGGGGGTCAGGAATAGGCCCGGTTGAGCCAGCCCGCGATATATTTGCCGAATGCCGGACGGCGCAGAACGAGACTGCGGTAATGGCCGGCGGCTTCTGACCGGCAGGCGGCCAGTAGAGTCTCTTGCAGGCAAGCGTTGGCTGTTTCCCGGGTAATCGGGCCGAGAATACCGTCGTCGGCAATGTCATGGCCGCAAGCCCGGCAGGCCCGTTGCAGAACCTTGTGCGCGTTACGCGGACCCATGTTGACGGCGAGGTCGAAAACCTTGACGCGAACCCGGCTCTGGGGCAATTGACCGTATCTGTATCGATCCCAGAATTGGCACCGGTAAAGTTCCGCGGCGTGAAGGCGCGTCATCGAGCGGATGTCCTCGATATCGACATCGCCGTCATGATCCAGGTCACCATCAAGCCAGCCGTCGCCGTCATCATCTCCGAGGGTCTGTAAAAACCGCAGCGAGATCCCCCAGCGGGTAGGCCCGCCGGGATCAGCTTTGTCGTCGGTGAATCGGTCAAAACCCTCATGCAACAACACCGTTTCAATTGCGGCATCGAAGCAATAAAAACCGGCCATCACACTATTCTTTCGGGGTTCGCCATTCGCGGATTGATATGGCGATTCGGATTATCGCAAGCATTACACCCGCAGCGACCGCGATGACGTTGAGGCCGTCTTGCAAAGGCACCAACCACCAGGGCGACGATGCAATGCCCGCGCCCATCGCCACGTCGCCGACGGCCTTGGCTATTTGCTGCGGGTCGGTCATTCAACTATTCCCAGACGGCGTCTTTGGATGTGTCAAATAAAGCCAGACCTTCCGCCGACATGGTGGCCACTTGAGATTCCAGCTCGTCAGACTTGGCCCTAATCGCCTTGGCTTGCAGCCACATCACCTCTCCGACAGCCCACATCGCCACTTCTTCGGGCGTCCACTGCGCCCGGCCCTTGTCGAGCAAAACCACGGCCTCTGATAACAAATTGCGTTGTTTCCATTCCGGCACGATCAACAAGATGCGCCTGCCTGCTTCCGCCTTGATGCGGATAACGGCCTGCTCTCTGTCAACGTCCACTTCCTGCTGCGTTTTATCGCGCAGAGCATACACGCCCGTCACTTCATCCGCCCCCACTGGCACGGCATCGCCGATATTGCAGCCAGTCGGACCGGTGCGGACTTGGGTGACCGGGGTGTAAGCCTCATTGACGTAGACTATTGGGAGCCAACCCCAGGACTTGAGTTCGCCGGTGGATGCCTTGTCGAGGCCACTGATGTTGCGCCACGCTCTCGGTAAAGGCTTCCGCCCTTCGTCGATAAAACCATCGGTCTGGTGACAATAATCAGTCATGAATACCTCCTACCAAAGCGAATAACGGGTATTGAAATAATCTTCTATAGTTGTCTCATCGGCACCAGCTTGGAAAGCAGAATAAATGGCTACTTCTGCTACTTTCATGTTCGCGGCATTTGGGGGGCCGCCCGTAAGTGCCCCAATAGCAAATGTAGCCGCAGAATAATCGTCAGCACCAGGGTCTCCTGCATCTTCATGAGCACCATCATTACGAGCTTGAAAAGAAGAAGCCCCATCAAACGCACTTTGAAGAAGAAAAGCCGATGGTGCGCGATGGTCAACTATGTTAGTTGAAGCTGTACCAGCTTCTTGTTTAAGATCATAGGCAGACCCTGACATTTCTATAGTTGGTCCACTAGGTTGACATAAAATTAAATCTCCATCCCGCCAAGACACAATTGACAAAGCCATGAAGATATGAAGAGGCTGAACTACTGCACTGATCGTGCATGTCATCCATTGATCATTGCCAGCATCAAAGTTTAAAATTGCTTGATTATTAAACCCAACATCTGAAGCAGAATATAGTGGTTGTGCCGACCCCGTCCCTTGCGCCCAATCCGCCGAACCCACTTGATCCAGCCACGCAGAGACGCCAGTTGCCACAGTTATACCTAAGTCTGCCCGCCAATGATGAACAAGTTCAGTATTTGGATCAGGAATTGTCGCGCCAACACTCGCCCCGGCGGCCGCCATCATCATTCTTCGAGGGGCCAGCATTACGAACTATCCGTGCTGGCGATGGCCCCGTGCCAAATAGTGCCGCCGTCCACCGTTAAGAAAACCAGAATATCAACCCCAGAAGCGGTCAGCGACGGCGCTTCTCCACCTGCCCAATCCACACTCGCCGGCCAATTCACGGTCTGCGAGCCGCCGTTGGTAAGGATGAGGGTAAAAGAACACCCTTCATCTGATGCCGTGGGGTTGGAAAATGTAAAAGTCTCGGTGCTGGTCGAGACAGTGGCAGTTACGACATTGCCCGCAGTCAGGTCTATGTCGTCCGTGCCGCCCGCTAGATCACCGAGGGCATTCGTTATCTCGCCGTAATCCTTGAGGTTTATTTCACTAACGATATTGTCCTGGCCGTCGAGCGCACCGCCTAATTGCGGCGTAGTGTCATCAACAACACTTGCCACCACTGCCGTGCCATCAGCTTTTATGTAGTTGACACACTGGACAGTGTTTGACCCCGTTGAGAAGAACTCAGCGACATCCCCTGCTACTGTGGTGATATTTGCTTCGCCGGGAAGGTCCAGGTTCGTCGCATGATGCGTCATCGTCAGCGCGGCATCGAACTGCAAAAAGAAATGTCGGTTGGCCGCGACAGTCATTGCGGCGAAACCAGTTGTGCCGGTCACGTCGAAGTAGTCGCCGTCCGTGTCGATTACCAACGGGCTGGCAGAAGCAATGTCGCCGCCCTTGTCCATCCCGATAAACTGACTATTCGGGTCGAGCGCACCGCCTAATTGCGGCGAGGCGTCTTCGACTACGTTGGCCATGCCGGTCGAGGCTACTGACTGACGGGTGATCTGAAATGCCGTGCCGTCGTATAGGCCCTCATAATATTTATTAGCGGCATGGTTGCCTGCGACTAGAGCCGCGTCGTTGAGTTCAAGCGCCTTCGTGGTCAACCCGGAAATGGCAACCGTCGCGGCACCCGTGTTGCCATTCGCGCTGGCTTTCCAGCGGAATTTTTGCCCTGCGGCGTAAGCGGTGATGGCAGGGGATGGCGTCAGAGTGATAGCGTCCGCCGCCCCCCCCGCCGTGCCGCACCAGACGAACGAGCCGTCCTGAGCCTGGCCCACCGCCGCGTAGTCCGTTCTCGCAGTGGCGTTGCCGACGCCCGTGTGGCGGTATGTCGCCATCGGCAGGTTGGCGGCCGGGTTGGTCTGTCCGTCTTTTGCAATCGAGGCTGTCAGCGCGGCTGCAACGTCGTCCATTTCGGTGTTGACTGCACTCTCGTCAATCACCGTGTCATAGACGTAGTCCGACTCCGCCCGGTTGAATGTGCCGCTTCCGTCACGGGCCATTTGCTCGCTCCATTCTTCTATTAAAAAACCCGCCGAAGCGGAGTATGATGGTGGTCATGGAAAACGCTATTGTCTTCCTGCTGAACCTGATCGTGGTCGCTATTCTGACCGCTGCTTTTGTGGCGTTCAGGTGGTCGGGGCCGGGGTTCGCGTTTGGATTCTTCGTGGGAATGCTGTTTTTCTTATCTTATTACCGCCTTAAGCACGGTCGATGGCCCTAGCGACTGCTGGTTATAGCCCCCGCCCTTGCCAGCAGTGCCGCTAAAGACCGCCGACGCGCATCGTTCGCCGTCGTTTGCTGATAGGCTCTATTGAGGTTTTCCGCCGTGGGCCTGGTTAACATCTCGGCAAGCCAGCCCGACTGCGGGGCTGGCATGGCAAGGCGATCCTTGGCTCCGCCGACGAGATTGACCCCGCCTCGCACCCAATCAAGAGGATTTACCGATGCCATTTGCTGGATGCCTTGAACAATGCGGCCAGGATCAGCCTTTGCCTCTTCCATTGCGGCAAGGCGTTCCGCCGTTGCCGAGTTGCCCTTTGCTGCTGCGTAGGATTTGAACATTTCCTTTTCGCCTTCAAGGCGAGATATGTACTGCCGAAATAAATCATCGTCACCGAAAGCAAGCCGTATCTTCTGCTCCAATGCGGGAATGTCCATGATCTTCTTCGTGGCATCCGCTCTGGTGACAAGGCTTTCCAGTTTCGCTTTAATCGCCTGCGCCGCGCCCACGCGGAACATATGCTTTTCTTCCGGGGTCATTTTCTCGACAGCCTGGCGGATCGCCTGGGGGTCTGAAAACTCGGACTTCGACATGAACCGTGAGCCTTTTTCAAGCGCCTCCTGCTTGGCCCATTCCCCGGCCGTCCCCTGCCGTCCCGCACGATAAGCCGCGCCGCTTTCCCCCGACGCTTCGATGGCATCCAACAGTTTGTTTTGGTATTCTCTAATCCGCCCCTTGGCGACATTGCCGATAGATGAACGACCCTCCCCGGTCATAAGATCATCCACCGCCAGTTTGGCTTGGTGCAAAGTGTCGATAGCAATTTCCGGTTGGCCTTTATCATCAACCAACAAATCCCGCACCCTTTGCAGCCCTGTCTTAATGCCGCCCTTGGAGCGCATGATTTCGGCATCCAATTCAGCAAGAACGGGAGCAACGTCCACAAAATCATCACCGCCCCGCGCCACATCATATGCGCTGCCATAACCCTTCCGCGCCTTGATCGTCGCCTCCTGTGCCGCGTAATAATTTTCAGGAACAAGATCGTCAATGCTTTCCGTCACTCTGTTCACCTGCCCGCCACGCAGAACCTTGTCCGCACTCCGAACGCCCTCTTGGCGCTTTGTCAGGAAAGTATCCAACATTGCCTTGCCCTCGCCCGGCGTCTGGTAGGCCTGCGCCATTAAAGCGCGAGTATTAGGCCCGGCATCCATTAAAGCCGCTTCGGGACCAAACTGCTGGACCCGTGCCGCTGCTTGGTCGGGAGTCCACCCATCTCGTGTCAATGCTTCCGCTACCTTCCTTTCGGCCGCACCCGCTTGCCGGAACGGCATCCTGTTGATGGTCTGGTTCGCAAGAGCCCGCGCCCCTGCCGCCACCATGTCCACCGCCGGAACCGCCAACGGACCAGTCCCGGCCCCAAACGCCGCCCCCTTGGCCGCGCCCTCCATTCTTTCCCCAGGGTCGGCATGGCCCGCGCCAAACATTCCGCCGATGAGTCCGCCCCCTGCGCCCGCCCGGCCCATGCGTGGCAACATGCCCGCACCACGCGCCCCTGCCATGTACGGCCCCAGCACGATTGATGCGGGAGAAGCCACCCCGCCAACTATCGCACCTGTGAGAGCCTGTCCGGGATTTTCCTGTGCGAATTTCTTTTCACGGCGCCGAGCTTCCGCCTCTCCAGCTTCGTACATTCCGGACATCGTGGGGAGGATTTTATCATAGTTGCCCGCAAGAGCCTGACGCCCGGCCCCATACAACGCAGACATGCCACCAGCCACCTCGCTACCGAAGCCCATGAGCATGTTATTCGCAATATTCCGCAGGTTACCGGGCAGAACACTGTCGCCGGGAAGTTCCGCCGGTTGCTCCTGTTGGCCGGATTCGGCGTTCATTTGACTTTGCGCGTAGGCAAGAACGTCCTCTTTACTGGCATCGTCGGGTGCCGTGACTTCAAAAGTTTCACCGCTGGGCGATTTGATTTCAAACGTCGCCATCAGTCGGGAGTCTTTTTAGTTGACTTTTTTATCTCCCTTATCCCCCACTCGCCTGTGTCGGGTTTGGCGGCGGGCTTGGCAGCGGGTTCTATCGCATTTACCAATTCATCCATACTAACGCTCGTCACCCCCTTGTAGCCAGCGAGAGTACCTTTTTCCTCGAAATACCGAGCGGCGCTCTTCTTCGCTTCAAAGCCGCGCTCCATTGCCTTGACAAGTCTGCCGAGACGGGCTGCATTCTCCGCTTCCTCGAGGCTGGGGTTGTACGCACGGGCGATCAGCATTTTGCCTTCCTTCTCGGAGAACTGCCCACCCAAGATGAGCCGGAGGTTGCGCTGAATGACCTCTTCCACGCGATCCCTGGCGCCAATCGCCTCCGGGTGGGTAAACGCCTTCACAAAATCCGGCACCCGTCCAAGGACAGGCCCGGACAGGTTTTCACTGGACTCGCCTTTGACGATTTTATCTAACAAGCTCTTTACCTCGCGCAACTGGCCTAAATTCTTTTCAGCGTCCGCAAAGCCGCCGCCGGCAACGAACTTGGCGTATTCCTTGCCGAACTCGCGGTCAGCTGCCTGTTGGCCGTGGGAAACCGCGGGCCTGTCAGCGGGACCACCAGGGATGGCAACCAAGCCTTTGCCGTCCGGTGAGAACGTATATCCTGTGGGGGGCTTGGCTGCGGCTACGTTGATCTTCTGCGTTTGAACACCGGGGGGGAACGGCACATCCCTCCCAGAAACTGGCGCCCCCGGCGACCTTTTCAGGGTCTGCGCGTTTTCCAGCCTCCGGTTCTCAGCCGCTAAAGCCTCCTGTTGTTCCATTTGTTTAAAGAATAGCCGCCGCGACAGCCGCCCGGCGGCAAGGTTCCCTCTCATGTCAGGTTGTGACAATGCCGCCCGAGCGCCCGCAAAACCGCCCGCCGGGCCTGTCGGCACCATCTCACCAGGAACGTTACCGGAAAAGGTCGAAGGGGCCGCGACGTGCGCCAGGGGGTCGTCGGGCGAGCGGCCTGAATAGAGATCATACGTGGGCATCTCTTTGATTGGCCTATGTCCGCCCCGTGGAATCGTAGGCGCCCCCGTATCGGGATTGACCCACTGCTTCGTGTTGTATCCTTCGACCGCTTTATCCCAAGCGGCGGCCTGGTCCTCATCCGCCTGGCCCTGCAAATAATTGCCCATCAGGGCCTTCACAAGCCGCGTTGCCCCCTGGGACCAGTGCTGGACAGGAGAAGTGTCGCCGGCCTCCGTCAGATACCGCATCGCCATCCTCCGGCGCGGGTCAATCAAGTCCTCGCCGGGAAGTCTGATTTTCATTTTTCACCTGCCTCCCAAAATATTCCGCCGCTCACTACCAGAGCCCTTTGCCTCTCTGGGCCATGCCAGCCCCACCCAGGGCGGCCGATCCCAGGCCAAACAGCCCGCCCACCATGGCGTTTCGCGCTTGAAGGTCGCGGTTGAGTTGCTGTCCATATGCGTCTTGCTGGCCCGTGTAGGACGCATATGTGGCGCCCATAAGATCAGGCGCCGCGATCTGCGTTTGCGGAACGGGAACAAACGATGGCGACTGAACGGGAACGCCTGACATCATCGTCGCCATCTCATTCAGCGGGACTTGGCGTTCTTGCAGCATCTCGCTGATGGCGCGGTCACGCCCGGCGGCCTCCAGGCCGTACATGCGGGCCGCCTCGTTGCCAGCCTGCACGTCCGCCGCCAAGAGTGCGTCGGTGCGAAGCCGGTTGTCCTCGTCAATCGCCGTGTCGTAAGCCTCCGAGCCGATAGCGAATCCCCGGTTAGCCAGGCGGGTATCCAGGGCGGCGCGGCGCCTGTCCAGTTCCGGGTTGAGGCGGGCCATGATGGCGTCTCTGGTCGCCAGACGTGTCGCCTCGTTCACCGTCGGCGGCGCACCAAGGCCAGCAAAGGAAACCGGCGTGGACAACTTGCCCTGGACCGCGTCTAGCTGTGTGTTGGCTATGTCGCCATATTTAAAAGCCGCTTGGTCGGTCAGGTCCAACTTTGTCTGTTCTGCCGGCGAAAGAGTCTGCGTCACCTGGTATTGTGGCGTATCGTCCGAGGCAAGCCCCCGGAAGGCGTATTCCAGCTTGCCGCGTGGCGTGATTTGGTTCATCTGGTTCATGTGCGCCTGCGCGATGGCGGACTCCTTGGTCGCCGCAGATTGCGCCGCCGCTGTTGCATACGGGTCCGGGGCTCGTGGGGCCGGGGGAGGGTCGTCGTCGTCACAACACATTTATTTGTCTCCTTGATTTACGTACCAGCCGCCCACGCGGCGGAATCCTTTGCGGGTGAAAAACTTGTCTTTTCGGTCCTGGTCGTCGGTATTGAACACGCCCACAAACAGCGGCATGTCCTTAAATCTGTCCTTAACGGCTTCCAACAGGGCCAGACTTGCCTTCGGGCGGCCTTCCTTGCGAACGTAGAACCAGCCGTCTTTGGCGACCGGAACATCCGACCACCACATCCCCTGCACCTTGATGGCGAAAGACCCGACCAGCCCATCGTCGTAAGCCGAGAGAACGACACCGTTCTCGATGTAGGCCCGGATATAGGCGTCAACCTTTTCCGGGTTGACCGGGAATTTCAGCCCGTGGAAGCTCTGTTCTTTCCAGAAGCTCTCGACCAGCATGTCGTAATGTTCGTGCGCCTCCGAAATAACGGCCTGCCGGACTATCAAATCTGCCCGCCCGACACATAAATAAAGTTCGACGCCACCCACGACGGTCGAGCCGAAGTTGTGCTCACTCGCACCCGCAACGACGCCGCCCGGCCGATGCCTCGAGTACCCCGCCAGCCACGATAAATCTGATTGGCGCCGCCCCAAACACCGACGCCCCACTTGGCCACGCCCCACTTGGCCGCCGCCGTCGGACTCGGCACGGACACGCCTGTCGGGGCCTTGATCTGGAAATCCGTATTCAGGTCCAACGCCGCTTCTGGGTTGGCCACAGACTCGAAAATCGGCTCTACCAGCTTGAAGGCCTTGTTCGTCCCAGGCGATCCAAAATAGCTGAACGCCTGCAATGCGTCACCGTTGATGCTGGTGCCGTTGTCATTGTTCCCGGTGTCGAATTTATAGACAACCCCGTCCGCGCCGCCGAAATAGGCGTTGTCGTTCAGCGAGCCCCAGCAGTAGGCATTGACGCCGGTGAACCGGCACGGCGCCCCGGTGATCGTATTGAACACGTATTGATAAGCGATCACCGTCGTCTTGGGTACGTTGAAAATCAACATCGTACCCTTGGTGTAGATGTACGGCTCCCACCCAAAAACCGAGCCATAATCCCGCACCGCATCGTTTACCGCCTTGTTGATCTGCGCCGAAAGCGCCACTCTTTCGGTCTGCGCCCTGTCCACGCTGAGAATTGTCGC
>Ga0208553_1000502_pt1 | contig 14019 bp, 10 predicted proteins | sample 6_EtaG_FD_184079 | JGI IMG/M metagenome (GOLD analysis project Ga0208553, IMG submission 184079) | Marine viral communities from the Subarctic Pacific Ocean - 6_ETSP_OMZ_AT15160 metaG (SPAdes) (version 2) | ecosystem: Environmental > Aquatic > Marine > Oceanic | place: Pacific Ocean | collected...
TGCTAGCACTTCCATTGAGAAGGTGGCCGCTAAGATCGGTAGTCACCGATGCCGTTAGCACCGGTTCAAGGCCCGGGGGCCCGAAATACCCAAATGGCAGATAAAGCGGATCTGTGGCTGCGGAATCAACTTCTGAATTGACTTCGACATATACATATCTAGATAAATTCGGATATTCTCCATAATCCTTTAATCTTTTCTCACTGGCGCTCCAGCTTGTATATTTATCACCAATTTTACGTGCGATATAGTTTGGACTAGTGGGATCAAGGTTGCAACTGTCAAATCTTTCTAAAATTTCTACTTTGTTGTCTGTGTCATTTATATTTCGCAGAACAACCGAGAAGCTTCCATATTCTGTTACGGTCGAGTTAGATTGACGAATTTTCTCAATTGAAACTTTTACATTCTTATGTAACCATTCGCCATGGCCGCGGCCTTTAAGCCTAAAGAGTCTTTGTTGATCCTTTGCGTCATATGCGGTCGGATTGCCGCTCAGATCCTGTGCTATAAGCCAACCAGCGACGGCCTCGCGAGAAGCCTGTGTCTTCATATTCTGCGGGCCCGTGGCGACGGATCCGCTCTTGGCGATGCCCAAAATAACTCCCTGCAGGGTGGTTGAATCCTGGAGGCTGAGGTCTCTCAGTTCTTGTTCAAAAGTCTCGCCAAGCCAAACATCTTCGGTTGCGGAAGCTGGGAAGAATGAAGCCGCAGTTGACAATAATTGGGGGTTGGTGTTAACGCGCTTGCGAATAAATTTGTCACTATCGTCGTCGAAATTAAATTTGATTATTCTGCTTCCCTTGTTGGAACCCGTGAGAACAAGATTGAATAAACCGTTGGAGTCCATTCCGATTACAACGCCGGCGGCATTTATCGTGTCATTTACTAAGCTTCCGGTTCGGGTGCCTTTATCGATAGTTCTGGCGGATCCTCGAAGCTGCATAGAGCCACTATTCATATAAAAAATGGCTGCCAAGTGGAGAGGATTCCCAGGTGACGCATCTCCGGAGGTTGTTGTCCAAGAGTCGCCGGTTAGGGCAGCAGTTGAACCGCTAGCACAGACAAACAGGCCATAGGCTCCGCCCATGGTGGTGGGATTGGTGCTCGGGTTGTTTGTGGTTTTCCAGCCCGCGGCGGCGTCACCACCAGCAGCAGAGCCGACGCTTGTTTGTTGGCCAAGGAGGCGAACATACGTGAGTGGTGCGACACCCGATTTTAAAAATGCGTTAGCAGCATAAGTGCCGTACATTGGCGATGAAAAGTTTCCTTTTCGGTAAACATCATCGTTGGCGCCACCGGGAACTGTATTTCCGAACATATCAATAAATTCAGAATATGAATTAACTTTTACCGGCTGCATTGCAAGACCGCGCGTGGCGCGGCCGATAACAAGGGGTCCGATATTCTCAACGGAGTTGGGTATTCCAGAGTTATCAATTTCATTAATAAAAACACCCGGTGATATAAACTTAAAGTTTTTTACTGACATGTGGTTTATTTCCTTAGTTCATTTAAATTGTGTTTATTATCATACATTAAAAAATGAGTCTCCGCCGGCGTTTACGGCCGAGGAAGCATTTGTAGTTTCTACTCTCGCCCAATCGTACTTAATCGTGAGAGACATTTCACTTAAATCATCGGCGCCATATTCTAGATCACCGTATTTCACTTCAGTAAGGAAGGCATTCCAAAGGGTCCAAGTTTCAAGTGGATTGCCATTTGAATCTAATTGTGCAATTACCACTGAGCCCAGGGCGCCGGCGGCTTTTGCTTTTGAAATTGTTCCCATACTCTCGTTAGTAGCATCAGTAGGCGGAGAATAGCCAGACTGTTGGACAAGATCTGAAAGGGTTGCTGCCATATCGGGCTCTACCGGATCCACAAGTGTTAAAGTAATATCCTGCCAGGTTACGGAACCCGGATAATGAAACGTGTGGTTTAAGTATTTGTGCTCTGACGAGGCAATTTGAAAAGATGGTTTCGTGACTGTCTTGGCGTACCACATCACAGCACCCCCTTGAGCAGCCTGAATACCGGTAAACGATACCGTAAACCTAAACTTTCTTTTGGGATCCTTGTGGATTGTAGTTGGATCGCTGAAATCTGTTGACCAAAATGGCATTTTTAGTTTTCTCCTTTATCTAGATTAATTAGTCAATTCAAAATTATTAGTCATCAAATGATGCGCCAGTTGATGTAATAACAAAGTCGATAGCAATATATTCTATTGCTCTTGCCGGCTTAACCATAATCTTGGCATATAAAATGTTTTGATCTATTAAGTCGGGCGTTGTAGTGGTCTCATCTAAAATTAACTTGTAATCTGTGATACCAAATTTTGTCTTGACGTTTGCCAAGAATGGTTCAACGAGGCCTCTGAATCGGTCCCACGTTGCTTGAACGTTTTGTTCAAAAAGAATCTGCGCAGATATGATGGAAATTTGCTTCTTAAGATAAATTACCAGCCTGCGAACATTGATTCTATCAAGAGCGGATCTTCTTTCTTGCAGAGTTTTCTGCCCAAAGACTACAATACCTGTATTCGGGAAGGAGGCTATTGGGTTAATTCTTGCTTCGTAGAGCAAATCACGATCCTTAGAGGTGAGGCGCTCGGTAACACTGGTAATTGGAATTCCGGCAGCGCCTTCGGTCAAGCCGCCGCGATTGAAGCCGGCCGGTGCAAACCAAACTGCGGTCTTGGCTTCAGAGCTTCCGAGAACACCCATCATGGCCACGGTGGGTGGAATCCAGAGCATTCTCCCGGTGGCCGCGTCACGAGTCTGAACCCACGGATAGAAGGTGGCACCATAGGAGGAATCAACTCGTCGGTCCTTCAAATCATTGACGACCGTTGTCGGCGTCGTGCCGCGGCGTGAGGACTTATCGGAATAATACTTCTCATGAGGCGGAATATAAACGCTGGGAAGATCAATAAGTGCCAAGCTATCACCCCTGCTTTCACATACATTTATCATATGCTGTGTTAAGCTATTGTTTGTGAGCCCCGGTGCAGTCAGCAAATTCATATCCACCGATTCGGGATCGGATACTGTATCTACTGCTCTTCGCCATGTATTATATGCATAGCTTGTGTCTTCTGTTACTGCGGCACCCATTCCTAAGTTATATAGAGGATCGGGCTTCTGAATATCCCAGCCATCAAAGCCGCCCCAGAATGGCGCAGTAAAGCGGTTAATCTCGTTATTCAATATTGATATGTAGCTGCTCGATGTGGCGGAGCCGGCTGCAATGCCGGTCGTTGTCTCGTCTTGGTTAGCACGAGAGCCGGACTGATAATAATAGCCATTACCCCCGTGAACCACATCATCCAACGAGAACACATAAGACCAGGCATCTACGCCGTCGATGCCGTTGAGCGCAGCAATTTGACCATTAGTTCCAGCAGTCGGGTCATCACCAAAACCGGCATATAGAAGCCTGTTGGACGCTGCTACGCTGCTATCGTGGCGCGTTGAACCGCTTGTGCGCGTTGTCGAGAAACCCCAATAAGCAGCCTTTGTGTCCGATAAGCCACCGTCACTTGCAGATAGGCGTGTTCTGTTGACGGGGAAAATAAGTGACGCGGTTACCCCCTGGGCTGTCAACCACCCGCCCAGGTTGATGCCCAGAGAGTCAGCGGCGATATCCGTTACAACGCCAGCCATCGAAATCGGGAAAGGAGCATTGTTAATATTGGCCGTCATGCCGTCGCCGGCTGCGCCCGCTACGAAGCATCCAGAAACGGCCGTACAACTTGGATTAATACCTTGAGCATTAATTACAAACCCGCTGCCGCCCTGCAAAGTCGCACCATAATCGGTATATAGCTTGGCGCCATTACCGTCAGACCCTGTAATATTGGTGAACTTCGGAGGTCCGAAGTAACCGAATGGTAGATATAGGGGATCTGTGGCCGCAGCATCGACTTCAGGGTTTGTTTGTACATATACAAATCTGGAGTTGTTCGCATATTCTCCATACGTCTTTAATCTTCTGGCCGCGGAGTCCCAACTAGTATATTGATCGCCGATCTTGCGCGCGACATAATTTGGGCTAGTGGGATCGAGGGTACAATTATCATATCTTTCCATGATTTGGACATTATTATCTGTATCGTTTAATGCGCGCAAAACAACGGAAAATGAGCCATATTCTGTAGCATTGGTATTCGATTGGCGGATTTCTTCAATAGATACCTTCACATTTTTATGCAACCATTCGCCATGGCCGCGGCCAACTAGCCGGAAAAGCTTTTGTTGAGTTTGTGGAATATATGACGCTGGATCACCACTTAAATCTTGCGCAACAAACCAACCAGCAACAGCCTCTCGTGAGGCTTGTGATTTCATGTTGTGCGGGCCAGTTCCCGTGGAGCCGCTAGTGGCTAGCCCCAGAATAACCCCCTGCAGGGCTGCAGAGTCTAGGTCTCGATCTCTTAATTCTTGTCCGAATGATTCCCCAAGCCAAACATCATCGATGGATGCGGCAGGATAAAAGGTTGCTGCTGTGGAAAGAAGTTGCGGGTTTGTGTTGAACCGCTTGCGAATAAATTTGTCGCTACTGTCGCTGAAATTAAATTTAACTCTTTTGGGAGAGCTAGTGTTTGAGCCGCTATATTCAATTGTAAAAAGACTGTCGCTGTCCATTCCAAGCAAGAGGCCGCGGCCATTATAAGTACCCAAAGACGCGGTCGCGCCGACCGCGGATGGAGTCCCTCCGGGGGCGACCCCAGATCCGGCGCCCGCTCCGCGAACAGGTCCAACAAGACTTATCGAACCAGAATTCATGTAAAATATTGCCGCCAGATGTAGTTCGTTTCCGGAAGTATACACATCTGTATCAGATCCCGAGGCACACACGAATAGGCCATAGGCTCCTCCCGTGCTGCTGGGGGTTGAGGACAAATTCTTTGTGGTTCTCCAGCCGGCGGCCGCGTCTAAGCCGGCACTGGAGCCTGCTGATGTTTGTTGTCCAAGAAGACGCACGTAAGTAAGTGGTGCAACTCCTGATCTCAAAAATGCCTTCGCGGCATAGGTTCCGTACATTGGGGAAACATAGTTTCCATCACGATAAACGTCGTTGTTGGTGCCCCCAGGAACGGCATCCCCAAACATCTCAACAAACTGAGAATATGATTCTACTTTTATTGGCTGCATTGCAAGGCCGCGGGTGGCGCGGCCGACAACCACGGGCCCAATTGCGTCTACAGATTTTGGAAGAAAGGAATTATCAATTTCATTAATGAAAACTCCAGGAGAGACAAATTTAAAATTCTTTACTGACATGGTTATTTATTTTCCTTCGCTCGGTTGACAAAATGCTGTTGTGGTCTTTTCACATAGTCATAAATAAGTAGTATTTTCAACCTCAAACGTCAGGAAGGTATTTAATAAAACCATTTTTACTTCAGGAACTAATTGCCAAAAAACCCATCATTCCCGGGAACTGGGCCTGACTCTCTGGGGTACGTTAATTCAACCACATTTTCATCGACTCTCACAATCGGCCGATCATCATTTTCTCCTTCTCCTATCAAATATCCCAATACTTTGATAGTGATCTCTGATGTAAACATTCTCAAATCTTCACCAAGATTGCCCACATTATTGCTATGCGCAAAGCTTTGTTCGATAAAGGCTTCGTATAGGTGGCCGTTTCTTTTCATGACAAATGCATTAATTTGGCCAGGCCGAGTAATGAATGGTGTCATCAAATCATTCATCTGCTGTTGATATTCTGATTTAATAATAATCTTATAATCTATATTAATATATATGGGGATGGGAATGGACAAGGACTGAATAATAATTTTTTTGTTGATTCTCGGCGAGTTTAACTGTTTTTTAGCCCCCAAATTATTTCGCGTTGCAGAAGCAACAGCAAAATTTCTTGTTTTGTCTTCTTTTATTCGCTTAGCTATCACCACGCGACCAGTGCGGCCATTTTTGTCTTTTGAATACAAATGAGCTTGAAAACCGCCTTTTCTTGTCGGATCTTTGGTAATTCCTGTTCTCTCTATGCTGATGATTGGTAATTTTAGGGCTCCGCCGTCGTCTCGTAATGATTTTTCGTTTTTTACCTGGAAGGAGCGTTCGGGTGCTTGCCAAATTATCGGTACGTTCGTAAATCCTTCGTTTGTGTGGGCGCTAAGATCTAAATCAACCTTTAGCCATGAAAAAATCGCATAATCAATCGTCTCTATGGTGGAGGCCAACACCCCTAATTCTTTAAGGGTGTGTTCGGAACTTCCAGCCGGAAGCATTGCAAAATCAAAGTTATCAGGTAGCATCGAATAGTCCCTTCCTTGCTCTCTTACATATGGCCGAGATTTCAAAACCATAATCGACTTGACCAAAAAGTTTTGATTCCTCGCTTAATTTCATAATTTCATAATAAAAATCACCATATAAAACAAAATCACCCTCGCGAACATATAGATTTTGATCTTCTTGTAGGCGGCGCTCATGAAAGTGAACCTTGATTTCCCAACTCTTGTCGACCCCTGCGCTTTCCATATAAGAAGTTGCGTATTCGGTCCACTCAACTAAAGCATATATTCTGATAGGAGGCAAATATGTTTTTGTGATTGCTTCGCCATAGAGATCATGAAAATTCGTTGTTTCCATATCAATTGGGTAATATAAAATCTGTTGGCCAATGACTTTTTCAATTAGCTCGTCATTAACCTGTTTTACTAAGTCCCGCTCTTTCTTACCTAAGAATAAGGGCGGAGGTGGGGCAGCCGGCTTTTTCCATTCATCTCCCATTGTTTATCATCCTACAAATATTGGCAGCGGCGAATTCTTTAATGTTGCCTGTGCTGCATCGGCTTTTTCACCGTCCAGTTTCACCAAGGTGGTGTATTCCATCTCCTTCAGTATCTCGGCTAATTTATCTCTTAGTTGTGTCTGCTCTTCTTTCGCTTGTGATAGCAGTTCTGAATGATTTAGTGTGACACTTTCTCCCGGAATGGGCATTGTGGTAAACTTGCCTCGAATTTGACCTAGCATCTCCTTACAGAGCGCTAAAGCATATTTTCGAATCCATTGTTTCCCGATGGCGTTAATATTTGCATAAGGAATATTGCCAAATGGCAATGTATTCATATTATTAACACCGCTGGTTCCAGTTTCATACCTATCGTCGTCATCCCAGGCATTTGATTCAATATAAAATTTAACCCACATTCGATCCTCCACGCCGGAACCATAGTCGCTTGGAGTTGGATAAAGGCGCAATTTGTTATCTACTAATTCATATGAATAATGCGACGTACGCGTATAAATTGAATCTTCGTACATCATGGCTTGCATTTTATTCTGCCATGTTGGGATGATCTCGAATGTTGCATCATCTGCATATTGTCCATATGTGGAAGAGTTCCCTACGACGCCAAAACCGCCATAATAGCCATAAAATCTCCACATTGCGCGGGGAGATCTATAAAACACTCTTGTTATCACAACTCGCTTGTTTCCAACTTTGTCGGCAAAATCAATCACATTGCCATCATCATCCGTGCCCGAAGACGATGCGTCTTCGACAATCGTTTGAAGATCATAATCTTGCTGATTTTCCACTATTCCGAAAGAAGCCGAATATTGCCTGATTGTGCCGCCTATTCCGGCCGCTGCAGCTAACCCATCTCCAACCTTCTTTGAATATGAAAATTTAAATCTAGGATATTTTAATTCTACCCTGGAAGCTCCTAAGCTCGACGAGAAACTACTTGCTTTCATATTCCCCATGTGATCGAAGGTTCCTGTCGCATTTCCCAGGGCATCTGATAGGGCATTCTTGCTTTGATGCAAGTTGACGATGTATGAGTATTCCAGCACAGCTTCTTCGTAAGCTGCATATACATTTGCGGGCGTTAGCTCGATATCTACGACGTCGCCACCCAATTTCTTATATACATAGGCAACTTGGGTCGCGGCACCGGTCAGAAAGTCAGCAGAGCCGGTATACATGCCAAATGGAAGCGATCCGGATACTTTTGCTGCGCTGCCGGTTGATGTTAATACTATGGCGCTGGTTTGAGAACGTGGGCTAAGATTGGTCGGCATGCATAAGTACTCCTACTACATAAATAGTGAACATAAACACAAAGTTCAATGCTTATGAATTCTTTATTTAATACTTGCGGGAAGTTTTAATTTTTTTCTTTGCCGTCTTTTTCTTGGTTTGGGTTTCTACTTTGACAGTGGGCACCTCTTCAACTGTTTCAACGGCCGGCCTAACGACCGGGATTGGTGCAGTGTTGAGTGCACGAGACTTCATTTTCCAAGCTAATCTTCTACGAGGGTTCATGGTGGTTCTCCTTATAAATAAGTAGTTTTAAAATGTCGAAAACGGAAATCTCAAAAATTGTAGACGAAAAAAATTTGGCAGATCGACATTTTCAAAAAAAGAGCCCCCTAACCAAAAGGCAGGGGACCCAAAAAACAGCAGACGAATTTAATCGTCAGCATCAATTTTAGTCGTCAACGTCAGTACCAGCCGCTGGCTCGAAACCAGTGCCTGATGCATCTTCACCGCCGTAGTTCAGTCCACCAATAACATACCAGTGGGTACCATCAGCCACAACGCGGAAAGAGGTGCCAATCAAATCAGCCTTTGTGCCCACATCACTAATATCAAAGACGATAGTTGACGAATCGAAAACAGAGCCTTCGACGCCATCTTTCACGGTCTGGTAGACCCCTCTGAAGTTAACTGCATCCGTTGCAGTTTTGATAGTGATGTTGTTTGTGCCATCGCCAGGATCGCAAATAACAAATTCAAACTGTAATCCTGCTGTCGGAGTTGGCATCGTAACCTCGATTCCTCTACTACCTGTATCGGATGATACCGTTAAGGTAACGAGCGAGTTGCTTTCAGCTGCATTTAATACTTTGTCAACCGCTGCTGCGGAATTCTCCAGCGCAATGATATTTTTGCGCAAACCTTTCAATTCAGTACCTGCGCCGAGATTAATCTCTCTTTTCAAGTTCTCTAGTAATGCTTGGGTTCTCGCCAAGCCTATTCTTTTTCCCATAATTTAAAACCCTCCATTTATGTGTTTATAATTTAGGTGAGACAAAAGATATACTCCTGCCTCACATATAAATAGTTTTCCACATAAAGAAGACCCCCGCCTTTTTCAAGGCGGGGGCTTTCTGTGTCACGTTTAGCCGTGCTTTTTACCTAATGTGTAACAAATGTTTATCTATTAGGATGTTGCTCCAGCCTTACCTAAGAGACCCTGCACGACAACTAGACCATACAAGTCCGGTCGGACCATCTTCTTACCGTAACGAGTCATGACTCCCTTGCGGGGCACGAAATCTTCCGGTCCGAAGATTGTGGGTGTAGTTTGTAGTGGCACGTACGGTGCGTATACGTATCCGCTTTCAAGGAAAGAGGATCCGCGACGACCGACGAGGATCACATTACGCAGGAAGTATGGATCGACGATAACGTCAAACTTCTTGCTTAGCGAGCCAACCTTAACGGCACCGATGGAGCCCTTCTCGTCATCATGTGTGACGGAAGCGCGATAACCAGCGGTGAACTCAAGGATGTTAGCAACTTCGGGTCCAACGACAACGAAGTTAGCTCCACCACGTAGAGTCTTACGATGGATCTGGGCAGATACATCATTAATGGTCTCGACAAGAGTCTCATACCATTCGCTAACCGTACCAGTGAAGTCCGGAGCCGCAGAGCTAGCGCCAATTTCAGCACCAGTTGCGCGATTCACGAACAAGCCCGGAGAACGTGACCAGTAGTAAGTAGCAGCAGTTGCACCGTTAATGAGATCTGCAAGGATCTCGCGGTCAATCTCAAGAGCAATTTGCTCAGAGAGAATGCTAGTCAACTCGACTTCTGCATCAAGGTTGTGGTAGGCATTGAGGTCTTGACCCAATTCCGGTGTCCACTTAGCCTTGAGCTTCTTGGTCCGAGCGGTAATCGCCACGGAATCGACTTTGATGTCGATCTCGGGGATATTCGCTTCGTTCTCAAGTCCCCACTCGGTTTGACCGATAACAGCACCTAACGTCGGAGAGTTGGTGATATCATCTGTTTGTGGCCAACCAAGCGAGCAAGAAGAAGCCGCTAGCGATAGGATGACGTTGTCGGCCAACCTTGCAGCATGGGTCGAGGTTGTGACGCCGGCACCATTGGCGCCGGTACCTTGCCAGAATGTCAAGATCTTACCAGAAGCAATAGTGTGGTCAGAGCCACTCCACTGAGTAAGACGGCGGACCATGCGGCCATTGGCCTTTCCAGATCCTGCAGTACCGATACCGATAAAGCCAGCACCTGAAGAACAGCTAACATTGATAGCCTGAAGGGCATCTACGTTAAGCTGATCGAGCGCGGACGCGTTGATTTTTACAACCGCTAGCGTAGTCGAACCAGAAACAAAGTCTGCATCGTAACGCGATAGCTTCTCTGCTGCACTACCGGAGGCCTGGCCCCAGTCGACGTAAGAGACGATGCCAGGACTAAGGTCTGAATTCAAGTTGTCACACGTATTCGAACCCGTCGGAGACGAGTAACCATTCGCCAGGTTATAGGGACCTTGGCCAGCAAAAACATCACCAGTATCTGTTAACACAGCACCACTGACGATATCAGCACCAACTCGTCCACCACCATATAGTGAACTTGCACTAACATATCCCAAGCGGGACATGGCACCAGGATCCTGCGTACTAATCGGTCTTCCAACCGTAAAGTCGAGGAAGAAGATGAGACCACTAGGTAGGCTCATCGGCTGCACACTAACAAGATCGTTAGCGATTAAGCCTGCGAAAACACGACGGACGATGGGGAATGCGACGGCTGCGAAACCCTCAACATCACCACCAGCCATAGTGGAACTTTCGCGGAGAAGCTCTTTGGCTTGGTTTTCAAGCAATCGAGCCATAGTTTGTCGGGAACGATCCTTGTCTAATCCTTCGAGTAGACCGGTCTTTTCCCATTTTTGTAATAGAGCATGACTTTCAGTGCGTACATCGCGATTGATGATACCTTCAGTCAGCCTTTCAATTATACCAGACATATTATAATAACCTCCTTATATTTTTATGATTAATTAGTTTATTCCAGCTAGTCTTCTCATCCTTTCAGCGAAAGGATCAGAAGGTGTGCTCTCTTGGCGAGAAGCACGTAAAACAGAAGAACGACGAGTGATTGCTTCGCTTAGTGATTGTGGGCTTTTCTTAGGAGCAGCCTCCACTGTGCTTTGAAGGGTTTCATATATTGTCCTTGCCTCTGTGACTGAACCGGCGCCGGAAATAGCTTCGACAATTTTATCTTTTTGTCGCTCATTTAGGGAGGTATTTCTCAATACACGGTTCGTATAAAGCAAGCGAGCATTAGAAAGGTTTACATCTTGTAAATTTTCCTTTAACTCTTCAACTACTTGCTTATATTGATTGTTTTGCTCACTGATTTGGTTATTTTCAAAAACCAACTCTTCTTGAGCTTTCTTCAAATCTTTTAAATCTTCTTCGACATCGGTGCTGCGGCGGCGCGCTAGCTCTCTTTCCATCTCGTACTTAACATCTTCGCTTGGACGTCCCGCCCAGCCGGATAATTCAGCAGTCATGTCGACCGTAAGTTTTTCCATAATGGAGTCAATAAGAGAGTCCATGTCAACTTCAATAACTTCTTCATCTTCAGTTACGGGCGGCAATGTGGTTGCCGCGGTCTCTTCTTCTGCAGATCGATCCTCGATTGTGGGTTCTTCGTCATCCTCAGAAAGAATTTTTAGCAGAGCATCTTCCGTAATGTCATATTCATCATCTTCGTTCAATTCGGTACCAAGCTCCTTGATCGCTTCCTGCAGTGCACCAAGATTAATTGTGACTTCGGAGCTTTCTCCTTCGTCGGAGAATTTATTTAGGTTTTCACCATCCATATCTCCTAAGCCATCAGTACCGGCCAAATCTACATCACTTTCAACCACTTCTTCTGTGGCGGGGCCCATGGCGCCAGCCGGATCCATTGGAGCGGCCATATCGAGACCGAGATCTGCTGCTGGCTCTCCTTCCATCCCGGCCATGTCGGGGTCCGGAGGGGGCGGTGGCGGCAGACCCAGATCGGCGTCCAGCTCCTCTTGCTCCAGCAATTTGTCTAAAGCGGTGCGCACCTCGCTTGAATACTTATCGATAATGGAGGATTCGGCGTTTTTTAAAGCTGCCTCTCTTAATGCTTTGGCATCAACAATGGCCTCTTTAAGCAAACTAGACATAAAATAACTCCTGAAATGATGTTTGTTCAAAATAAATAGTACTATTTCTCCTCAAAGTACTTTTATTGGGTGTCCTTTGTCTCAATAATTAGATGACGAACCAATGTGTGGCGTCATATGCCACCAAAGTAACAGCAGAACCGGTTGCTTCAAGTAGAATAGTGCTTTGCGAACCACCATCTTCGATAGCGTCCCCAACAAGAGCTTTAAGTGTCACATTTGCTTGTGAGCCTGAAAGCTTAACATCAAGATATTTGCCAGCAGAAGGGGTCGGAAGAGTGTACACCGCACCCCCGGGGCCAGGCCTTACAGCACCAGACTTAATCAAAGCAAAATCGCACGATGCAGAGATGGATGTACCTAGAGGGGCGGCGCCATAAGTCTCAACATTCTTCGCGGCTGCAGAATCCCAAACTGCTTTGGAACCATCCCACTTGAGGAACTCGCCGGAAGATGGCGAGTCCTGTCCAATCTTTGTAACAGCTCCAGAACCATCATATGTAAAGGCCGCCGTGCCGCCGGCTTCTTTCAAAGAGCCGCCGTCATCGAGAATAATATCTGTTGTAACTTTAAGGTCGCCGGCAATCGTTACCACAGAGGTCGTCGTGTTTCCAATTGTTACATCTATTTCATCTTCGGCATCTCCATCAACGAGAAGCAACCCGACATTCATTTCACCGTCATGAGACGCGACACCCAAGACCAGCCTACCGCCTTCTTGTCCATTGGTGGCGGTTTCAACTGCGCCCTCTATCTGGACAAACAATACTTGATCTTGGTTAGCATCGTCAGCATAAAACTCGATAACACCAGCAACATCATTGGCAGCGCCGGCGGCGCCTTTGTCTTTGACAAAGCGCAAGCGGGCGCCGGTGGCGTCATTTGTTGTGTTTTTAATTACAACAGTGGGATCTGTGGTGTGCGTAGATTGGAAAATTATATCATCACAAGTTGCAGTTAAAGAGCCGCTTACGGTAAGATACGAGCCAGTTATGGAGTGCGCTGTGATACCTTTCGATGCTGAAACATATCCACCCGAAAGCTCAATGATGGATTTCACCCCTGTCGTGCCGTGGCCCTGGCCCTTCCACGTCGTCACGCAGTGTGAACCATATATCGAACCGCACGATCCAGAGGTCATTGAGCCTGACGCTGAAAGTGTATAATATGATGAGCCGCTCCACGTGGTGGCGGCATGTGAACTAGATATCGAGCCATCGGAACCAGAACTAAATGAGCCTGACGCTGAAAGTGTATAATATGATGAGCCGCTCCACGTGGTGGCGGCATGTGAACTAGATATCGAGCCATCGGAACCAGAACTAAATGAGCCTGACGCTGAAATTGTATGATACGAAGATCCGCTATGGGTTGTTACACCAGCGGTAGTGGTGGTTGAGCCGGCGGAACCAGAAGTGATAGAGCCCGATGTTGATGTGGTGCTATATTCACTTGAACCACTATAGGTTGTTGAACCTCCAGAACCAGATGTCGAGCCATCGGAGCCAGATGTATAAGAGCCGCTTGTGGAAACAGTCGTTACGCCATCGGATCCAGAAATATAAAAAGAACCAGTAACTGCTACTGAGCCACCTGAGCCTGATATTGAAGTGGTTATGACGCCCATTAGTCTATTTCCTCCATCAAGAGCTTATATTTTTTGCCAGTGTTATTGTTGCGTAAAGTTAAGCAATCTTCTTCTTCGACGACTGTCCAGTTACCGCGGTCGTTCTTTAAGTGAAGGTCGGCGGTATATACATTGGCCCAGCGCT
>Ga0208553_1000511_pt1 | contig 13798 bp, 3 predicted proteins | sample 6_EtaG_FD_184079 | JGI IMG/M metagenome (GOLD analysis project Ga0208553, IMG submission 184079) | Marine viral communities from the Subarctic Pacific Ocean - 6_ETSP_OMZ_AT15160 metaG (SPAdes) (version 2) | ecosystem: Environmental > Aquatic > Marine > Oceanic | place: Pacific Ocean | collected...
AAGGACCTTAAGAGCCTATTCAGACAAAATTTGAAAATGTTAATATTAACTAATCCTGGGGAGCGAGTAATGAAACCATCCTTCGGTGTGGGGCTCCAACAGTACCTATTTCAGAATTTTACTCAGAGTACATACGCCGAAATAGAGAACAGGATTCGTTCGCAAGTTAAAACATATATCCCAGCTATTACTTTGGGTAGAATTGCTTTCGCATCCCCCAACGTCGATAATAACCAGTTACAGATCTCGATCTCCTTTTCGATTCCGAATATAGGTGTGAAGGATTTGTTGGAATTCACTATTTAGAAAAAGAGGGGTTTTTATGGCTGATGATCAAAAAAAGATAGTTCCTATAGACTACACACACAGAGAATATGAAAGTATTCGCAAAGATTTAATTGATATTGCGCAGAGGTTTTATCCCGATACTTTTCAAGATTTCAGCGAAGCCTCCTTCGGCTCACTCGTTTTAGATGCGGTTGCATATGTTGGTGATCAATTATCTTTTTATCTAGATTATAATGTTAATGAAACATTTCTGGATACTGCTTATGAATACAATAATGTCCTGCGTCATGGTCGCGTTTTAGGATACAAATACACTGGGCGCCCCTCCACATATGGACAAGTGGCACTGTTTATATTGGTTCCTGCTTCCTCGACCGGTATTGGTCCCGACACTGATTATATTCCTCTACTTAAGCGAGGTAGTCGATTTACTTCTACCGCAGGTCAAGGATATGTCTTAACAGAGAATATTGACTTTGCGAACCCCAAGAATCCTGTTGTAGCAGCACAAATTGATTCCTCAACTGGTGCCCCTACATCTTATGCAATAAAGACATATGGGAATGTGGTTTCTGGTTATTTCGGACAGGAAGAGATAAAGGTGGGATCTTATGAGCGTTTTAGGCGACTTAAACTATCAGCCCAGAATGTATCAGAAATAATCTCTGTTTTTGATTCCAGTGGGAATGAATATTTTGAAGTAGGGTATTTGGCCCAAGATATGGTATTCAAAGAGATGTCAAACAAAAACTATAAGAATGATAATGTCCCTTCTATTATAAAGCCCTATTTGGTCTCTAGAAAGTTTGTGGTTGAACGCGACCGCTTTAATACATACCTACAATTTGGAAGCGGCGACACCGCCGCTGGTCAGGTTATAGCCGACCCCCAAGCTGTCGCTATGGAAATTTTTGGTAAATCATATGTTACCGACACAACATTCGATCCTACGAGATTGTCCAAGACGGAAAGTTTTGGCATTTCCCCATATAGCACAACTCTGACTGTGGTCTATCGCGCAGTTAACCCTAATGATTCGAACCTCGGCGCCAACGCGCTGACCAGTGTTGCCTCAGCAGATATGGAATTTCCCGATAGAACTAGTTTGGCGAGTAGTACTGTAAGCACAGTTGTTAATTCGCTGGAAGTTAATAACGAAATGCCTATTGTTGGGAACGTAACCAACCCAACTAGCGACGAAGTAAAAAGGAGAGTATATGATACTTTCCCGACACAAAACCGCGCCGTCACTCAAGCAGATTATGAAAACGTTGCTTACAGAATGCCGGCCAAGTTTGGCTCGATAAAGAGGTGTTCGGTTCAAAGAGACCCTGATTCAATGAAGCGAAATCTGAATATGTATGTTATATCAGAAGATCAGTTTGGTAAACTGACAACCACCAATTCCACAATCAAGAATAATTTAAGAACATGGCTCAATCATTATAGAATGATCAACGATACGGTTGATGTTTTAAATCCATTTGTTATTAATATTGCTATTGAATTCGCCGCTCGCCCCACCCCTGATGCTGATCGTTATATGGTATTAGAAAAAGCCATCAGTGCTTTAAAAGAACTCTATGTTAACCCCTTCTATATCGGCGAGCAATTGAATGTGACAGATATATACGCAAAATTAAGAGAAGTTAATGGAGTTTTGGACGTAACCAAGGTCAAGCTCGTCAACAAAACAGGTGGTAACTATGCCGGTACAACATTCGATATAAATGCTAATATGTCTCCTGATGGAACATATTTGATTGCACCAAAGAATTGTGTTTTTGAACTCAAATTCCCAGCCGTAGACATCAAAGGAATGATAAAATAATGGCCTTACTTAGATATACAGCTTCAACAGACACAACTGTTGTTAACGCTTTCCAGCCAAACCTGAGGACCCGCGGCACAGGTGCAAATGCTGGTATGGCTGATGTGTTGGAAGTGTTTTCTATCTATGGGCGCCAAGCAAGTGGTTCCCAAGAGTTATCGCGGATTTTGGTGAAATTTCCCACAACAAGCATTTCGACTGATCGCACTAACTCTGTGATCCCTGCGTCCGGTAGTGTTAGTTTCTATATGCGCCTTCACAGTGCTGTCACTTCTAAAACAGTCCCCAGGGATTTTAAATTACTTGTTGCGGCTGTGTCGCAATCATGGCAAGAGGGTGTTGGTCTTGATTTGGAAGGCTACGCAGATCTAACTAAAGGCACCACCGGCGCCAACTGGATGTCGGCTTCTGATTCGGCCGCTTGGACTTCTGTCGGTGGCGATTATCTTACAGCTTCCGAGTATTTTTACACACAAACTTTTGAGACCGGCCTGGAAGACTTGGAGGTAGATATCACCCCTCTTGTTGAGAAATGGATCGCCGGAACTCAAGAAAACTACGGCGTCGAAATTTTACTTTCCCAAAGCTATGAAGCGTATTATTCAAGTTCAACAGGTCAAAACACCGGCAGCATAATTAATAATTTAAGTGGAGCTACCACTTCTTATTACACTAAACGATTTTTTGCTCGGGGCTCTCAATATTTTTTCAAAAGGCCCGCCATTGAAGCGCGCTGGAGTGACATAACAAGGGATGATCGTGGCGAATTCTACCTCAGTAGTTCCAGAGCGCCAGCAGTCGATAACTTAAATACACTATATTTTTATAATATTATTCGCGGAAAACTCGTAAATCTCCCGATTATTGGGACCGGCAGTGTATATGTAAGCCTCTATTCGGGCTCGTCTGATAATAGTGCTCCTAGCGGCACTGCCATGAGCCTGTACGACGGCTCCACGGCTTTAACTGGAGGATATGTCTCCACGGGTATTTATTCCTGCTCACTGGGTATTACAGCCTCTACTGCCATCACAGTAAGTCCGATGTATGATGTATGGTTTAGTGGTTCTACTGAATATTTTACTGGATCCATACTCCCGAAGACGTTTGATACCGGAATGACATTACTTTCAGAAAGGTATATTATTGATATTACTAATTTGAAGAACTCTTATCATCCATTGGAAACTAGTCGTTTCAATCTATATGTGAGAAATAAAAACTGGAACCCCAATGTTTATACGGTTGTGCAAGCGACTCCACAAGGTCTTACTATCCAAAGCGCTTCCTATAGGGTGTACAGGGTTTTAGATGGCCTAGATGTTGTGGGTTATGGCACTGGATCTGATTTTCATACCGGCTTGTCACACGATGTATCTGGAAATTATTTTAATTTTGATATGAAATTGTTGGAACCAGGCTACACCTATGCATTTAAATTTGCATTTTATGATGAACAAATAAAATCTTGGGAAGAGCAAGTCGACAGTTTTAAATTTAGAGTAGAGAAGAGTAATCAATGAGCATAAAGAAACTTTTTGAATCAACAAACGAAGGAAAAAACTATCTTTCTGAGACTGATCAAAGGGAGGCATTTAAGTCCGTTGAGTCGTCCACAAATGCAATCGAGATCAAAAGAAGGCAAGATAGTTTTTTACCCCAAATCGATTATTCGGAGCCAACCAATTTTGCAAAATATGGCTCTGCATATCTGTATTATAAAGGTGCTTTTGAGAGAATACTTGATTATTATCCATATGATGGTTCTGATGCAGAGCTTAATAAGTTTTATAATGATTCATTGGGTATTGAAAAATATATTTTCAACGACATTTATCCCCGAACGGCCGGTTATATATTATTAAGTGCCGATGGTTGGGGCACTCGGGTTGGCGGTCTAAGCGGAGCATATGGACGCCCTGACACACTAGAATATATTCAGTTTGTCGGCGGTCCCAACACTGCATCCTATACTAAATTATCGGACACTTTTAATAATCCTGAAGATTCTAAATTTCAACACTCTAATGTTTATGATACAAATATTTATCAAACCGCCGGCTTGCCGAATTCTTATGGTTCGGGGTCTCGGGAATCTAACTTAAAATCCGATTTTGATACCGGCGTTACAGTCGAGTTCTGGTTGAAGAAAGCAGCCTTTGATAATGTTAATACACAACGAGAAGTTGTTCTTGATATTTGGAACAACGCCGCATCGTCCAGTACTGATTATGGACGGCTTACTATCGAACTTGCAGGGGCGGCCAGCGGCTCTCCGTTTTTGATCACAGCACAATCCGGTACTGCTGGCTTTTTAACAGCTTCGATTGGTCAAAACCTTGATACCGACTCTTTGACGAGTTGGGGTCATTATGCTCTGGTGTTCCAAAATGTCAATAGCTGTATAACAACAAAACTTTATGTAGATGGTTATCTTAATGATATTTATACAACCGGTTCGGCCGGATGGGTCGGCTCCGCCGCCACTTTGAGCGCATTAAAAACAAAGAACATGCAAGGTCGTATAGGTTCTTTTTTATCGGCTCCGTCGGGCGCTGCGGAAACTTATGGGGATCCTCCAGCTGCTTGGGCCGGAATGGCAAAATTAAGCGCCTCGATGGACGAGTTTAGATTCTGGAAGGTAGCTCGAACAGGCGAGGAGATTGGCAGACATTGGTTTACACAAGTTCATGGTGGTGCAAACACCGACATAAGCAACGCTACCCTAGGTTTATATTATAAATTCAACGAGGGCATTAGTACAGATACCGCCATCGATAGCGTGGTTCTCGATTATTCTGGACGTTTAGGAAACGGTGTTTGGACAGGTTATGATTCGGCTTCTCGAAATACCGGTTCAGCTATATTAGAAGCATCTGCATCAACAAAGGAATATTTAGATCCGATTATTTATGCTACTCATCCAAGCGTGAGTGCGTTAAAAACAGCGTTATTAAATTCGGGATCGTATCACGATTCTAACAATAATAATTCCTTTTTAAGTTTAATGCCGTCGTGGCTTATCGAAAGCGACGAAGCCGATACTTCTGATTTACGAAAGCTTACACACATCGCCGGCACATATTTTGATAAATTGTTTCTACAAATTTCAGCCTTACCGGGACTCAAGGCTTTAAATTACACTAGCGGTTCCGATAAGCCTTTTCCTTTTGCACAACATTTCCCCCAATCTCTTGGTCTTTATGCTCCTGAAATCTTTATTGACGCGAGTGTAATGGAAAAGTTTCTTAACAGAGATAATGATACTTTATTTGAATCCAATTTAAATGAAACTAAAAACTTAATCTACCTCAATTTATATAACAACCTCGCGAATATTTACAAAAACAAGGGCACCGAGAAATCTATTAGAAATGTTTTTAGATGTTTTAACATTGATGATAGGCTAATAAGACTAAATGTTTATTCCGACAACCAAGTATTTGAATTAAAGAATAATTTAAAACAAACACTGACCACTAGAAAATCTATTAATCAAAATAGAAATGAAAACCTCGCCGGCACGATTGTTCAATATTGTGACTCCGGCAAAGCCTCCACTACCGCCGCAGCAGCAGATGCGCTTAAAATCACAGGCGGAACTGTTTGGCACAATGATGCATTCACCGTCCTTGTTCCAACAGCCGCAGGTGGATTAGGTATTACTGCTACAGTTATGGCACGAAATTCGATGGGAAGCACCCCATCCGCAAATCAGATTCATTGGTACCTCGATCCGAGCGGTGACGCCGCTAAAATCGCAAATTTAAAACTTGCGATTAATGGTACTTCTGACACTTCAAAAGTAAAATTTGGCTCTGGTATCACAAATGGCGCCACAGTTGGCATTAAGGGACTCACAGCATCCGATGGTACAACGAGCGCGGAAACATACGTCAATCTAACTGCGGACAACGCTGGTACCGCTGGAAATGAGATTGCGATTGCCGACTCAGTTGGTACAGTTCTTGTCAATGAAAGCGCACTTACGGATGGAAAACTTGCTGGCGGCACCGACTCAAATTTCCTGGCATACATATCAGGAAGCAGCACCGATGGCATGCCCGGCAGCGTCTATCCCGAAGACAAATATGGATTTACAGCCGAAGCTGACATTACTTTTCCGGCTTATGATGCAACGACTGATCCGGTGGTTCGAAATTATACTGATGTCTCTTTGTTTGGTATCTATCAGTTCGATGGCCCCAGTATCGATGGAACCCAAGCCACAGCAAGTACCTCAACTTCTAGTGTGGATGTGACAAACTTTCAGGTTTATGCTGTAAAACCATTCACAGATTCAAAGAATGTATACTTTAAGCTAACATCATCTAATGATCCTTACCCCTTCCCCACCTTAACAAGCTCTATTTTCTTTGATACATATGACGATACGCATTGGAATATTTCAGTTAGAGTTAAACCTAGCAATTATCCCTTAACAGATGTGGTTACGGGAGCCACAAGTTACACATACGATGTTGAATTCAGAGGTGTAAAGGAAGAACTAGGGGTTATAGGAGATAGTTTTAGTTTAACCGGTAGTATGACAAAGGCTCATGGTACGGGTTCTGTTCGCGCGCACAAAAGATTATATGCCGGCGCCCGCCGAACCAATATGACGGGAACAATTCTACAATATTCTGATGTTTTGCTGAATAATTGTCGTTTTTGGCTCAAGCATTTAGACGACGGCGCCTTAGATCAGCACGCCTTTGCTTCCAACAATGTCGGACTCTCAGGTTCTTATCAAAATCTTTCTCCCCTTGATACCAACAATGCAGGTTATAATATATTAAATCCTCACACATTAGCTCTTAATTGGAATTTCGGAAAAGTAACCGGATCTGGTCCAGACGGTGAATTTGCAGTTATAGATATGAGTTCGGGATCTGCCGATCTGAGAAACAATTTTGGATGGCTTGGTTCAATAACCGGATATCAACACACAGGTAGGGGCTTTAGTTATGAAGTTTCATCATCGAATGTAGTAAAAGAACAAACAGTTAATTCCTTTAAGTTTATAAATCCAGAATCACCGGTATCATCCGATATGATCCAGATTCTATCCGAGGATGATAAACTTTATGGAATTGATGAAACGGTTCCAAGCTTCTTTTACACGATTGAAAAAAGTATTTATAATGCTATATCTGAAGAAATGTTAACCTTCTTTGCGGGAGTTATTGATTTTAATAATCTCATAGGTGAACCAGTTAATAGATACCGCAGCGAGTATAAGTCGCTCGAAAAATTAAGAGAAGTATTCTTTAGAAAAGTAACAACGGTAAAATCGGTCGAAAAATATATAGATTACTATAAGTGGTTTGATGATTCTATAGCGACAATATTAGCGCAACTGTTGCCAGCTTCGGCAGAATATGTGGCAGATGTATATAATATAATTGAAAGCCACGTCTTGGAAAGAAATAAATATCAATCCCAATTCCCCAGTTTAGAAGAGAAATCCAGCACTGAAGCCCCAATGATGGGCATTAATAAACTAACTTATAATTGGAAGTTTAACCATCATCCTGTTGATGATTCACAGGCGAAGAATTCTGATTGGTGGCGAGAACGCGCCGAACGAAGCGGCAGCAGTGTTATTTCTTCGGGCGATAATTCTATCGATAGTGAAAGAGATATTGTTCGAGAATCGGCAAAGAAGGATAATAAAGATAGTTTCCCTGTTTTTAGAAAAAATGATAGGACTGCATATTATAGACTTTCTTATGTTAAGAATAAATTAGCCAAGCCCTATCAATTAGAAACAAAGCACACTCAAGTATACAAAGGTGGTATTAACTTTACTGAGACAAAAAACCTTACCTTCACTTTCAACGCTTTATATCCTGCCGGCCCCGTTAATGAATCGGGTAGTGTTTATGTACCAAGGAATGTTTTGTTTGGTGATATAGATGAAATAGTAAACGTCTTAAACACATCGGATATTAAGAAACCAAGAGATAAAACAAAGAAAGTCATAAAGGTTCAACATGGCCGCGACTGGGAAGACGGCATTGGCCCCAAGAATGTTAAATCCTCCTATGCTTTTCCGTTTAATATTCTAAGTTCTTCCACTGATGCGGTGGTTACTACTGGTTATGGTAAACAAGTTACAGAGCGACTTAGATCCGATTTAGAAGTTGTAAACTTGCATTTCGATGCCTATGGTCCCGATTTAGAGGTTCCTATGCAGGGGCCATTTACCAATCATGTTGTCGGTGGTCTTCAATATAGACATGTCGCTATCAATACTGGCTCAGATAATTATTTAAATCGTCCTGAAGGTTGGAAACTTTTGTTAGGTAAGTACGTTGGGGTCACCGGCGCCATTGGCATGGTTGGTTGTGACTATCCGTGGCCCGAAGCAAACGAAGAGGGTGTTACTCCTTACCCAATGACTGGCGCACAAAAGGCATATCTATATCGCGATCACGTCGCCAAACGTCCCGTCAATATTCGCAATATTAAACATCGCACTGGATCCACAATTCTCGGAAACTACAACCACAACTATGAAGTGGTGAGCACTGTGGGTGCCTACCAAAACCCTAGGCAGTTCGTTGAAAATCAACCATCACTACCATCACAGATTACAGACACCCCCTCCGCGTCTCAAGGCCGCACAATGTTCGGCACACGAAGAACTGCTCAAAACCACGTTCAACTGATTCCAGATTATTCGATTGCATATCTTACCAGTTCAACCAACAAAAGTATCATTAAGGGGCGTTTTCGTGCTCCGGGGGGTATAAAGGTACAAGGTAGGGGCTACCAAGATATTCGCTCAGCAGAACTATCTGTCTATAATGCCTTGAATTATCGTAACTTAAGTGTGAAAAAACCATCACAGACCGCCACAGGGTCTATTTCAGAGCCCACAGGTTCTGGCACCCCAGGCATTAGAGTTTACAACATTCACGGTAAAGATTACGGTCTTCGAGCAATGCTTACACGTCATTGTGGAAAATTTGGTAGAGATTCATTCTTGGTAACCGATCCCGGCGCAACTGATAATCAGTCTGCTTCGTTCATTAAGGTACCAAGAAATACCAAAACTGTGATTGTTTCGGGGAGCAACGCATATAGCACTGGTTCTAAATTTGATAACTTCTGGGTGCAGCGCCAGACGCCCAGATCAGATAGACAATATGCCTGGGTGACTGGATCTATTGTAAATGCTACAGACATCAGATACTATGGATATGCCCCCGTTTATGGGCCTCAAGCCGGAACTTATTCAAGCTCGGCTGATGGATATACCGCTTATTTTAGTTATGTATCTGGTAGTAGTGTGGTTGGTTCCACAGTCCCTACAATATATCAACCAGAGGCGCGCCTGGCAATATTTACCGTCGATCCTGTCGATAATTCAACATCTGATCCAAATGTGTTGGGTCACCCTTCCACCTCTGATAATATCGACTACTTTAATAACACACTCATGGATAAGTTTGGTATTCTGGCGGAGATTAACCCTAGAGTTGATTATTTTAATGTATTAATGGCTAACCGCCGCGCCGGTTTTGGGTGGAGTTGGACTTCGGCACGAAATGGTGATCACCCCATTTTAGTTAAACACAGAAATAATAACAACTATTCGGTATATAATGGAGAAGCCATAACGGATTATAATTTATATCCTGTGTCTTTGCGCGGTAGACCCGTTGTATTAAGTATGAATATAGGCAATGGTGCAGAAACTATCATACAAACAACCCACAATAACGAAACAATATATTTTACTGATACAACACTTAATAATTTACAATTTCCAGCCGCGCCTGCACAGCCGACCCCTCTGAGTCAATTGCTCGAAATTAACAGATCCATTCCCTCTGTCGCTTTAAATTGGCTTCTATATTCCGAAAATCTTTTTCCCGCCGCGAGAAACCAGTTTAGCTCATCGACTACTGGGCGAACTGGGTATGATAATAAATTCTGGCGTGACGCCTCGCATGCGAGAGTAACGCTCGGTAACACACTTCCCAACTCATTTGGTCTTACTGTTTCACAGAGTTGTTGGTTACTAGATGCCCAAAGTAATTTCCTTACCAGAACCAGTGTTCCTGGAATTACAGCGAGTGGAGAATATACACAACTTATTGGTAACGGATCCTCCGGCGAACTCCAGAATAACTATTTCCACATTGTTAGTGGATCCGCCGCCCGAACCGCCGGCGCCAACGCGGTTAGAAGCTTGGCAGCTAGTGGCTTGTATTCCCGCAAACATGTGCTTTCTTCCCCACAATCCATAGTCTCACCATCGGGAATAAATATTCCTGCTACTGGTTCAATACCAATTCGGGATATCTTTGAGAACACGATTGATGTGTTTGGAGGAGAAGCGGTTTGGGAAGCAGATTCGCAGGCAGGAATAGTAGTTAAGTCAGGAAGCGTTTCCACTTTTGAATCTCATTCTTCGGAACCTTGGTTTGATGAATATGCTGATTTTAAGCAAGAATTGAAATTGATGGCAAAGGATTACTCAATCGTCCCAGAATTTAGAATTAGTGAACATGTTGACAAATATGAGAGATATGGACTATTCAATAGAAATGATTTTGGAACTTTCACAATTCCAGGCACCAGTTTGAGTAGCTCCCAAAGTGATTTTTATAAGGATTATTCTAATTCTGAATTTATGAGCGGTTTTCTGAAGATAAAAAACGATAGTTTATTAAATGCTACCCAGATTAAATTGGTTTGTAGTGGAGTGATCAGGTTTAATCCATATAAAGGTTTTTATCCAGCCCAAAGAACCTTGGATCTAATAGCACAATTCTCTAGTTCTTATGGAAAAAGCTTTTCATCAAAGAAAGGTAATCAAATTGTACAACATTCTGATGGCCATTTAAGACCATTAATGCAGACTCTTTATTCGCCGGGGATCTTATATAACTCTATAAAATCGGGCATTGCTGTAAATTATCCTATTGTTTTAGATGAAACCAAGGTACGAAAAACATATTTCGGCACTGCACATTCCGAATCCACTAACAATTGGATGATTACTTCAGCAAATACTGCTAGTACTGATGCAGAAGAAGGATATGCTGGTGGTCAATATTGGGACTATAAGATACCCTTTGAAACATTACTGGCACCAGAACGATATTTGGATGGATTAGAATTTATAGATTTAGAACCACACCCCTCTGCAAGTCTAGACATAACATCATCCTTTGCTGTCAATTCAAACGATAGTATTTATTCTCGAATGGCTGAAAACTTTTTCGGAGAAGTTGGCGGGTTCTTCCTTAAAGATAGTGGTTTTACAAAATTAGAATCGCAGCTTGTGACAAGTGATTTGGAATTTGTTACCGGTTCTACCTATTTCGCTCGATTGAAGATACGCAAGTCGGCTAAAGGTGCGAGAACTTATCAACATGAATCTGGTGCAGCCGGCAATAATTCTACCTATACCACTTTCGGAGGTAAAAGTTATTTTAATGATAAATTCAGAAGTGGTTCCTATCCTCTCCCGCAAGATCCTCGACAAAATCCCAGTTTTAAAGAAAGTTTTACAATGTATAGCAGACCTACAGCTTTTGGTCCTCCTATAGCTGCTCGACCTTCAGGATCAGAGGCTTCTTTGTCGGTTGTTCGTAATACCTACCCCTTGGACGGTTTGAGCGGCTTTAATGGTGCATATACTCCTCCTTACTATAACGGAGAAGCTTGGGTTGACTTTATCTTTCGCCCCCAAGGAGATACTAAATATGATTTAGAAAAAATCCTTACAGAAACCAAGACTGTGTTGCGGCGTATGGATCCCGGTGTGTCTGCTTCGGTGGGAACCACATCTCTTTCTGGAACACAATTGATAGCAACCTTCAGCGGATCCGACTCATTCCCCACTGCGGGAGATTTGATTTATGAAGGTAAGAACATTAATGCAAATTCAATGCAATTAAGTGCTAGTGTAAATTATTTTGGCATCGAGCGAGTGCTGAAACAAAGAACAGATAAATTTGGAAATGAAATATTAACGGAAAACGAAACCGCAGGCAAAAAATGGATTATTCAACCTAAGTTTGAAACCCCAATGTTAAACTTTAATGATGAAGGTGTTCATCCCATCACAGATGCAGCCGGTAATGTAACGTTGCCAACTTTTGGATCGGCGTCTGTTCCTCGCGGTATGTGGCATCAGTTTGGTGTTATTCCCGATACTCCAGATAAGGGTGTGTTTTTAGAAATCGGTGACATTCCAACCACTTGGTTGAAAAACCACTATGATGTAATTTATAATAATTCAATTTACAATGATAATAATGCATCGACCAATGGGGCAAATTTACACAAACGCGCCCAATCACTCACAGACATTATTAAGTTTGTTCCTCAACAAACTACCGCCCGCCTGGGAGAAATTGCCGAAAGTCGAAAGATCAAAGAAGCAGTTATAGCCGTGCCATATATTGTTGAATATACTGCAGCCACAGGCGAGTTAGCCACACAACGTAAGAGATTTATTAGTATTCCTTCAGAAAGAATTGCAGCCTGTTTGAGCGGCGCCGTTGGAAGTGTAGATGGGGATTCACTAACCACCGCCGGCCCATCTATCCGAAGACAGGTTGATAAAATGCAAGAATATGTTTTTCCTCCTCAATTTGATTTCTTGAGTAGTGCTCAAATCGCCCCAATGGTAATGTATATATTTGAATTTGAATATACGTTGGATAAAGATGATCTTAGTTATATTTGGCAAAATCTCGCCCCACGTAACTTCAGGAAGATCACACGGCAAGTTGCCTCTGTAGCCCATGAATTAATGGATACTGAACTTTTAAGCGAAAGTAATTTGATGGATAACGAGAATCTTCGTTGGATGGTATTCAAGGTGAAGCAAAAATCCACAACCAAATATTCTGATTTGGTTGCACCCCAAGCGGGACAATCAACGGGTGAAGAAATAGCCACAACTGAAGATACAGGATACAATATTGCTTTTAACTGGCCCTACGATTACTTATCCTTTGTTGAACTAATTAAAATAGACGCACAGGTGTTGTATAAGAACTCTCGCTCGGGATCATTATAAAATGGTTAAATTCTTAGATAAAAAACAACAGGTTTATGATCTACAACTAACAACTTATGGTAGAAAAATGTTAGGTATAAGCAGTTTTAAGCCAACATATTATGCTTTTTTTGATGATAATGTCATTTATGATAATGGATATACCGGCCAAGCAAACGAACCACAAAACCACATTAACATAAGAATTAAAGATAATACTCAATATCTGGAAACCTTAACTTTATTTGAAGATCTGGAGACTACCGCACTTCAAAGACGAGGATCCTCGCCCGTCAATTATTTTAACTTAAATGACATAGAAACTAAGTTTGAGCCATCAAAAGACGTTTACAGGTTTGATGCCGCTATTGGAGATGCATATTTAGATGGAGATAGTCAAACCGCGCCAGCTTGGAAAATAGTGACTTTACAAAGCACAATTAGCGCATCAAGCTGGGATCCCGAGAGCACCCTCTCAGCCTCGGCTGCAATGACCATAGCAAACACCAATGTGCCACAACTCGATATAACAGCAAATTATGTATTAAAAGTTCGGGACCTCCAACTTACTATCGACCCACTGCGGGTAAGAGAGTTGGTGGATTCAACAGGACCCTTCGCTGATGGTAAAGAGATTGTTTTAGAATCAG
>Ga0208553_1000516_pt1 | contig 13775 bp, 14 predicted proteins | sample 6_EtaG_FD_184079 | JGI IMG/M metagenome (GOLD analysis project Ga0208553, IMG submission 184079) | Marine viral communities from the Subarctic Pacific Ocean - 6_ETSP_OMZ_AT15160 metaG (SPAdes) (version 2) | ecosystem: Environmental > Aquatic > Marine > Oceanic | place: Pacific Ocean | collected...
CTCATCGCATTACGCAGTTTCGCTGGCGATGGTCTGCCATTAGCAATCATTTCAGCTTGAATTTCTCTACCAATATCGACTGTAAATTCATTGGCAGCATTAGCTTCAAACATCTGTTCATCGGTATAACCTTCAATCCTGGTCGGTTCTGCAAGAACATACAGTTCCTTCAGTAGTTTTTTTAGAATTTTAATTTCATCTTTAGTAAGTTCAAAGGCTTCTTTTAAAGTTTCTTCATGACTTTCAGCTTCTAGAATCTCTGCTTTAAGTTCTAAAATTTCATGCTCTAAACCTTTTCCACCATTTAGAAGATGGTTTAGTTTTGAAACTTTTGCTTGGAATTTTAAGTTGCCAACTTCTTCAAGTGCCATTGCTCTTATTCGACCTTCAAGAAATCCTTTTAAGGTTTTAATTTTTTCCCAAGGTGTACATCCTATAACTTGGTATCGATAATTAAATTCTGAATTAAATTTTTGTGCCATATTAATTAAAAGAACATGCTCCTGGAACCCACCTAGCCGTTCCTACTCCTGTTGTGTCAGTTGCTACCACACCAGCATTTGATACTAGATTAGTTACTGCTGTCAGAACATCAGTAACAGTATAACCATAACCAAATATTCCTTTGTCTCCACCGTATTGACATGCCGCTAAACCATATCTAGCAGTTCCTACGCCAGTTACATCAGTTGCTACCACTCCAGCATTGGATACTAAATTGGTTACTCCAGTTGCAACACCAGTATTACCATAACCAAATATTCCTTTGTCATAACCATATCCACATGCTGCTGGTAAATGTCTAGCAGTTCCTACTCCTGTTACATCGGTTGCTACTACCCCAGCATTTGATACTAAATTGGTTACTCCTGTTACACTACCAGTAGTACCAAAACCAAATATTCCTTTGTCATAACCATATTGCGTTGCCGCTGGCTCTTTTCTAGCAGTTCCTACTGCTGTAACATCTGTCGCTACCACTCCACTACTAGAAATTAAATTGGTCATTCCAACATAAGCATCACTATAACCAAAACCAAATATTCCTTTGTCACCGCCATATCCACATGCCGCTCCTCCTTTCCTAGCAGTTCCAACACCAGTTGTATCCGTTGCAACTACTCCTGCATTAGAAACTAGGTTGGTTATTGAAACATTACTAGTAGTAAAACCAAAACCAAATATTCCTTTGTCATCTCCATACTCACAGCCTGAAACATACCTTCTAGCTGTTCCTACTCCTGTGACATCTGTTGCTACGACTCCAGCGTTGGAGACTAAATTGGTTACTGCTGTATTAGCACCACCACCAGCCTCACCAAAACCAAAAATTCCTTCTTGATTTCCTTTGTAAGGCGCATCAGTAACATCATCATCACTAATTGGAATCCAACCATTCGTTGCATCCATATAAACGATGTGAACGGATTGACCATCAGTAGCGTATTCCGCAGTAAAGCTGTCATCTCTACTTTGATAGTTTAAGCCGTTGAAATCTAAAGTAATAGAATACGTTCCCCAGGTTCTATCATAGTCAGTAAAAATAATTTGGTCTCCAACCGAAGCCGAAGCTGGAAGTGTAATGACGCATGCGTTAGATGTTGTATCAATAGGATAACCATTCCCAGCGACTGCTGTTAAGGTTGATCCTGTTGTTACGGATTGCCAATCTAATCCACCACCAGCCGCATCTTCAAAAGCACATGGTTGACCAGCTCCAGCCGAAGTTAAAACTTGTCCGTCTGTTCCTGTTGCTACCGCTACTGGATCACCGCTTGCATCGTAAGAAATTATATTGCCATCAGTTCCTCCAGCCATATAAGCTAAAGTAATAGAATTGTCTTTGATAGAAACTGCTCCTGAAGATACATCAAAATCTCCTGAAGCGAAACTTGCCACTCCTTTATTACTTGTTGAGGCATCTTCACCAGAAATAGTAACTGTATCTGTAGCTGTTACCGCAGTATCAATACCTTCTCCAGCAGCAACAACCATTGTATTTCCGTCTGCTATTGTTTGAGTTGATGAACCATCGGATAATGTAAAATTACTCATTAAAGTAGTATCGGCATCAGGTAGTGTGTAAGTTCTTGTTGTTGAAGTCGTAATTGAAGCACAGGAAAACTGAGCTTTTTTACTGGTGTCAGAATTATTTTGTAAGGTAAAGTTATCGTCATCAATGGTCGTTAACGTACCAGCCGTTATGCCATCTATTTGAGTTTGAAGGGCAGACGTTACTCCGCTTACATATCCTAATTCGGTATCAGTGGTTGCCGATACTGCAATTTTTTGCGAACTATTTGAAACAACGGCTCTACTTGCCGTTAAGGATTCTGTGTCTATGGTTGTAGCCGAACCTGTAATCGTTGCTTGTTTGGCATCTAATTGAGTTTGAATATTTGAAGAAACATCATCTAAATATCCTACTTCCGTTGAGGTAACTGCACTTACTGAAACATCTCCGCTGCCATCAGAAACTAAAGCTCTTGATACAGTAAGATCCTCCATTTTGGAAAATTCTATGGCTGCATCACTTTTAATATCCGCATTAACAATAGTATCGTCAATAATAACTGGAGGTGCAGAAGTATTCGTTGCACTTAATATTCCGATATAAACCGAAGTAATTGCTCCTGAAGTTAAACTGCCTGAATCCCAAGTTACATTAACAGTCGTATTGGTAGAAAAGGAAGTGCTGGCAATAGTACCATATAAAGTTGAAGCCGTATCAACAATTTGGATTCTACGTTTAGCATGATAAACCGCAGTTACATCAACTCCATCAATAGTGAAAGCCGTTCCTGAAACATACGTTGCGGTATAAGATCCTGAACCATCTCCATATTCAATCCATTGAGCATCGTTAAACCAATCCCTAGTATTTTTCATTAATGCTCTAATGGCATTATTTAAGTTGCTAGGAAGCATCCCTTCGCCAACATTAATTGTATTTAAGGATGTGTTACTAGCTTGGGTTGTTGAATAATCTTTTATGTTTGTTGCCATTTAATTTTCTAATCTATAAACCATGCAAACGCTTTGGCGTTCTCATCGTTGTTTTTATTTATTAAAGTATTCACCGCTTCTTCAATTTGTCTTTGAAAGAACTCCTGGTGTTCCATGCTATAACGCACATTTTCTATATTAATATCTTTAGCCATTATCTTTGTCCTGCCCTACTTGCAATAAAATCAACTCCCTGTGCATGAGTCCAAGTTGAACCTGCTGCAATTTTAACATTCGCCCTAACGTATCTTCCTGATTGTCTAACAGGAACGGTTCCACTTGTTACCATAGAACTATAAGAAGATGTTGATGCACTATTGGCTAATCGTTCCCTTGTTGTAATGGCAACGGTAGCCGTTGCATCTACAATGGGTCTGACTTCCGTTATATCCGATCTTAAACCAGGAAACAACTCTATTTCACTTGTTTCTATTTCAACTTCATTACTATTACCAGAAAAAATAGCTGCCTTGTTGTCTCCATTAACCGCACCTAAATACCTTTGGCCTCCCAACCAAAAATCAGTATCTAAAGCAATATTAATATTATCTATACTGGAATCAATTAAATCCATTGTTTCAACGGTATAAGCTCCAACGAATTGAGAAAAAATGGTACTAGCTGACGCATTAGCAAAAGACCATTTTTCGGTAACATAATTGTAAATTAAAAGTTTATCACAAATTCCAGTCGTATTGGCAGTATTATCAGCACTAGGATAAAGCCAAACAGCTAATGTATTAAAAGGATCAACCGCAGCCACAATTCTGTCGGAAAAGGCTTTATCTAAATCTATATCAAAAAAACGATTAACTTTTTCAGCTCCAATGGGTTTAATGTTGTCGCCTTGAATTTCAAAGAAACCGTCATCAGCATAAAAGAAAACCCTTCGATTATCTTGACAAACTGTTTTTCCATAAACCGCACCCCTATTAGGAGATACTACAGAAAATCTAAAGATAGTTGTTCCACCCACATAGTCCATACGAATGATTTGGTTTTGTCTAAATACATAACCATACTCTCCAGAAGTAATGGCCACAATCTGTCCGCCTGAACCTGGTATATCTTGGCTGTCAGCTTGTTTTGATCCTGCTGTCCAAGTGGTAATATCATTAATGCCTGACCATTGAACTCTATTGGTCGCACTACTAATATTTCCTGTTACTAAAAAATCTCTAATGACTCCTGACACTCTAAATAAAGGTGGAGTGCCATCGGAAGCAATCGCTGAAAGATTAGCAAAGTTTGTTGATGTTCCCATTAAATAATACTGAGGAGTGTCCACACCATTGCTTACAATTAAATAATCGCCAAATTGCGTAAAGGTAATAAAATCGGTAGCCGATCCTAATAAGGGAGTACCACCAGTAAAATCAGTAACAGCAAGTCTAGTAGTATCAGAAGAAGTAACAGTAAGGTTATCTCTACCTACTGCAGCTCTAGTGACAGTCACTACATTTGCTGCTGGATTAACTGCTGAAAAATCAGCATGAGCATTAATACAGGTATAAATATTATCTGCTGTAGTATCATTATCAGTTTCAGTTTTAAATTCATCTGTTCCAGCAGTTCCTGTTGTAGAAGTAAATGTAACTGCTGTTCCAGCATTAGTTGTTAGAACAATAGTTGAACCAGTTACTATGTTTGCATAATCAGTAACTGTAATGGTACAGGTTGCGTAAGAATTATTTAATAATTTTCCCCCAGCTCCTCTGTCGGCAAAAGCTCCTGACGATAATTGATAAATAGTATCTTTCGTTGAAGCAAAATTGTAACTGGTATTGTCGGTTGATCGAAAAGAACCAGCTCCTTTTGATAAATCCGCAATAGCGTTGGTACTATAAGCTGTTAAAGAAGGAAAAGGTTTATAACTCCTAGCTGCAAAATAAACATTCTTTGCTGTATTTGCACCAGGGTTCATAAATTTAGGTTGATCTGGTAGCCATTCTCCAAAAGGTAATTGCATTATTTCCTCTAAGTATTGTTTGATATAACAGTAGTTCTATCTACAAAAGGTGAACGAACCGTAACATCGGATCTAGCCTGTAAAGGTGTTCCACTCCAAGCATCTTCTTTATCGTTTCTTTCTAATCGTTCCATGTTAGTTGCATAAAGCTGAGACCAATTTTGTAATTTAGAAGGTTCTATACCCCCTAAAAAATTAGCCGCATGATAAAGCGATCCATACAAATAAATGCCTGGATGATTAGTTAAAATGTAATTGGTTGTTGTTGAGTCGGACAAAGCATCTATCGCTTTATAATAATTAATGGTTGAAGTGTAGGTTCCGTCTGGTGTAGGTGCGAATCTAAAGTTATCTCCTAATATTGTATAAACACTAGGTCTTCCAGAGGTACTTCCCCCTTTAATTTGATCCATTTGTGTTGGAGCCATGTAGGTTAAAGAATATTTTGCCGATCCAGAAACAATATAAAAATCTCTGACCTGTAAAAATCCTGTGGGTAGAGTTTCTAATTCAGAATCAATAGTAAAAGAAGTATCAGAAGTAAGCATCTTTCTAATTCTTAATTTTGAATTATATTCTGATTCAACTAATTTAATAAAATCATCAGAAATCTCATCAGTTAAATCAGAACGATTTAGCCAGTTCGCTATGGATGTTTTTAATTCTGCGTAAGTTGATAGTGCCATTATATGCTCCTTCTTAATCTTCTTAGTGTTAAGGCCAGTCTAGCCCTTTTTCCTAACTTGCCACCTTTCTTAGAGGCTGCCTTTAGTTTCTTTAGGGGAATCTTTTGTCCTTTTTTAATCTTTAAAGATTTCCTTAAAGCTCCAGGCTTTTTAATTGCTTTTTGAATCCAATTCTTTTTAGCCATTATATATTACCTGGTGCAGTTTTAAAATATTGATATTCGTTGCTATTCAATTTCTTTTTTAAAATTTTGTTTTGAATTTCTTTCGGTATGCGAAACCAGTTGTTATCACCAGTTTCTTCCTTCGCCCAAATTTGCAACGCCAAAGTAGGAACGGAAGCTACCCTTTTCCAAGCTCTACTTTTGGAATAGCCATCGTTATGATTATAAAGTTCTTTATTGTGTTTAAGGTGGGGATTAATATTTTGTTCTTCTTTAACGGCAATTTTCTTTTCCATTTCATCTTTAATGAAAGTAGTTTTGTTTAAACCGTCTACTTGTGTTTCTTGTTTCATCTACCTTGACCTCTATATTTTTTTTTCTTTGGTATTCTCTTGGAATACGACTTTGTATGACGACCTGGCCGCTTCTTCCTAGTGTGCTTTACATGAACATAACCATAAGCTCTAGGTTTAGCCATTAAGACATTTCAGTAGCGTACAAATCTCCAGAACCAATAAAAGCCACTTTATCACCAGGTGCAACTTTAAATACTTCTATTTGCCCTGCTGGTAAATAAATATTACTTGTTGTTGCGGTAGGCGAAGAAGCAAATACAATATGCCCTGCGGCACTTGCAACCACTCTTACAAAAATTGTAGCGTCATCAAAAGCTGTGCTTGAAGCCGCACTAGAACCTGAAGAAGTTACTTTATGTGTTGTTCCTGCGTATAATCCGTAATTATAAGCCATTTATTTTTTTCTCCTGTTTAATTTAAAGGGGGTAGAAAAACCGCTAGGTCAGAGCCACCCCCAATATTGTTTATACTATTTTTAAATAACAAATACTATCTTCTAATAACAAATGTTACATAAAGTACGATTGCATTGGTTGAAGCACCATCGGTAATCATTTCAATAGTTCCATCTTCCGAAACTGTGTTTGCCGCAGTTGGTTCGGATGTATCTACATCTCCAGCAGCAGAACCAGAATAAGCAACCGTAATTGCTGAATCGGTCATAGCTGTTCCGCCAATTTCAAAAGTAATTGCTCCATCTGCTGTAGCAATCGTTCCTTGAAGTGCCGTTATGATTTTGATGACTCTACCACCATCAGGTATTCCAACAAATGTTGAAGATGCTGTGCTGATGTCTGCAATCTTTGCAGTTATAAAATAGTCATTAAGTGTTCTCATGTTTTTATCCTCATTGTTCCGCCCTTAATCTAATCTCAGGACTTCAATGTTAATATAAATGCAAGGGGAGCAGATTTTTTAGATTACCCCCCTCACACTGTTAAGTATTACGAAGTAGTTACGTCTGTAACCAATCCGCTTGATAGTTCATTCTTCGCTTCAAGAGTATATTCAGCTACCAAAAATCTTTGTGTTGCATCAGCAGTCTGAGCAGGATTTTGGAGTTTGAAATCTCTCAAGAACGACACTGCCCAGAAATCCATTTCTAGTAAGTGAACATCTTGTCCTCTTTTAGCGGAAGTTGAATTAGCTTTTCTAATCCAACGATTCGGAATAACTTGCATTGTTCCGAAGTCAGATTCGTAAACATCAATAGAAGTCATTAATCTTCTATCTTCTGCTTTGTCGAATCTAGTTGCTCCACCTGTAAAGAAGGATAGTTTTTGTTTATTGAAACCATTAAGCATGATTACATTAGGGTTTCCGCCACTGTCCCAAGTAGTCTTCAAAGCTGAACGCAGTAAAGTTTCTGTGAACGCCCTTTGAGTTCCATCGGTTCTAATAGCACCACCCCCAGATCCAGAACCACCAGTTCCAGCAGAGACGTTAGTTGAATACCAAGTTGGTAATCCTCCTAAATATCTTGTTGGTGAACCTGAAGTTCCAGCCGCAGCCGCCACATTAGCTAAAAGAGCATTTTCCATATCTCTTTTTAGTTCTTTTGCGGATTTTGCCACCTGGTATGCTAACTCTGTATTTCTTCCAGCTAAATTCACAGCGTCATCTGTTCCAGACACTTGACAAGCCTTTGAAGAAATTTGAGTATAGTTACTGACTTTGGTAGATGAAGTAAGCGTAGGATATGAAATCGAAGCTCCTTCGGCTTTCGCATTAGCAGCCACAGCAGTTAGAGTATCTGTTTGCCATGAGTGTGTAGTGTTAGTCGCTTTGTTCTTACCAACGCCCGACATAAAGGGAGTATCTGCTGGTGAAATATTATAAATAATATCCGCCAAGTCCTCTCTTATGCCTGTTGTATCATAAGATAATAATACAGCCATTTGTTTTCTCCTTAGTTGGTTGTTACATATATTTCGTCAAAAGATCAACGGCATCTTTAGGATTACCAGTTTTTCTCAGACGACTAATTTTATCCAACCTTATTTTACTCATTTTTTCATCTTTATTAACTTTAACGCCTGGCTTGACCACTTGAGTAGGTTTAACAATTTTTTTAGCCAAATTTGGTTTCGGCCTATTTATATTGTTACGATGGGTCATCCCATCTAAAACCACATCAAATATACGACTATCATAGATTCCAGCAATTTCTTTATCTGAGAAACCTCTTTCCACCATGTAGTTTCGTAAGTTTGTTTGTAAGGTAGCTCCCTTAATGGGATCACCAAAATCAGGATGTTTTAATCTCACCTTCATTTGTTCTTCCCTTAAAACACTTTGAAACTGCTCTTGTTGTTGAGTTCTTAGCTTTCTTTGAGCTTGTGCGATTGTTTCTTTTTTTCGCCTTATTTTTCTCTCAATTTTAGCAGCTTCATTTGGGTCTTCCTCAAATAGCTTGTCTAATTCTTTTGAATTAAGTTCGCTACTTGCTTCAGCGTTTAAAGTCGCTGTTAGATTATTCAAATTTTCTAATTTAGTTGAATAGTCTTTTGTAAGACGATCTTTGTCAGAAGTTAATTGCCTTCTTTCGATAGCTAATTCTTCTGTCTTGCGTCTATAATCGGCATCTTTTTGATAACCTGCTTTTAGTTCATCAAGGTTTACGTCAATCTTTTCACCATTCACTGTTACCTGGTAAAGACTGGTATCTTGAGTTTCTTCAGCGTTTTCCGCTTCGGATGCTTTTACTTGATCTTCAACTTTCTGAATTTCTTTTTCAGATTGAGTTTCGGATTGTGGCTGTTCTTCAGTTTTTGTTTCGGTAGCTTCCTGGGTAGGTTTGGCTTCCTCTGTTTTTTTCTTTTGAACAACCTTGTCTGCTTTTGCTTTTTGAGTTTGTGTAGTTGTCGGTAAATTAATTTTACCCTGATCTAACAATGTCTCAACTGCATTGGCAGCACCTTGCACTGTCTTTGGAGACAGTAATGGATTTACGTCAGACATAAATGCCCTCCTGTGTTTAAGCTCCCTATTGAGGGTTGGCTTATTCTAACCTTGATGATTAGAATTTCTTTTCTTTGGATTTCTGGAAGTCTTCGATTTGTTTTTCTGCCAACTTTCCAGTTTCAAGAATTTCTTTAAAATGTTGCTCTACCTTTTTTAAAACTTGATAGGCTAACCAATATTTTTCCCTAGCTTCGCTTTCTCTAACCGCAGTTCGATCTAGCAAAGCCTCAGAATAAATTTTTTTAAGTATCTCAAACGAATCTTGAAAAAGTTTATTCTCCAATATTTGTTTGGCTTGAGATGATCTGCTCAACTCCTTGAGTCGCTTGTCTTGGTCTCTGCTGTCCATTTATATTTTCAAAACGCTTATTGAACATACTAGCACTTTTTTCTGCTTGTTCAAGGTTTTTTGATCCTTGAGCAATAATAACTCTATCTAATTCGGCATCGGCTTTTAATTTGGCGGTATCTAATTGAGTATTGTATTTTAAAGCCATGTCTTTAATTTTTGCTTCAAAGTCTAACAGTTGGGCTTGATGATCTAATTCTGCTTCCTTACTTCGCAAGTCCAAATCAGCAAGTTTTCTCTTATTTTCCGCATCAATTCTAGCCATTTCAATTTTTTCTATAGGAGAAACAGGAGGAGGTGGAGGGGGTGTTACCATCTGTTGTCCCTTAACAGGATCAACAAAATAACTTTCCACTGTTTGTAATCCAGCATTTTCGACCACTTTCGCCAAGGTATTATATATATTTTTCATCGTTACCATAGGATAGTCTCTATGCCCTTGGAGTTCAAAAGCCTGTAATTGTTTTTGTAAAATATTATTCAACATCACTACCTGTTGTTCTTTTGTGCCTGTACCTAATCCTACGGTAATGGAAATATTAAAACGGTCTTTCCATTCTGTCGGCAATACCGCAATATATTCATTATTAAGTTGAATAATTTTTTCTTTATCCTGATATTTAACCGAAAGGGCAAACATCTTTCTAAATAAATCCTTCACACCAGTTTCGGCAAAAATTCTAACAATTAATTCAGAACGCATTTGCGTTTGATTAAGAATAGCATTAATGCCTGTTGCCGTTTTATTTAAACTTTCAGAATCTAATCCTTGATTATATTTGGTAACGCCAGTTCGTACTTCCCTGACTTGATCCAGATATTCCAATAAAGGAAAAGCCTGTTGTGAAATAGGTTGAGCCTGTATCGGCTGCATGACTTGGTTCGGTGGTTGTTTGGTTCTAACAATTCCCCCAGGTCTAGTCGTAAGAATATCATCCATGTTCACCATACCATCCATGATCGCCACCCTGTTGTTGTTGGTTAGATACATATTATCCAACAGTTGTCTCATCACTGTGGATTTCATTAACTGGATGTCTTCTACCAATTCAGCCACAGACCTTCCATAAAATCTGTGCGGCATTGGGATCGGTGTAACGGAAACAAAAGGAATTTGATCGCATGGCATATTTTCTAAAATATAAAAAGCAGACGATCCTACTGAAACGATCTTTCTTAATTCGGCAATGCCATCGCCATCATAATCATAACGAATATAATTTTCATAAATTTGAATTTTTTGTGTGGAAGGATCATTGGAGTTATCATAAGGATAGTCTTCAATATTTCTAAATCTTGCTAATTTTTCCATATTGATAATCGTTGCATCAGAGGTCGGTAAATTATAAACCTCCTCTTTATCATAGCCCATTTCAATTAATTCAGTTCTGCTTAATTGAACCCTGTGAGCCACATATAAAGCATCCTCTAGTTTAACCGCATCCTTATCAATTAAAAATTCTTCTGGTGGAATAGACTCTACTTTAATTTTTCCTTTTTTAGATATTCGTTTAATTCGACAATCATGGAGTTTAGGCAAAGGAATATCTATATCCATACCTTGTGTTTCCAGTTGATCTTCAAATTGTTCTATAGCTTTATCAGCTTGTTCATCTTCCCTTTCATCATGTTCTAAAATTTCAACTTCAGGATTGTCGGTTAAAACTTTATATTCTTCATCGGTTAGGTTTTTATAAGTTTCATGTTCGACTTCTTCAGTTTCATCATAAAAGATTTTTAGGATTCCGTTTTTTTCTACTAGAGCATCTTTAAAAAAATTATACAAAAGGGTAAAGCCATCGTTTTCTTTATAAAAAATATGGTTGAGATAAGCGGTTGCTTGATCGGCTAATGGTTCGTCTTCAGCTCTAACTGGTTCACATTTTACTACTTTATCTGATGAAGTAAAAACTCTTAATAAATTTGGTAATAAACTTTCGATGGTATCAGCGACATCGGTACTAACGACCTGGCTTCTTCCAGCCATTTCGTTTCCTAATGGATCACCCTGATAATATTTTAAAGATTTTTCCCTTTGATCGGAAAGGAGACCGCCTAGATACCCAATCGCATTATTAATTTGTCCTTGAAGAATACTTCGTAAAGTTGGGTCTTCTAGTTTTAGAATTTTTTTTGCCATGATTAAACTACGTAGCTTGTGTCCACTTTAATTTTCTTTTTCCAGTCGCTAACTTTTCCTCCGAAAAAAGTACACCCTGTTCTAAAAGCGTCAGACGGATGGGAAGCAAAGTTATGGGTTGGTCGGTTCTTAAAGCACTGATTTCTTTCATCCCATTTTTTTTGGTAAGCCTTCAACGCTTCAGTTCCCTGATAAGTTTTGTTTTTGTCGAAATAGCATTGGGGTAGAGTTTTCCGCACCATTTCAATTCCATCTTCGATTGAAAGTTTCGGAGCTATATCAAATGATATACCCAATTCCAAAGCTGTTTCCAACCTTGATTTACCATAAGCTCCAAGTTCTCTTACTTTTATATCATGCGGAGCAATATGTCTATCATATTTATAAGGTTTTGTATCAAGGATGTCAGCATAAAAATCCAAGCCCTCACCAGAATTTTCATAATAGTCTATAACTCTTAATTGGCTTTGCAAACGCTGAACAAACCAAATAGCCGTAGAATCTTTAAGACCCAGATCCCACCAGGTTTCAGTCCTTAGATTTTCGTTATAAGGAACATCGGTAATCCGATTGGATTTTTCAAGCTCCTCAATGATTTTTCCATAGTAAGAGCCAGTAATCGCTGCCTGAAACGAACATTCAAACTCCTGTTCGTACAAGTCTTTCGACATGACCGCTTTCGCAGCCTTTAATTCCTTATCATCCAGCACCTTAGTTTGAGAGGCTTTGTAGGTCGCAGTCCACCAGTCGTTTTCTGTTTCTGCCTGTTTATGAAGTTTATAAAAGTAGTTTTGGCCCTTGGGCGTTCCTATAAAAATACACCAACCTTTTCGATCAGCTAAAGAAGGTCGGATAATTTCTGGAAAAAGGGCTGGGCTAATATTCTGGGTTTCATCAAAAACGCAGCCGTCTAAAAAGATCCCCCTTAACGCCTGGTCATTTTCAGCACCCAGTATGGTAATCCTAGAACCGTTGGGGAAATCACATCTGAGTTCTGATTCGTTAAATTTTATATAAGGAATATTTCTGCTGTAATTTTTAATATAGTCCCATGCTGTACTTTTGCCTTGCTTAAAAGTGGGTGCGATAAAGGCGTACCTGGGATTTGGCTGCGGATTAGTCAGGGCGGCTCTAATCAGATGATTGATACATAACACCGTTTTGCCAGACCTCCTATGTGCAACAATAACATTAAATCGGTGCTTAGGGATTTGATTGTGCAAAAATTTTTGAAGTTTTCTTGGTTTGTAAGGAATGACAATTTCTGGCATTTTAAATTAAAACCCCCTCAATCCTATCCTTTGCAATATTAAAATAGTTTTGATCTTTTTCAATTCCAATAAAATTTCTGTTTAAGTTTTTACAAGCAACTCCTGTACTTCCTGAACCCATTGTAAAATCTAAAACAGTGTTATTTTCGTTTGTGTAGGTTTTTATTAAATACTCTAATAAAGCTACTGGCTTTTGAGTTGGGTGTAATGCTTTTTCAGATTTGTTAATTCTTGAACTAAATTCTAAATTACTTAAAGGATATTTTGTATCGTAAATCTTTTTCTTCTCATCTTGGTATCTAATATAACCAACATTATGTAAGGTTTCTGAATGAGCATTTTTGCCTTGTTTTATTGGTTTATCTCTTTTAATCATTTGTGGAAAATAATTAGCCACACCTTTATAAAAAATACTTATTATTTCCAAATTATTCATAGGTCTATATTTGGCATTGAAATAATTGTTTCCAAATTTCTTATTCCAAACCCAATCGTACTTAAACCAATCCAAATTAGATAATCTTAAATGTGAACTAAATGGTTCTGTTCCAAATAAAGCTATACAACTATTGTCTTTAATAATTCTTTTTAACTCATTCCACATTGGCTCAAATGGAATTATGCTATCCCATTTACAAGCTGTTGTGCCATAAGGAGGATCGGTTAAGACTATATCCACACTTTTATCTGAAATTTTTGGTAATACATCCAGGCAGTCGCCCAGTATTAACTCTTGGCTTTGCAAAACAAAACCCCCCATTAAACTTTGTACAGGTCGTATTTCACCGTCAGTTCTTCCCCCACCTTAATATCTTGAGTTGTTATTAAATTCCATTTCTTAAAATCATATTGTAGCTGGGGTTTATCTTG
>Ga0208553_1000520_pt1 | contig 13710 bp, 9 predicted proteins | sample 6_EtaG_FD_184079 | JGI IMG/M metagenome (GOLD analysis project Ga0208553, IMG submission 184079) | Marine viral communities from the Subarctic Pacific Ocean - 6_ETSP_OMZ_AT15160 metaG (SPAdes) (version 2) | ecosystem: Environmental > Aquatic > Marine > Oceanic | place: Pacific Ocean | collected...
TTGGACGCCGCCACACCGGTAATTTCACCGCCGGCTTTCTGCAGGCTGCCCAACACCTCCCGCATGGCCGCTGCGAGCTTATTGGCCGACTCTTTCAGTTCAATAAACTCGCCGTTGGCGCGGAATGTCAGTTCGCGGCTATAGTCGCCCCCAGCCATCGCCGAGAGGTGATTGACGGTGGCACGCAGAGGAATACTGATCAACCGCCCCAACCACACCGAGATCACAACGGCAATAAACAGAATTAGCGGTACCAGGTAATACACCAGCTGTTCCGAGAAACGCGCCGTGGCATCCAGGTTGTCGACGGTCTGTACAGCGGCCTCTCCGGCCGCCGCGACCATCCGGTCAATATGGCTGTTGAGGTTATCAAGCCCGGCCTCTATGTCCGCGACGGTGCTGTTCACCGCCAGCAGGTTGCTGCGGTAATCGTAATACTGGCTGACTATGCCGGCCTCACTGTTGACCGACTCAAAGAAATCGCTTGCGATAGGCGCAAGCGACTCCAGCGACGCAATCTCGCCAATGATGGCCTCAATATCCTGCTCAACCGTCACGGTGTTGAATCGCAGGTTTTCCACCACGGCTTTGAGCCGTTCGGCATCGTCGGTGCTGACCAATTGCATAATTAGCAGTTCAATATTGGACAGGTTCCCCATAACCGTCATGAGCAGGTCTTTCAGATAAATGTCAGACCCTGCGGGCGCTGATGCTTCACGAAGCAACAACTGTTTCATTTCCGAGGCTTTGGCAAGAAAGTCGGATAAATCACGGTTCACTGACTCAGATACCCGGATAACCTCCGCCTGGTGTTCGCTAAGCCTGGCCGCTTGTTTTTGCAGCGCGCCAAGGGCCTCCCGGTACTGCTGCGCGGGTTCCTCGAATCCAGTAAGCAAGCGGATTTCGCCGGCTTCGGCAGCGAGTGACGTCACCTGCTTATCCAGCGCGGTCATTTTCTCTATCAGCCTTCCATAGCGGGATTCCAGTTCCTGGTTGTCCCTCACCCTGGCGAGCGAGATGACCGCCATGCCACTGCCCCCTGTCGTTGCCTCGACAGCCTGGACAGCACGCTGAAACGGGAAGATTCTCTCCTTTACCGCAGACGTACCCTCGGAAATGGATGTCATCATACTGCCGTTGAACAGCCCCCAGCCTGCGATGATCACACAAAGCAAACCGAAGCCCAGGTATAGACGATGGATAACTGAAATTTTTCTCATGCCCTATCAACCCCTGCTGCCAGCCCTGGACAGGTCCGGAATTTGGAAAGGAAAGATCAGGTGCAAAAAGGTGGAAAAAGGGCCGGCAGGGTCAACCCGCTAAACACGGGGGAACGCCTGAAATGCTAATAGGGGGGGAATGAAAGCAACCGGCCAAGACCCACCGACCTGACGGTGTTAGGTCTGCCGCTGCCCCAGGAAACCCGGGACAACGGCAGGGCACTACAGGTAAGTGATTTACTGAGGGACTACTCGAGCCGTCTCAGAAATCAGCTCTCGCGAGCCTCTTCCCAGGTTTTCAGCAACTCCTGGTAAGGAACGGTCTTGCCCATGGGCTTCTCGTTCGAAAGCTTGGCTTTCGGTGCACCGGGCTGGTTCAGCCAGTACTGAGGATCACGGGGCTCGTTCAGCTTCGGGCCACAGGTTTCCTGAACATTGGCACGCTCAAGACGCTCCATGATGCGGTCCTGTGCTTCAGCCAGGCCGTCCAGTGCTTTCTGGGGTGTTGCCTCACCGCTTGCAGCCTGGGCGATATACTGCCACCACACCTGAGCCAGCTTCGGATAGTCAGGCACGTTGGTACCGGTCGGTGACCACTGCACACGGGCCGGGCTGCGGTAGAACTCCACCAGACCGCCAAGCTGCGGTGCCATTTCAGTCATCTGTTCAGAGTTGATATCAGACTCGCGAATCGGTGTCAGGCCAGCCATGGTTTTTTCCAGGGACACGGTCTTGGAAACCGTGAACTGGGCGTACAGCCATGCGGCGAGACGACGCTTCTGCGGCGTGGACTTCATGAAGGTCCAGGAACCCATGTCCTGATAACCAAGCTTCATGCCCTCTTCCCAGTAGGGTCCACGGGGAGAGGGAGCCATGCGCCATTTCGGGGTGCCGTCTTCGTTTACCACGGGCAGGCCGTCTTTGATCATGCTGGCGGTAAACGCGGTGTACCAGAAAATCTGCTGGGCAATCGCACCCTGGGCCGGTACCGGACCGGCCTCGTAAAAGGTCATGCCCTGAGCTTCAGGCGGCGCGTACTTCTCCAGCCAGTCAACATACTTGGTGGTCGCGTAGACGGCTGCTGGACCGTTGGTGGCACCGCCACGGCTTACGCTGGAACCAACCGGGTGACACTCATCCACGCGAATGCCCCACTCGTCGACAGGCAGACCGTTAGGCAGGCCCTTGTCGCCGGCACCGGCCATGGAGAACCAGGCGTCAGTGAAGCGCCATCCCAGTGACGGGTCTTTCTTGCCGTAGTCCATGTGACCATAGACACGCTTACCATCAATTTCCTTCACGTGTACCGAGAAGAATTCAGCAATGTCTTCGTAGGCAGACCAGTTGACCGGCACACCCAGCTCATAGCCGTAGATATCCTTGAACTGCTTCTTCAGATCCGCGCGTTCGAACCAGTCAGCACGGAACCAGTAAAGGTTGGCGAACTGCTGATCGGGAAGCTGGTAAAGCTTGCCATCCGGGGCGGTGGCAAAATCAAGGCCGATAAAATCGTCCAGGTCGAGTGTCGGCAGGGTCAGATCCTTGCCTTCGCCGTTCATGATGTCCTCGACGGGCATTGCTTTGCCGTAGCGGAAGTGGGTACCGATCAGATCAGAGTCGTTGACCCAGCCATCGTAGATGTTCCGGCCCGACTGCATCTGGGTCTGCAGCTTTTCGATCACATCCCCTTCCTGAATCAGGGTATGGGTCAGGTTGATGCCGGTGATCTCGCTGAAGGCCTTGGCGAGCACACTGGATTCGTACTCATGAACGGCGATGGTTTCGGAAACCACGTTGATATCCATGCCACGGAACTGCTTGGCGGCCTGGATGAACCACTCCATCTCTTTCATCTGCTCTTCTTTGGTGAGAGTAGAGTCGTCAAATTTCTCGTTGACCCACTTCCTGGCGGCGTCAGAATACTGATCTGCACTTGCCTGGAAGCTGAGACCCAACCCGACCGAGCCAATCGCGGCGCTCAGCAGGAGGGTTTTCGGATATTTATTGTTCTTGAACATATCCAACCTCGTTCGTCTTGTTTTGGTTTGTTCGAAACGCGACATCAATACTGACTGCGCTCCAGTTTTCACTGCATAGCGTTCTAGTCGCTATCCTTTCGATCGGCTCCGAATCATAATGTTCGAATCCGATCATTTAACTGAAAATAGTTCGTTAAAGAATTTTTTACAACCGTTTTCAATAATAATTCAGAAGATTTTTTTTCGGCCTTCCCTGGCAAACGAAAATCCTAATGTGTTGGCTCACCCCCAGCGCAGCAGCACCAGAAGCCATATCACGGACACCACCAGCGCTGCCCAGAGAGTGATATCGCTGACGGCCAGAAAAGCCAGATGAATATAGGCGGCGGACAGCAGTCCGATAAACAACCGGTCCCCGCGTGTTGTCGATATGGGCAGAAAGCCCTTTCTTTCGGTACAGGGCGAAACCACCTCATAAACCGTCATAAACGCCAGAATGCAGGCGATCACGGCAAAGAAAATAGCAACGCTTGGTGTCCAGTTCATCCACGCAATCATGATAGATCTCCTTATACCCGGCCCAGTGCAAAACCTTTGGCGATGTGGTTACGAACAAACCAGACCACCAGCACGCCTGGAATAATGGTCAGCACACCCGCGGCGGAGAGCACGCCCCAGTCTATACCGCTGGCCCCCGCCGTTCGGGTCATGATGGCTGCTATCGGCTGCGCGTCCACCGACGTCAGCGTCCTCGCCAGCAGTAGCTCCACCCACGAGAACATGAAGGCAAAGAACGCGGCCACACCGATCCCCGAGCGGATCATCGGCAGAAAAATCTTCACGAAAAATTTCGGGAAACTGTAACCATCAATATAGGCCATCTCGTCGTATTCGCGGGGAACACCGGACATAAAGCCTTCCAGTATCCAGACCGCCAGTGGTACGTTGAACAGGCAATGGGCCAGTGCCACCGCAATGTGCGTGTCGAACAGGCCGATAGACGAGTACAGCTGAAAGAATGGCAGCAGGAACACCGCCGGTGGCGCCATGCGGTTACTCAGCAGCCAGAAAAACAGGTGCTTGTCGCCGACGAACTTGTAGCGGCTGAACGCATAAGCCGCCGGCAGTGCGACCAACAATGTGATGGTCATGTTCATCGACACGTAGATCATCGAGTTGATGTAACCCGAGTACCAGCTGGCGTCGGTGAAGATCACCGCATAGTTGTGCAGCGTAAACTGCTGGGGCCAGAGCGTCAGCCCGCCCAGAATTTCCTGGTTGGTCTTGAACGACATGTTCAGCAGCCAGTAGATCGGGGTCAGCAGGAGCACGATAAACAGTGTCATCCCGAAGCCCTTTGAACGTGAATAGGTCATCACTCTCTCCTTATTTTTCTTTGTCGAGGTGAGTTATGGCGGTAAAGAACAACCAGGACACCAGCAGCACGATCAGGAAGTAGATCAGTGAGAATGCCGCCGCACGACCGATATCGAACTGGCCTATGGCCATGGTGGTCAGTGTCTGACTGAGGAAGGTGGTTGAGCTGCCCGGGCCGCCACCTGTCAGCACGAATGGTTCGGTATAGATCATGAAGCTGTCCATGAACCGCAATAGCACGGCGATCACCAGCACGCTTCTCAGGCGCGGCAGCTGGATGTAGCGGAACACCGCCCATTTGGACGCGCGGTCAATCTCAGCGGCCTGATAGAAAGCCTCGGGTATGGCGCGCAAACCCGAATAGCACAACAGGGCCACCAGGGGCGTCCAGTGCCAGACATCCATCAACAGTACCGTCAGCCAGGCGTCTACCGTGCTGCCCGTATAGTTGTAGTCAACACCCAGGGAATTGAGCCCCCAGCCGAACAGGCCGATGTCTCCCCGACCGAAGATCTGCCAGATGGTACCCACCACGTTCCAGGGAATCAGTAGCGGAATCGCCAGCAGGATCAGACACAGCGAGGCCTTGATACCGGATTTCGGCATCATCAGCGCCACCCCGATACCCAGCGGTATCTGGATCGCAAGCACGGCGCCGGAGAACAGAAACTGCCTCAGTAGCGAATCTCGCAGGCGCTCGTCGGCCAGAATTTCCTCGAACCACTCGGTACCCACGTAGTAGGCATTACCCGGCCCGAATATGTCCTGAACCGAATAGTTCACGACGGTCATCAACGGTATCAGCGCAGAAAACGCCACCAGAATGAACACTGGCAGAACGAGCCACCAGGCACGATTATTGGGAACCTTATTCATTGGTCCTTCTCCTCTACCAGAAACTCGTCCACGTAAAGCTTCAGCCACTTTTCCGGAAAGCTGAGCTGAACCTGGCCGCCAACTGCAAAGTGCTGGTCTTCCGTCAGCCGAACCTTCAACGTTTCGAAATCCAGCTTGACTGTCATGACCTTGTAAGTGCCGAGGTCCTCGACATCCAACACCTCGGCTTCAAACGTATCGTCCGCCGGCATATCGGACGCCTGGATAAACTCCGGGCGAATACCGATCTTGAGATTGTTGGACTGCAGGCGCTGCAACAGCTCGACGTGTTGAACACTCAGCGGGACAACCGTGCTGCCGAAGCAGACCCCGCGTGGGCAACGCTGAACCTCAATCAGATTCATGCCGGGGCTACCGATGAAATACCCCACAAATGTGTGGTTGGGCTGTTCGAAGAGCTCCGTTGGGGTGCCAAACTGAACAATCTGACCGCCGTACATCACCGCGATTTTGTCGGCGAAAGTGGACGCCTCGAGCTGGTCGTGGGTGACGTACACCATGGTGATATCGAACTGTTCGTGAATCTGCTTGAGCTTGCGGCGCAGCTTCCACTTGAGCTGGGGATCGATAACCGTCAGCGGTTCATCGAACAGGATGGCGGACACATCGCCCCGAACCAGGCCTCTACCCATGGAAACCTTCTGCTTCTGGTCCGCGGACAGGTTCTTGGCCTTTTTCTGCAGCTCGCTCTCAATCTCCAGGATCTCCGCGATCTCATGCACCTTGGCCTTGATCTGGGACGACGGCACGCCGGTGTTCTTGAGCGGAAATGCCAGGTTCTGGTACACCGTCATCGAGTCATAGATCACGGGGAACTGGAAAACCTGGGCAATGTTCCGGTCCCTCGGGGACAGCTCGTTCACCCGCTTGCCATCGAACAGTACGTCGCCCTCGGAGGGCTGGAGCAAACCCGAAATGATGTTCAGCATCGTACTCTTGCCGCAGCCGGACGGACCGAGCAATGCATACGCCCCCCCCTTCTCCCAGACATGGTCCAGTTGACGGATCGCGTAGTCATCGGGCCCGGCAGGAGTGTCGCTGTAACTGTGAGCCAGGGACTTCAAATGAATTTCAGCCATCAGACCGACCCTCCTGTGACGACCTGGGCCGGTGTGTGCACCAGGCTTTCGTCTTTATCGAATACGAACAGTTTGTTGATGGGCAGGTAGATCTTGATGGGCGAACCCGTGTGGTACTGGTGTACGCCCATCAACTGCATCACCATCTCGAAGTACCGATTGCGCACGTGCATGAAGGTTTCGGAGCCACTGATTTCACTGAGCTCAACCTCCATCGACATCTCGAGATCATCCTCATTGTTGGGGACCAGTCCGATGTGACTCGGGCGGATACCAAACCAGTAATCGCCGGGTTCGAGCCGTGCGAGTTCCTGGGTCAACGCATGATGGGAGTATTCGTCGAAGGTCACTTCCGTGGCGGTGACACGGCCCTTGATCATATTCATGGGCGGCTCACTGAACAGTTGTGCCGCCAGGGTATTCACTGGGTTACGGTAAACGTCCATTACCGGGCCGCTCTGAACGATCCGTCCCTCGTTCAGGAGCGTGGTGACACCTCCCAACGCCAGCGCCTCGTTGGCTTCGGTGGTGGCGTATACGGCAATGCACTGGCGTTCGCGGAACAGTTCCCGCAACTCAGCGCGCAACTCTTCCCGCAGTTTGTAGTCCAGGTTCACCAGCGGTTCGTCAAACAGGATCAGGGTTGCGTCCTTGACCAGGGCCCTGGCCATCGCCGTGCGCTGCTGCTGCCCCCCTGAAAGCTCCAGCGGATACCGCTTCAGCAAGGGGTCAATCTGCAGCATGTTCGCGGTTTCCTTGACCCGCCGGTCAATCTCACTCTCCTTCATCTTGGCCAGACGCAGGGGCGAGGCGATGTTTTCGTACACCGTGAGGTTGGGATAGTTGATGAACTGCTGATAGATCATTGAGACATTGCGTTGTTGAACGCTTTGCCCGGTGACATCGTTGCCGTTGTAGATGAGGCGGCCGTCATCGGGCTTGTCCAGCCCGGCCATCAGCCGCATCAACGAGGTTTTGCCGGCCAATGTACGCCCGAGCAGAACGTTGAACGAACCTGCCTCAAACGTGATGTTCGCGTCGCGGATGTAATCGACTCCATCCACGACACGGGAGAGGTTCTCCAGCGTTAAGGACATAGGCTTTCCTTTGTTGTTCTTGTGGCACGTTATCCGCCGTCACCGCAGGCGACCGGCGAGAATTCGATTTCGAATACATAAAGGCAATGAGCATACCAATGTAGGTGGAAACCACGAGCAAATACGTAGACCATTGTTTTTATTGCCATTAAATTTCCGGAAAATTTCTTTATTGAAAACAGAAATGTTCGCTATCAAACTTTTTGTTCAGTTTGAACATTGACCTGAACAACCAATGAGCACATTATTGAACATCGTAGCGAACAGATTCGCGGCCTCGGGCCACCCTGGCGGGGTGCGAAAAAACAAAACGAACTTCAGGAACGCGGAGGATTCGCGTGAAAAGGCAACAAGAGAGGGCGGAATACCGATCCATCATCGCGGATTCCTGGAACCGCTGTATTGGTTACGGGCTTCACCATGACTACGAACCCGAGCCCGCGAACCTCGACGACCGTGCCCGGGAAACGCTGGAAAAGGACTACGAAGCGTTACTCAGCACAACAGAGACGGAAGTACTTCCCTACTACAACAACATCATGTCCAACAGCCGCTGCCTGATCCTGCTGGCCGACTCCCATGCCCAGGTCCTGAAGGGCTGGGGCGACAAACGCATTACCGAAAGCCATCTGCGGCCATGGTTCAGCGCGGGCGCCAGTTGGCACGAACGCTACGCTGGCACCAACGCCATTGGCACTTCCATCGCCACCCGCTCGCCCGTCCAGGTCCAGCGAAACGAACATTTTCTCAAACTCAACCGGAGCATCATCAGTTCCGCGGCGCCGATATTCGATACCGACAGAACCCTGGTGGGGGTTCTCAGTGCCTTCAGTGATGCCTACCTACCGCAGGCGCATACGCTGGGGATGGTTCGTCTTCTTTCGCAATCGGTTGAAAACCGTCTGATCGTCAGGCAGTTGGGGGGCAATCATTTTATCCTCACCCTCAACACCACGGCGGACAATATCGACAGCCCCTGGTCGGGACTGATCGCGTTTGACCCCAACGGCCGCATAGTTGCCTCCAATCAACGGGCAGATCAACTACTCGGCGAGCCTTTGTCAGGGCGCAACCTGAACTCGCTGTTCATTGAAAACCGGAACCTGGTACTGAATCACTCCCACAACACCCCCATACAGCTCACGACCACGAAACGAGTGCGGCTGTCAGGACTGTTGAAGCGGCCGGTCTCGCTCGACACCGTCACCACAAAGCCCGCGCGCGCAATACCCCGTGCCAGGCCCACGGAGCCAGGCATGGCTGGCGTTTCCATGGACGATATTGAACATGGGGATCCACTGGTCCGGCGCTGTGCCGACCAGGCGAGGAAGGTTCTGGAGAGAGGCGTTCCGATACTGATTTGTGGTGAAACCGGTGTGGGCAAGGAAGTGATGGTCAAAGCCCTGCATGGAACCAGCCAACGATGCGCACAGCCTCTGGTCTCCGTTAACTGTGCGGCGATCCCACCGGAGCTTGTCGAATCCGAACTGTTTGGCTACGAGGCCGGCGCATTCACCGGCGCCCGCGCCCAGGGTTCTCTGGGCCTGATACGCAAGGCCGACAAGGGCATTCTGTTCCTGGACGAAATCGGAGAAATGCCCCTGGCCGCCCAATCCCGGCTATTGCGCGTGCTGCAGGAACGGGAAGTGACACCGGTGGGCTCCACGGAACGCATTCCCGTGGACATACTGCTGGTGTCTGCGACCAACCGCCCGCTCGCAGATCGAATCGACAATGGTGAGTTCAGAGCGGACCTCTACTACCGCATCAACGGCCTCAGCCTTGAGCTTCCAGCACTCAGGGATCGAATGGACCGGCGCGAGCTGATCCGCAGAATCTATCTGGAGCATCGTGACAGTGGCCAAGCGGACACTCTGAACAATGAGGTAATGGCGGCGCTTGAGAATCACCCCTGGCCCGGCAATATTCGCCAGCTGGTGAACATCGTCCGCGTCGCCGTGGCCATTGCCGACGGCGACGACGTGGAACTCTGGCACCTGCCGGAGGATTTCCTGGCGGATTATGAGAGTCAAACCAGGCCCGAGCGCAAACCGGTATTCGATGCATCGCCCTACAGAGAATCGCCCCAGGCGAATGACAACTCCCGGAATGACACCATGGATCAGACACTGGTGGTCTACCGACAGTGCATGGGCAACGTGTCCCGTGCAGCCAGGGAACTGGCTGTCAGCCGCAACACCCTGTACAAGCGACTTCGGGATCTGGGTGTAAGGTAGTCATAGCTTGCGAATGGCTTTAAGCCAGCCGTCGTAGAGCTTGTCACGCTGGGCTTTGGTCATCGTTGCCTCAAAACTGCGGTCGCATCGCCACATACTGCTCAGATCCTCCAGGCTTTTGTAGACACCCGCCTGCAAGCCAGCCAGATAGGCCGCGCCCAGGGCGGTGGTCTCCACCAATGCAGGCCGATCGACCCTCGCTCCGAGGATATCCGCCAGGAACTGCAGTACCCAGTTGTTGGCCACCATGCCACCGTCCACACGCAGGGTAATGGGCCTTATGCCATCCTTCTCCATCGCCTTCTGCAGATCCTTGGTCTGGTAGCAAACCGATTGCAGGCCAGCGGTCACGATTTCCTTGATCCCGGTATCGCGGGTCAGCCCGAAAATCGCCCCACGGGCGTTGGGGTCCCAGTACGGTGCGCCCAGGCCCGTAAACGCTGGCACCAGATAGACCCCGTGGTCCACCGGTGTGCCTTCCGCCAGGGGTTCGGTCTCACAGGCGTCCCGAATCAGCTGCAACCCGTCTCGCAGCCACTGGATAGCAGCACCGGCGATAAAGATACTCCCCTCCAGCGCGTAGGCAGGCTTTCCGTTGAGGCGATAGGCTACCGTTGTGAGCAGGCGGTGCTCTGACGTCAGAGCCTTGTCGCCGGTGTTCAGCATCAGGAAACAGCCGGTACCGTAGGTGCTTTTCGCCATTCCGGTTTCAAAGCACGTCTGGCCGAACAGGGCCGCCTGCTGGTCCCCCGCCATACCCATGACGGACGTACCACCCAGCCGACCGTTACCGACGATCTGGCCGAAGTCCGCTGCCGAATCCATCACCTGCGGCAACAACGAGGCAGGAATGCCGAACAGGTCAAGTAGCTCCGGGTCCCAATCCTGATCGTGAATGTTGAACAACAGGGTGCGACTGGCATTGGTCGCATCGGTCCTGTGCTCCCTGCCGCCGGTCAGTCGCCAAAGCAGAAAACTGTCGATCGTGCCGAACGCCAATTCTCCGCGTTCCGCCCGTTGCCGGGCGCCCGGTACGTTGTCCAGTATCCAGCGAATTTTCGTCGCCGAAAAATAGGGGTCAATCAACAGCCCTGTCTTGTTGTTCACTGAAGGTTCAAGGCTTTGCTTCTTGAGCGATTCACACCAGTCTGCGGTTCGCCTGTCCTGCCAGACGATCGCCGGGTAGATGGCCTCGCCCGTTGCGCGGTCCCACAACACCGTGGTTTCACGCTGGTTCGTTATGCCAACAGCGACAACCTCATCGTTGTCACCACACCCCCTGGCCATCACGTCATCGCAGGTTTCCTGGACAGTACGCCAGATGTCTTCCGGCTCATGCTCGACCCAGCCGCTCGCGGGAAAATGCTGAGGGAACTCCTGCTGGCTCGTCGCGTGGATGTTGCCGTCCAGGGTGAAAAGGATGGCGCGGGAACTGGTTGTCCCCTGGTCGATCGACAGAATGTACTGAGTCATAGTTGTTTTGCCTCGGGCCAGTGTTCTTATTTTTTCGTATTTTTACTTTTTTGAAAACAAAAGCCAACCCTTTTTGCGGGCGAAAACTTACCCGCACTTCGCAAGCCTCACACAAGCCCCTAAAAATGCTGCACAAAGGCACAAAACACTCTAAACTGAGTTCAGGTTTGAAATCGCTATTTCGTTCGTTACAGAAAAACCGTGGACCGGAGGAAGTTGAATGGCACAACGACGCCGACAGGACCTGATCATGGAGCTCATCCAGCAGAACGGCTTCGTGACCACCGAGCAACTGGTTGATCAGTTCAAGGTAACGCCGCAAACCATCCGCCGGGATTTGAACGACTTGGCCAGCCAGAAGAAACTGCGCCGGCATCACGGCGGCGCCGGCATCGACTCCAGCACGGTGAACACGGCCTACCAGGCTCGCAAAATCATGGACCTGGAAGCCAAGGAGCGCATCGCTGAAGCACTGGTGGACATGATCCCCGACAACTCCTCCATGTTCATCAACATCGGCACCACCACGGAAACCATTGCCAAGGCCCTGCTTGAGAAAAACAACCTCCAGGTAGTCACCAACAACCTTCACGTCGCATCCATTCTTTCCGCCAAGGAAGACTTCCACATCATTATTGCCGGCGGCGAAGTGCGTAACCGCGACGGCGGCATCGTGGGTGAAGCCACCCGGGACTTTATCAACCAGTTCAAGATGGATTTCGGGATTATCGGTATCAGCGGTATCCACAGTGATGGTTCGCTTCTGGACTTTGATTACCGGGAAGTCCGGGTTGCCCAATCCATCATTGAGAACTCCGGCCAGGTATTGCTGGCTGCGGACCATTCCAAGTTCGGCCGCAATGCCATGGTACGTCTTGGCAGCATTGCCCAGGCGGATCATGTGTTTACCGACGAGCCACCTCCCGTCGAAATCCGCCAGCTCCTGCGCGAGCACAACGTGGAACTCCACCTGGTCTGACCCTCCCATCGAAATAACCACCACCCCGTCATAGCCTGACAGTGTGACGTCTCCATCATTCGCCCATCCTTTTTCGTTTTTTTTCTGTATTTTCCTTTACGAATATATTTTGCTTTCGCATAATGTGGGTATACGTTTCTGTGAAAATCGGAAAGAGCGCCGGAAGCGTCCTTTCATTGGCGTCAGGAGATGACTCGAGATGACCGAGGAGAACAATACATTTGACGTTGTCGTTGTGGGCGGTGGCGTCAACGGCACAGGTATCGCCATGGACGCCGCAGGCCGCGGCCTGAAGGTGTTGCTTTGCGAAATGAACGACCTCGCCTCAGCCACCTCGTCCAGCAGCAGCAAGCTGATTCATGGAGGTCTCCGATACCTTGAGCACTACGAGTTCCGCCTGGTACGTGAAGCCCTGGCAGAACGGGAGTCGCTGCTGCGAAATTCGCCACACATCATGTGGCCAATGCGCTTTCGGTTGCCACACCGCCCTCACCTTCGCCCCGCCTGGATGATCCGGACCGGACTGTTCCTTTATGACCATCTGGCCAAGCGAGAGGTCCTTCCTGGGTCGCGCTCCATAAAGTTCGATGAGAAGGATCCGCTCAAGTCGGACATCACCAAAGGTTTTGAGTATTCAGACGGCTGGGTGGATGATGCTCGCCTGGTGGTACTAACCGCCAAGAAAGCCCAGGAGTGCGGTGCCACCATCCTGACCAGAACCAAGTGCATCAATGCCGAGCGCGGCGCGGATTCATGGAACGTATCGCTTCAGGATATGAATGACGACAGTATCCACCACGTCTCCGCCAAGGTGATTGTCAATGCGTCGGGCCCCTGGGTAAGCCGGCTGTTCAGCGAAAGCCTGTCCATGAAAGCGCCAAAAACCATTCGCATGGTCAAGGGCAGTCATATTGTGGTGCCTCGCCTCAACCGGGAAACCGAGGCCTACATTCTCCAGAACGAAGACGAACGCATTGTGTTCGTCATCCCCTACGAGGACGAGTTCTCCCTGGTAGGCACCACCGACGTGGATTACGAAGGCGACCCGAAAAAAGCGAAAATATCACCGGAAGAAACCGAATATCTGCTGGATATCGTCAACTCGCACTTTAAACGCCAACTAACGGAAAGCGATGTGGTGTGGTCCTATTCCGGCGTTCGCCCATTAATGGACGACGAAGAAGGAGATGCCAAAAAGGCTTCCCGCGACTATTCATTTGAAGTGAGCCGGGAAAAAGGCAAGGCACCGGTCATCTCCGTCTTTGGTGGCAAGATCACTACCTACCGCAAACTTGCAGAAGCTGCGACGGACAAACTCTGCCAGTTTTTCCCACACGCCCGCGGTCCGTGGACGAAAACAGGCATCCTGCCC
>Ga0208553_1000536_pt1 | contig 13519 bp, 37 predicted proteins | sample 6_EtaG_FD_184079 | JGI IMG/M metagenome (GOLD analysis project Ga0208553, IMG submission 184079) | Marine viral communities from the Subarctic Pacific Ocean - 6_ETSP_OMZ_AT15160 metaG (SPAdes) (version 2) | ecosystem: Environmental > Aquatic > Marine > Oceanic | place: Pacific Ocean | collected...
TTTAACCGCCTTAATTTTTGAAGTACTTAATATTTTTACACCTGATATTATATTCAATTCATCAGGAGCAAATGCAACATACACTTATTACACATTATTTTTAACTATGGGGCTTGCCTCAATAATACTTCACGAAACATGGAACAGGAGGTTAAAGAGTTGATCAAGATAGCAGAACAAGCACAAGACGGTTACTGGATGCCGTTTCTTATATTCGCTAGTTTATGCACTATGATTATATCGCTTGTATTGATTATAGGTAGAATGATTTTGAAAAAGAATGACTCTGATCATTCTGACATGATTAAACTAATCAAGATGCAAGATAAGCGTTTAAGCACATCGGAAGAGAACCAACAAGCATTGTCAAACATCATCACGCGTCATGATGTTGAGATTGAGCATTTAAAGAAGCCTGCTTGATTTTTATACGTTCTAGTTCGATTAGAATTTTAAGGTATTGAATATAGTTAAAGTTTGTTCGAACTTCAAATACAAAATGTTGATCCTCCCAAAAATCAATTATTTCTTGTGTAATCTTAGGCATGATATAAAGTTATGAAAAAAGGTAATAAAATATTAGAGTATTTCGAGAAGTTAACACAAGCAGATACAAATGAAAGTTCTAAGAGGTTTGTATTCATATACTTAGTATTGTTTTTAATTACGTATATTGTCGTTAGATTTACTAATAAGAACAACGTAGAATTGATTCTAGCGGAGTTGATAGGTTTCGCATCGGCACTCGCTTACGTTGCCTCTAAACATAATAACATATTCACTAAAACAGAAGAAGATGAAAAGACCAACGATAGAAGAGATTCACAAAGTGATGATTGAACAAGGTATGAAAGTATTTTCGCGTCCTTTTGATTGTACGCTCGGTTGGATCAGAACGAACGACAACAAATCTGGAAAATTCAACGATTGGATATTTATGTCACACCCTACACCAAAAGGAGGTATTAATAGTATCATAATTCCAGGAACAACAGATGCGGGATTATATTACAGATTAAACCCGATGCACGTTGATGGAACAGCGATAATACAACACGGTAAACAATTTCGCGGAGCATTTACATACATGGAGAAGGGAGGACACCGAGGGCAAGAAGCATTTAGACAAACTGGAGGTCTTGACTATTGGCGCGATATTAACCGTGATGAATACCTAGATTTCGAAAACCCACAAGAAAACATGATATTTAATACTAACGGTCACGACATGGGAACAGTAGGCGACAACGTTGGTAAATGGTCTGCCGGTTGTTGGGGAGCAGTCAATGAGAATATGGATTTATTGTATGCAATGGCAAAAGTTCAGAAAGCCCACGGATATGGTAGCAAATTTAGTTTAGCAACATTACACGAAAATATGTTTTAATTATGAAAGCAATAGAAGCACTCACGAACTTCGTAACACAAGGACACGAAGCAATACAAGAAATCAAAAAAGCCAAATCAGACGATGGTAAAATAAAGCGTTTTGAATGGGTTGGAGTTATTCGAGAACTCAAAGACGTTGTGAAAGCAGTTAAAGACCTTAAAGGGGTTAATTTCGCAGATACAAACGACTCTGATCTAATGAACTTATCTAATCTAATAATGGACTGTATCGAAAAGGAAGTTAAATTCGATAGAAACGATGTGTACGAACTATTGAACATTGCACGAAGTATAGTTAAACTGACAAGTGATAATAAATAATTAGTATATTGCAGACTCATAGTAGTTAATCAACTACTTGTTTTTGTTTAAAGTTTTAGGTTAAAAGGGGTTCTGTTTGGTTCCCCTTTTTTTAATGAATAGTAAATAATTATATAAATATATTTGCATAACAATAAAATTGTATTACCTTTGAATATATCAAACGGGGAAACCCACTAAAAATTGACGAGATGAATTACTTAGACGAAATCAAAAAACAGATCAAAGAAGCAACAACACCATGCACACACTCAAACGAGGTTGCGGGATGGTTTACAAGAGTAGATCAGCAAGGTATGGCAATGTATCAGTTTGATAGAGAAGGGGATTTGCATTGTAAGAGATACAAAACAATTGGAACATTTGCTAGAGCGATCATGAACAAGTTAAATGGATTTTAATATGAAGTTATCAATTAAACAAAATGATTCTCAAATATCAGCAACGTGGTTAAGGTTGCTAAATGATATTAAAATGCCGCTTCAAATGGCAGAAATTCGAGGCGATACAATTGATAAAGTTTACGAAATGTTAAATACAGAGTTTTTGTTGTATGAAGAATTTAAGCGAAATGATAGCCGTACAAAATTTGTATGGGCGCTTGATATGTTTGATGATCATATAAACCTTATTAATTCACTTGATCATGACAATGAGAAGTTAATAGCCGTGATTAGCATTCCCTAGTTTCCGTCAATTCTACGGAATACACCAACCCCGTAACGACTGCCAAGGCTCGACGGGGATTTGGTAGTATAAACGATAAACAAAAGCACATGGAACAATCAAAAGGAATAGACCTACGTACAACACTAACTTATGGAGATAGTCAACCAAGCGATTTTGGTACACTTATAGACATCTTTGCAGAATACCCAACAACTCGTGAGAGGATCGCGACAGTATACCACGAAGACAAACAGGGCGCAGAGTCAATAGCGCGTCATTTCTGCGTAGTTATTCCATTCGTGAAGGTGTTGGATACATGGCGTAAATTGAAAGCGTCAGGAGGGCTTAAAATGGAAGAGGTTGAAAAACTACAAGAACAGTTCAACAATCAGATGAACGAGATAAACGCCAAATTGTACGAATAATGGAGGTTGACAAAAAACTATATCAGAGCAAAGATCGCGAAAGAGAGGTGACACAGTACGAGAAAAACACGATGTTTCATGTATTCATTCACGACAAAAAGAGTGTACCGGAAATATCGAAACTATTCAATCTGCCAACACCAAGAGTTGAAAAGGTACTTTTTGCTAAAGGGAATTATAAGCCCTACGACATGCCGTCACTAAGAGGGATAATAGGATTTTCAAAACAAACCGCATACTGGGAAACAGAACAGGAATTAATTGAATCATTCGAACCTAAATACAATCCAGAAGACTTAAAAGGATGGGAGTTAGAACGATTCGAAACTATAAACAAAAACAAATGATACGAGAAGCATTTAACAAGATAAAAACGAGGGTTATAAATCCTGGTGTACAATGGGAAAACGAATACATTGAACCAAAGAACGGAGTCAACCACGGAGATAGAAAGCACTATTTCACGAACTACAACAAGGACTTAGTAGATAGAATTTCAGAAATCAAAAAAGCAGAATCATGACTAAACAAGAAGTAAAGCAAGTTTTAGGAATGGTTCTTACTTGTCAATCGTTAATACACCAGATAGACGATATACAGAATCAATCAACACCAGTTCGAGAGTTTAAACGAGATACGAACAGATATTTAAAGTCACTCGAAAAGTTTATTGATCCAGTTAACAAGGCTATGAATTTCGAAGAATCTCAATACTACATAAATATTGTATCAAAGATTGACGAACTAATAAACTCAATAGAAGTTGAAGGAATAGAATAATTATACCTATATTAGCAAGCAGTTCCCCTCTTACATTATAGGAACTTAAAGAAGTTATTGAGGCTTTACATGAAATACGAGGTAAGAGGCGTGTGGATTGTGAAGCCTTTTTTATTAACTAAGAGTTTATAGGTATCTTAAAACCTTTACGAATTATGGCAAATGTCAAATTAATATTTTCAGGAACAGATCAAAGCGAATCAAACGATCACAAACTATGCTGCTTTGCAAATACAAATAATGAAATTTATTTAGAATTAGATATTGAAGGTTTTACACCACATTTTATATGTCTTGATAAATCAACCGCAATTAAATTTGCTAAGACATTAAGAACGGAAATAAATAAAATTCAGGACTAATGGCAGAAGGAAAGAAAAAAGTTATCTGGTATACCAACTGGTGCGACACTTTCGAAAAGCTGAACGATGAAGAAGCAGGACGACTGATTAAGCACTTTTGCGAGTATATTACAGATAAGAATCCAGAGCCTCCAGACAGGATAACAGACTTGTTATTTGACCCGATTAAAGATACGTTAAAACGTGATTTGATTAAATGGGAGGAACGACAAGAACGCAACAGGGCTAACGGTTCGAAAGGTGGACGACCTAGAAAACCCACAACAACCGAAAGTAACCCAAAAAAAACCAATGGGTTAAATAAAAACCCAAAAAAAGGCGTAACTGATACTGTAACTGATAATGTAAATGATAATGATAATGTTATTAAGAAAAAGAGTAAGGCTTTCGCCCCTCCTTCTTTAGAACAAGTCAAGGAGTATTGTAAGGAACGAAAGAACAGTGTAAACGCTGAAACCTTTATAGACTTTTACGCATCGAAAGGATGGCTAGTAGGTAAAAACAAAATGAAGGATTGGAAGGCATCAATACGAACATGGGAAAAACGAGAAAACAATGGACATCAAAAAAATAGCGGAGCAAATAAAACAGCAGCAACAGGATTTAATAACGAACAAGAAACGTACGATTATTGAACGAAAGCCACTATTCGATCCTGAAGGGTTTAGAGTTGAGTTTTTAAAGCGTTTGGATTATCGTATTCGTAAAAGCACGAACGGACAACGTAGGCTATCTATAAACGAAGAGAACGAAAAAGTGATTGAATTGGTTTGTATGTATGCAAATAACGAGCAGGGATTAATTGAAGCGGGGTTTAACCACGATAAAGGATTGCTATTAGGAGGACGTACAGGATCAGGAAAAACCGAACTACTCAAAACTTATAAAGACTTCATAAAATTAGAACTGGGTAAACCGATAGCGTTTCATTCGTGCCAAGACGTTTACGATAGGTTCGTGGATATTGACCCAATGACAATGAAAATGAGAGGTTATTTTGGTATTAAGGACTTCTGCGCACTAAATAGCCCAAGTGAAAAGATATTCGACGATTTAGGTATAGAGGAAACAAGCGTACAGGACTACGGAAACAAAACCGCTTTAATGCCTTATGTATTCGGCAAGCGTTACGATAATAAATTTACTTGTGGTAAAACCCACGCTACAACGAACCTATCAAAACAATCATTGATTGAGAAGTATGGGAGTAGATTTGAATCGAGGTTGCACGAAACCTTCAACTTTATAGGATTAGGAACAAACAATAACAGTATAGACCACAGAAAAAGTTAAAATTATGAAAGTAACAGATAAAATAACAATTACCAACGAGGACAACATGGAGTTAATGGCTCGTTATCCTGACAACTATTTTGAACTTGCTATTGTAGACCCGCCTTATGGTATCGGTATAAGCAGTAACCCTGTAAGGCAAAAGCACAACAAAAAACAATGGGACAACAATATTCCAAATAAAGAATACTTTAACGAGCTGTTTAGAGTAAGTAAAAACCAAATAATTTTTGGGGGGAACTATTTTGATTTACCACCGACACAAGGTTTTTTTATTTGGGATAAAAAACAGCCTCACGACTTTAGCTTGGCTATGTGTGAATATGCTTGGAGTAGTTTACAAAAACCTGCTAAAATGTGGTCTTTGAGTGTACTTAAAGAAAAAGGGAAAATACACCCGACACAAAAACCCGTTGAATTGTACGAATGGCTTTTGTTAAACAACGTCAAAGAAGGGGATAGAATACTTGACACTCACCTTGGGTCAGGTTCAATCGCTATCGCTTGCCATAACTTAAAGTTTGAACTAACAGCGTGTGAACTAGACAAGGAGTATTACGAAGCCTCAATAAAACGAATTAATAACCACGTATCACAACAAAGACTATTCTAATGAACTTCACACTAACAAATGAAAGCCTTTACAAAGACATTAAAGAGTGGTTCGAACAAAACAAAGACGAACTACCGGAAACCCTAGACGCGGAAACAATGTACTTTGGATCGCCAAAACATCAGGTAGAAATGTGGATATATCAGATTGACTACGCACTACATAAACACGGCAAGCCAAACGAAACCGCGAAAGTCGCAAAGGATGGATTAAAAAAAATGTACAGAGCATTGCAAAACAAAAGCAATTGGAACGTTAAAATGAAAATTATTGGAGAATAATTGCATTTATATATAAATATATTGCTATATTTGATAAAACTTTAAACGAATGACAGGAACAAAAGATATAACATGGTATAAGGGTATCGCATTAGAGCGTATTCGAAAAGCTCATGTATCAAATGGTGATTACTTCAGTGTTGAGGAAATCGACGAACTTCTAAAAGGATTGTATTTCGACGCGCCTAAAATAAGCGTAAAAGACGTAAAGCATGAAGAGTTCCAAGGATTCAAAGAATATTGCAAATTTTACGCTATATCAATACTGGATTTAGATTTAGACGATAACGACGGGATTAAACTAAACTTTAAATAGATGGATTCAGAAGTAAGGGAACGCGAGATATTTCTAACACAGTGGTTTAGTGATTGGACTAGACAACCGACGAAACACGAAATACACAAAGCAGATAGAGCATTTAAACAAAAACAATTAATAAATAAACAAAACAGTATGCAAGTAACAGGAAACATTAAACTGATCGGAGAAACACAAACATTCGACAGTGGATTTACAAAACGATTATTAGTAGTAACTACAAACGATATGTACCCTCAAGACATTCCAATTGATTTCGTCAAGGAGTCAGTATTGAGATTGGACGATTTCAAAGTAGGTCAAAACGTAATAGTCTATATAAACCTAAGAGGAAACGAGCACAACGGTAAATACTATTTATCAGCAAGTGCATGGAAAATAGAAGGTATTCAAACGGCAACAAGTGACAACGATTTACCAGGATAAACTACAAGACATGGAGAACAAAAATAATTTAGAACTCTGGAATAGAGTTGAGGAAACGAACCCGAACTATACAAAAAACGCAAATATAAAAGGTAATAAGATTACTTCAATTAGCCCGCAGTATCAAATAAAAAATGTTACAGAGCAGTTTGGAGCTTACGGGATTAAGTGGGGCATGAAAGATATTAAGTACGATTATACATTAGCAGATAGTCATGGGTTAGTTATATTTCATGCGGTGTTTTATTTTCCTGATGGAGAGTTCGAGATAGGTAATTCAATCAGTCTTTATTTAGACAACGCAAGAACTAAGGTAGATGATAATTTTTCTAAGAAGGTTGAAACAGATTCTTTAACTAAAGCTATATCGAAGCTAGGGTTTAACGCAGATATTTTCATGGGTAAATTTGAAGATCAGATATACTTAGAAGAAGTGAAAAAGAAGTACGCAAAACCTGTTGAACTGCCACCTATCGACGATGTTACATATGATAAATACATCAAATGGATAGCAGAAGGACAGAAGGATAAAAAAGGCGTTGTAATAGACGTTGAGTATTTACGAGGTAAGCACACATTAAACGCAGCACAAGAAAGTGCATTATTACTACTAAACTTAGAAACAAATGGATAGTGAATACTTAGGATCTTTAACGAGCGAAGAGGCTTATAACCTACACCCGGAAATAGTAGAAGAACAATTGACCCCCGTACAATTAACAAGTACACTAGAATACGATTAAATAAACGTCAAAATTGACAAAACCAACAAAAGGGAAACCGTTAACCCTATAAGAAAATAGCGGATTTAAAACGTTAGTATATGAAATTTAAAGAATGGTTCGAAAAGAAATTAGTAGTATCAAGGTTTCCTCTTCCACACGAGATACGCCGATCAGAAATTGATGTTTTCATAAATGTTTCTGATGAATACATATCGGCTTGTCACGAAGAAGCGATGAGTAGCGGTAAGATGTACCACTGGTTTCCGATGAATGAATGTACTTCAAACATGGGAATAAACTCAATTCACGGAGCGTTACAGATAATGTTCAATGCTGAAAAACAAAACAAGTCAGTTTATTTACATTGTCATGCGGGCGTTAATAGAAGCCCTACTGTTAAGGAGTGTTATTATTTCTTGAGAACGGGTGAACATTTAGACGAGAAAAACAGTCGTTTGATGGAAAACATTGATCAAGGACATTTACCAGCTATACGCAGATTGAATAGTTTCTTCAAAGAATTAGCAATCTTTTTGGAGTTAGATGAAACCACAAGAGGCGGTATGTTGGATAGCGCAAAATTAAAAGCAAGAGTACACTAAAACATTCGGTTGATACCGAGTAAAAATAAGATTATGAAGAAGTCAAAAATTAAATACAAAACATTATTTTCTAAATGGGGGTATTCGTTAATTAAAACACATTATTCGAGCCACTTATTTATAACTGATTGGGGAATGACCTCGATAACCTATAATTTGCGTCCACGATTGAAGTTGATACAAACTAATAGTGATGTGTTTATTCAGGAAGACGGAAGTATAATTACAGAAAATCGTTGGGTAGATTGATACTAACGTTGAATCTATGGGTAGTTATTGCCCGACTAAATAAAACTGAATTATGAGAGATATTTTAATAGAATTTATGGATAGCTTAAGAGATTATGTGGCTGAAAGTGGAACGAACATAGCACACGATGAACGTGATAGTAGCGAGTTTGTTGATATATTCCTAAACCAAGGGCAATCATTACCTATAGATAGTGTTAGCAACTGTAAGCACGAAAACGAACAAATGCACCAAGGCGATGGATTTGTTTATGTAACGTGCAAAGATTGTGGAACTGACCTTTAGCTTATTGTTGCTAACGGACGAGTATAACAGTAGTTCGAAGTTTAATTGAAAAAATAAAGTAAGATGACAAACACAGACGTAGTAAAAAAATTGGTTGGAAAAATACAGCCAGAAGGAGCAACCCACATTGATACAGAAAGATTTGAAAACTTAAAAGCAATGTGTGAATTAGTAAATGATTTGGTTACTGAAATTGATAGGGTTGCTTATGACAACAGATACCGACACGAATACAGTATGAAAAAAGCAGGGGATTATGCTTCCAATTTTTTAATCAATACACTTGGAATTACTGAATAGCATTACTGTTATACATTGTTGTAAAATCGTTTTAATGTTTTACAACATCAAAATAAAAAGAGTTGAAGAATGAAATTATTTTTATTGACTGTTAGTAACAGTCTAATTAAACCTTGATATTATGAAAGTATTTGGACTAATAGTAATAGTATGGGCGGTATTCTTTCAATTTGGTCAAACTGAATATTTTGGAAATAATTTCCTTCCAGCAACTTATGAAGAATTTGTATGCGATATGACATCTTTAATTCTTTTGGGGTGTGGTATTATTTTAATTAAACGTTAGTTATGACAATAAATGAATCAGCAGAAATATTAAAAGAAGTGCTAGAAGAAATCACAAACTTTGAAAATGATGAGTCACAACTAGACTTTATACTTGATGTGGTAAACGGATTTAAAGAAAAAGCAAAATCGAAACATTGTCATTTTTGTGGGCAAATTGAATGTGGACATTAAAACCTTCGGTAGATTGATACTAACGGCTACGGCTAAACGGTCGTTTTAATGCCGTTTTAGCCATTGTTAGGCACAGTTTTATTAACTAATTAAAATATAAATATGATAGATTTAAGAAACACAGATTGTATGATACTACTATCTGAAATGGAAAGCAAAACAGTTGACTTGGTTTTAACTGACCCACCTTATGGAATGGATTTCCAAAGTAATCACCGAAAGGAAAAACACAAGAAAATAACTGGCGATGATAATTTAGACTGGTTACCTAAGTGGATTGATGAAATAGAAAGAGTTACAAAGGATGATGCACATTTATATATTTGGTGTAGCTGGCACAAGGTAGATGTTTTTAAGATAGAACTTGAACGACACTTTAAAATAAAAAATCTTATTGTTTGGGCGAAAAATGGAGGCGGTATGGGCGACTTAAAAGGTGGCTATGGTGGTAGACACGAATTTTGTTTTTTCGTTAACAGAGGTAAGGATTTAAACGGTTCTCGTGACACAGATGTAATTGACAAAGCATACCGAACTGGAAACGCTTACCACCCAACACAAAAACCAGAGAACTTAATGGCTTACTTTATCGAAAAAAGCACAAATGTAGGTGACTTGGTTTTAGATTGTTTTAGTGGAAGTGGAAGTACAGCAATAGCTTGCCACCAAACAAAACGTAAATTTATAGGCTCTGAACTTGATGAGGACTTTTACAATGTTTCAAAAAAACGAATTGACGAAGTTATGGCTCAAACAATGTTGTTTTAATTGTGCCTAACATCAAAATAAAAAGAGTTGAAGAATGAAATTATTTTTATTGACTGTTAGTAACAGTCTAATTAAACCTTGATATTATGAATGGATTAGAAAATATATCAAAAGAAGAAGTGCTGTATGACTTGGATCGGCATTTTGAACATGCAAAACAAGTTTATGAAGGCTATCTCGATGATAAAAGGTTAACAAAAGAAGGAGCATTTAGAAGGATGCAAGTATTTAAATATGCAATAGACAACATAAAAATTAATCGTTCGATATGAAATACAGTAAAGAATTTAAGTCAAGTCGTAATCATAGTATGATCCCTTTAGGTGAGTACACTCGTGAATATCTTTGGGGTTGCTATATTAAATGGCAAGTAAGAGAGAAAACGAACAGAACTTTTGAGAGGTTTTGTAAAGGGTGGTTGAATCAATAATTTAAACCTTCAAATAAATAACACATGAAAAGCAAAACAGTAATAGACGCAACGATTGAACACCTATTTAAAAACTTAGGAGATCAACAAATCACAAAGGCTTTCTTTTATCGGGCGTTCCTTAATTGGACACCCTTAGAAGTCGCTAGAGAATTAAACATAAGTAAGAACACGGTAAACAATTTAAACTCTGCGAGGTTGTTCAGGAGGTCAGAACGAACGAAATACGGAGATTTTAACGCATCTTATGAAATCGCGTATGAAGCAGTTCAAAAGTTCGTTACATACAAACGATCCAAGAATCATCTAAACCACGTTAGAAGCGTTGAAAACCGCCTTAGATTTAAACACAACATCTTAACAACTAAACTAAATAAGTAATGCGAAAAGTATTAAACGGAAATATAACAGAGGACGCACGAAAACAACTACAAGAAATCATTGATAAAGGTGTAACACCATATAGAATTAGTAAAGATTCAGGAGTAGCGATTATGACTATTACCAGAATATTAGATAGTAAAAACGCGACAACCGACCAACTAGATAAACTAGGCAAATGGATAAAAGAGAAAAAATACTAAAGTTATTAGGGTTTGTTATTCTATTTGTAACAGCCTCTTTACTATCACTATTTGTTTATTGGTGTGTTCATACTTACGTTGAATCGAACGAAACACCAGATCCAAACAGAGAGCAGAACTATAAGATATTAAAGCCTGATCCAGAATTTTAAATCTATGCGTTGTAAGAACTGTAAAGAGGAATTTGAACAATATGAGTTTAACAATAAGCATTGCAAAGCTATCGACTGTCAAACGGCTAAAGCCCTGGAGAAGCTCGACAAGATAAAGAAGCAGAACAAAAAGGACTGGACTAAACGAAAACGAGAGATTAAAAAGGAACTCGAAACGGTACAAGACCTAATGAAGAAAGCGCAAAAGGTATTCAACGAGTTCATACGCTTACGAGATAAAGGAACAGATTGTATAAGTTGCAAGAAGCCATTAACAACAAAGTTCGATGCCGGACATTATTATAGTTCAGGAGGGCATAAGAATGTCACATTTGACGAACATAATGTACACGGTCAATGTGTATACTGCAATCAACACTTACATGGAAACTTATTAAACTATCAAATAGGAATAGCCGAAAGGATAGGAGCAAAAAACCTAATTGAACTATCAGCGAAAGCCCACGACACCAGGAAGTACACCCGCGAAGAGTTAAGAGATATAATAAACATTTACAAAGAAAAGATTAAAAGTTTGTAGTAGTTAAATATATTTATATATATTGCAGTAACTTTAAAACAAAAAAAAATGGAAAATCAACTATCCGCACCGGATCACATTATTAAAATGGGTCAATCCTTAGTAGACGCATACGGACAAGAAATCGCACTAAAGAACGTCAACGATAATATAAAGGCTTTAGCAGTATCAATTGAGTTCATGAAAGAACACTCGAAAGACAAAGGAGCTACGTTAAACCTAGCTTATCAATCTGATTTCTGGACACAGGTAAAACAAACGATTGAACCAAAGAAAGCATTACCAAAAAGCTTTATGCAAGGCTTAAACATTAACACATAAACAAATGGAAAACAATTTTAAAGGAACGGAAGATTTTAACGAGTTGATTGAAACACAAATAAAAAGAGTTCAAGAAGGAATTGGAATTGATACAGAGATAGCACTATTAAAAGACTTGAAAAGGATGACTGATTTAGGTGTGTTAAAAATACATCAATCAACAGAGATTCCAGAAATCAAACAAAACGAAAATAAAGTTTCTGTTGAATATAGACAGCCTAGGCTAATGTTTTATGGAGAAGTTGAAATAGCACGACTAAAGAAAGATAACGCTGAACTACTAGAAAGGTATAAACGAATGGAAGAGGCTTTGAAAGAGTTTATGAAGGTTTGGAACGAGGACGGAGAAGGTGGAGAGATTCAAATGAAAACACCTATCGCATGGCATCGAGTTTTACGAAAGATAGAAGCACTAAACATAAACACTAATAAATAATAGAGTTATGGAGGTAACAGTAGCATACAGAAAGTTTCATATTTGGAAACTGGAATTATGGTGGGTATTCTCAGATGCATTCCCACCTAAAGGAAGAAAAAAGATAAAAGGAAATTGGTATTGGAGAACAACCAAACCCCAATAGTATTAACCCCTAACAAATAGAACAATGAATAGAGAAATTAAATTTAGAGCGTGGAAAATAGTAGAAGATATTAACAAGGCAGTATTTGTGTATGGTAGTCTTATAGAATCTTCGCACCCTTCATGCAGTCCAGTTATTGCGTATTGGAAAGGTTCACCAATAGCAAAACTTGAAATGATAGAAGTATTTCATGATACAGTTGGTCAATACACAGGACTAAAAGACAAGAACGGTGTAGAGATATGGGAAAATGATTTAGTCGAGTTGGACAACAATAGACTGTGCAAGGTTGTTTGGCATTCTTATAGTGGGAGATGGGATTTAAAATTCATATCCGAAAAGCAATTGACACCTAAATTTTTACCATGTGGAATAAATGATATTAGAAATAGAGGCGAAGTAATCGGAAACATTCACGAAAACCCAGAGCTATTAAAAAAAATTAAGATATGAATTTAACAGGAGAATGTAAAAAGGCTTTTGAGAATTGGTATATGAATATTTATCACAAGAAATTTACTTTAAATCATTTAGAACTGATTCAAGCAACACACTTAAATAGATTAGGTGTATTCAATTGTATGCCTGAGAATATGCAATACGGGGTACTGGTAGACTTCTTTGATAGTGTAGACGTTTTTAT